>LHCFC04200__coassemble_160_pt1 | contig 79854 bp, 91 predicted proteins | sample LHCFC04200__metabat2_high_PE_045 | metagenome-assembled genome bin LHCFC04200
TCTTGCCGTTCTCAAACAGATAGGTCACCATCGCGCGCAGCATGGCGTTGCGGCTGTCGGTGGTACGACCGAGTTTTCTGGTACCGGGCATTCCGTTTCACTCCTTATGAATTGGTATCCGCGTGTCGCGGGGGGTTAGTTTTCTTCCTCTTTGGTCAAAGAGAAACCAAGGCTGTCCAGCTTGGACATGACCTCCTCCAGGCTCTTGCGGCCCAGGTTGCGCACCTTCATCATCTCGTCCTCGCTCTTGTTGATGAGGTCGCCGACGGTGTTGATGCCGGCACGCTTGAGGCAGTTGAAGGAACGGACGCTGAGGTCCAGCTCCTCAATGGTCATCTCCAGCGCTTTCTCACGGCCCTGGTTGTCGTTGTCGACCATGATCTCGGTCTCGCCGGTATCATCGCTGAGGTTGACAAACAGGTTCAGGTGCTCGGTCAGTACGCGGGCCGCCAGGCTCAGGGCTTCCTGCGCGTTGCAGGTGCCGTCGGTCCAGACTTCGATGATGAGCTTGTCATAGTCGGTGATCTGGCCTACGCGGGTGTTGTCCACCGTGTAGTTGGCCTTGAGCACCGGGGTGTAAATGCTGTCGACCGGCAGGGTGCTGACGTCGTTCTTTTCGACCAGCGCCAGTTTGTTGCGCTCTGCCGGCACATAACCGCGGCCTTTGTCGAACGTCAGCTCCATGACGAGCTTGGCCCCCTCGCCCAGGGTGGCGATGTGCCACTCGGTGTTGAGGATCTCGAGGTCATCGCCGCCCTTGATGGAACCGGCGGTGAGCTCGCAGGGGCCGGCAGCCTCTACACGGACGGTCTTGGGGCCGTCGCCGTAGATCTTGGCGGCAATGCCCTTGAGGTTGAGGACGATCTCGGTCACATCCTCACGCACGCCCTCGATGGTGGAAAACTCATGCACCACGCCGTCGATCTTGACGCTGGTGACCGCCACACCGGGCAGCGAGGACAAAAGCACACGACGCAAGCTGTTGCCCAAGGTCGTGCCGAAACCGCGTTCCAGCGGCTCGACGACGAACTTCCCGTAACGGCCGTCCGGCGAAAGGCTGACCGTCTCGATCTTGGGGCGTTCGATCTCCATCATAAAAACCCTCCTTGTTTCGCTGGCGCACAGCGGCGCCAGGCAGGTTGTAAAAGACGTAGAAGCAAGCTGAGAGGATTACTTGGAGTACAACTCGACGATGAGGTGCTCGGCAATGGGCACATCGATGTCCTCACGCACGGGCATCTTGACGACGGTGCCTTTCAGGGCGTTCTTGTCACGCTCCAGCCAGGAGGGCAGCAGCACGACGGGGGCGTCCTCGCCCAGCAGTTTGCTGAACTTGACGGAAGAACGGCTGGACTCGATGACTTCGATCACATCGCCCGGCTTGACCTGGTAGGAGGGGATGTTGACACGCTTGCCATTCACAGTGAAATGGTTGTGGGAGACCAGCTGACGGGCGTCGCGGCGGGTCTTGGCAAAGCCCAGACGGTAGACGACGTTGTCGAGGCGGCGCTCGACGAGGACCAGCAGGTTGACGCCGGTCTGGCCCGGCATGCGGGCGGCCTTTTCGTAGTAGGTATGGAACTGGTTCTCCAGGATACCGTAGACGAACTTGACCTTCTGCTTTTCATTCAGCTGGGTGGCGTACTCGCTCTTTTTCTTTCTCATCTGGCCGCCGGGGTTACGGTTGGTGGTCTTTTTGCCATACCCCATAACAGCAGGAGAAATGCCGAGAGCACGGCAGCGCTTGGCGATCGGTTGGGTATTCTTAGCCATAACTCAAATTCTCCTTTCAATCAAACGCGGCGGCGTTTGGGCGGGCGGCAGCCATTGTGCGGGATGGGGGTCACATCACGGATCATGGTGACTTCCAGGCCGGTGGCCTGCAGGGCGCGGATGGCGCTTTCACGGCCGGAGCCGGGGCCTTTGACGTAGACCTCGACGGTCTTCATGCCATGCTCGATGGCGGCCTTGGCGGCGACCTCAGCGGCGCTCTGGGCGGCGTAAGGGGTGCTCTTGCGGGAGCCGCGGAAGTTCAGCGCGCCCGTGCTGCACCAGGAGACGGTGTTGCCCTGGGTATCGGTGATGGTCACAATGGTGTTGTTGAACGTGCTCTGGATGTGAGCAGCACCGGCGCTGATATTCTTGCGCTCTCTTTTCTTGGTGCGGGCTTTTGCCGCAGTAGCTTTATTAGCAGCCATGTCTTGCGTTCCTCCTTACTTCTTCTTATTCGCGACAGTGCGTTTGGGACCTTTGCGGGTACGCGCATTGGTCTTCGTGCGCTGGCCGCGGCAAGGAAGGCCCTTGCGATGGCGCACACCACGGTAGCACTGGATCTCCGTCAGGCGCTTGATGTCCAGCGCCACATTGCGGCGCAGGTCGCCTTCCACCATGATGTTGTTTTTGTCGATGTAGTCGCGGATCTTGGCTTCTTCCTCAGAAGTCAGGTCCTTGACGCGGGTATCAGGGTTAATTCCGGTCCCGGCGAGGATCTCGTCGGCAGTGGACTGACCAATACCGTAAACATAAGTCAGACCAACCTCGATCCGCTTCTCGCGAGGCAGATCAACACCAGCAATACGTGCCATAAAGCACCTCCATAGATAACATCCCATGTCCTAGTCGGGGCCTGCGCCGGGAATCTACGCACTTGGCCCCCAAGCGTTTTGGGTACGGTTTCCGCGGTAGGGACCGCAGACCTTTAGCCCTGACGCTGCTTATGCTTCGGATTGGCGCAGATGACCATCACGCGACCTTTGCGCTTGATGACCTTGCACTTCTCGCAAATGGGTTTCACGGAAGGTTTTACCTTCATGATGTTAACCTCCTTCTATAACACAAGGCGTTTATTTAGAACGCCAGGTGATCCGGGCCTTGGTCAGGTCGTAGGGCGACATTTCCATCGTGACCTTATCCCCGGGCAGGATGCGGATGAAGTTCGTCCGCAGTTTGCCGGAAATGTGGGCCAACACGGTGTGGCCGTTGGGCTTGCCCTCTTTGTTGAGCAGCTCGACCTTGAACACGGTGTTGGGCATGGCCTCCCGTACGATACCTTCTACTTCGATGACATCTTCTTTAGACAAGCTGATTGCCTCCTTGGAAGGGTTGCGTCAGTTTGCACAGCCCGCCTCGTAGGCGGCGATGGCATTCCTGAGTGATTGGTCGCTATTCAGAAGCTCGTTTTCCAGGACGGTGGACGTGGGCGCCACATGCCTGGCTTTTTTGCGCTTGGGGTCCCCGACTTTGCGCAGGTCCCCGTCCGCCAGCCAGAGCATCGGCCCCTCTACCGCCAGGACCGCCAGGATGCGGGTCTTGTCCCGCCCGGCCTTGGAGCGCACCAGTTGACCTCTTACAAAGTCCATCCCGGTTCCTCCCAGCCTTGGGTCAGGATCTCCGCCCCGCCTGCGGTGATGGCGACGGTATGCTCAAAATGAGCCGCCAGGCCGCCGTCGCAGGTTTTGACGGTCCAACCGTCCTTCAGCGTCTTTACCGCGTACTTGTACTGGCACACCATCGGCTCGATGGCGATGCACATCCCCGGCACCAGGCGCGGGCCGCGCCCGGCGTTGCCGTAGTTGGGGACCTCGGGGTCCTCATGCAGCTCTTTGCCGACGCCGTGGCCGACAAAGCTGCGCACCACAGAGAAGCCGTTTTCCTCGACATAGGCCTGGACGGCATGGCTGATGTCGCCGATGCGGTTGCCGCCGCAGGCCATCGCAATGCCGCGGTGCAGGCTCTCTTTGGTGACGTCCAGCAGGCGCTGTGCTTCGAGGTCGAGCTTGCCGCAGCCGTAGGTGCAGGCGTTGTCGCCGTTGAAGCCGTCGATCTTGCAGCCGGTGTCGATGGATACGATGTCGCCGGGGCGGATCTGCTGCTGGTGGTTGGGGATGCCGTGGATGACGGTGTCATTCACGCTGATGCACGCCGTGGCCGGGAAGCCGTACAGGTGCAGGAAGTTGGGCCTGGCACCGTGGCGCACGATAAAGTCGTAGATGATTTTGTCGATCTCCGCCGTGGTGATCCCGGGTTCGATCGCCTCGCCGCCGGCTTTGAGCGCAGCCGCGCTGATGGCGCAGGCTTTGCGCATCTTTTCCAGCTCAGCGGCATTTTTGATTTGGATCATGGATCGATCAAGCCTCCAAAAGCTTGAGAAGGAACGCGGTGGTGGCCTCGATGGAACCCTGGTCGGGCACCTCGACGAGCTTGCCGCGCTGGCGGTAGAACGCGACCAGCGGCTCGGTCTGCTCGTGGTAGGCTTTCAGGCGCTCCAGCACGGTGGCGGGCTCGTCGTCCTTGCGGATGACGAGCGCGCCGCCGCAGCGGTCGCACACGCCTTCTTTGGCGCTGGGTTTGTTGATGATATGATAGCTTGCGCCGCACTGGGCACAGACGCGGCGGCCCGACATGCGCCGGGTGATCGCCTCGTCGGACACGACCAGGTCGATGACCTTGTCGATCTCCACGCCCATCTTCTCCAGGGCTTCGCCCTGGGCGATGGTGCGCGGCATACCGTCGAGGATAAAGCCGTTCGCGCAGTCCGGCTGCGCCAGACGCTCTTTGACGATGCCGACGATGACGTCGTCGGGCACCAGAGCGCCAGCGTCCATAAAGCTCTTTGCCTTTTGGCCCATCGGCGTGCCTTCCTTGACGGCGGCGCGCAGGATATTACCGGTCGAAATGGTGGGGATACCCAGCTTGTCGCAGAGGATCTCTGCCTGGGTGCCCTTACCGGCGCCAGGGGCGCCCAAAAGGATCAATTTCATCGCACATTCCCTTTCTGTTATTCCAGGAACCCTTTGTGGTGACGGGCGGTCATGTAGCCTTCCAGCGAACGGCCGGTCTCCAGCGCCACGCCGACGACGATCAGCAGGCTGGTACCACCCAGCTGGATGGACGTGCCGGTGACGTTGCCGAGGATGATGGGCAGGCCCGCGACGATGGCCAGGAAGATCGCGCCGATGAGGGTGATCTTGGACAGCGTCTTGGTGATGAAATCACTGGTGGGCTTGCCCGGGCGGATGCCGGGGATGGTGCCGTTGTTTTTGCGCAGCTGGTTGGCGATGTCAACGGGATTGTACTGGATCGCAACGTAGAAGTAGTTGAACGCGACGATCAGCAGCACGTAAACGATGAGGTAGAGAACGCTGTTGTAGTTGAACGCGCTGAAGAACCCATACAGAAGCGGATGGGCCGCGGCGTCGATGTTGATGAAACGGAAGATCATGCCGGGCAGGCTGCACAGCGTCGAGGCAAAGATGATCGGCATAACGCCGGACATATTGACCTTGATGGGGATGTAGCTGGCCTGGCCGCCGTACATCTTACGGCCGACAACGCGCTTGGCGTACTGCACCGGGATGCGGCGCTCGGCATTGGTCAGGATGACCACAAAGACCACCGCGACCAGCGCCAGCACGATGAGCGCCGGCAGGAAGACGTAGAACTGGGGTTCCCCGTTCTGCGCGCGGCCCACGATGTTGGTCACTGCGCTGTAGATGGAGGACCAGCGGGCCACGATGCCGGCAAAGATCAGCATGGAAAGGCCGTTGCCGATGCCCTTGGTATCGATCTGGTTGCCCAGCCAGGTGCACAGCTGCGAACCGGCGGTGAACGCCAGAATGATGACCACGGCGCTGAAGATGCCTGCGAAGCCTTCGGTGTAGGAAAGCGCGCCCATGTTGCGGATGATGAAGTAGTAGCCGATGGACAGCATCAGGCCGATGCCCGCGCCCACGTAGTTGGTGATGCGGCGCATCTTGCGCTGGCCTTCCTCACCCTCTTTGGTGAGGTTTTCCAGGTACGGGATGGCCACCGCCAGCAGCTGCATGATGATGGACGCGTTGATGGCGGGCTGCACGCCGAGGGCGAAGATGGTGCACTCGCTCAGGGCGCCGCCAGACATCATGTTCAGGTACTCCAGCATGTCGCCGGTACCACCGGCAAACATGGCGGACAGCGCGTCGGCCGTGATGTAGGGCACGGGGGTCGCGCAGCCCAGGCGGAACAGGACCAGGATCAGGAAGGTGAACAGGAGCCGCTTGCGAAGATCGTCGATCTTCCAGGCATTGCGGAAGGTTTCAAACACCTTACATCACCTCAGCCTTCCCGCCCGCTTTCTCGATCTTTTCTTTGGCAGAGGCAGTGTAGGCAGCCGCTTTGACGTTGACAGCCTTGGTCAGCTCGCCGTTGCCCAGCACCTTGATGCCGTCCAGCGTCTTGGAGATGACGCCGGCCTTCAGCAGGGCCTCGGCGTCGACGGTGGCGCCGGCCTCGAACTTCTCGAGGTCAGACACCTTGATGGTAACATACTTGGTGGCAAAAATGTTGTTGAAACCGCGTTTCGGCAGGCGGCGCTGCAGCGGCATCTGGCCGCCTTCGAAGCCGGCCTTCTTGACACCGGAGCGGGCTTTCTGGCCCTTGTGGCCGAAGCCGGCGGTCTTGCCGTTGCCGGAGCCGGCGCCGCGGCCCTTGCGGGTCACGGCCTTGCGGGCGCCCGCGGACGCTTTGAGTTCATGAAGTTTCATGCTTGCACCTCCTTGCGTTACGCCTTGGTCACTTCGACCAGGTGGGAGATCTTGGCGATCTTGCCACGGGTGGCCGCGTTGTCAGGCTGCTCGGTGACCTCACCAGGGCGGTTGAGGCCCAGAGAGTGCGCAACGGCGATCTGCTCTTTGCCGCGGCCGATCAGGCTTTTGGCAAGACGAATGGTAAGTTTCTCCATTGTGGTAGCCTCCTTAACCCAGGATCTCGGCAACGGTCTTGCCGCGCTTGGCCGCGACGCTCTCGGCGTCGGTCAGGCCGCACAGACCCGCGAAGGTAGCGGCGGTCACGTTGATGGGGTTGTTGGAGCGCAGGCTCTTGGCACGGATGTCCTTGATGCCGGCGCATTCCAGCACCGCACGCACCGGGCCGCCGGCCAGAACGCCGGTACCGGGGGCGGCGGGGCGCATCAGGACGCGGCCCGCGCCAAAGACGCCGACGATCTCATGGGGGATCGTGGTGCCCTTCATGGCGACCTTGTGCATATTCTTCTTGGCGGCGCCTTCGCCCTTGCGGATGGCCTCGGGCACTTCGCCGGACTTGCCGACGCCGTAGCCGATGTTGCCCTTGCCGTCGCCGACGACGATCAGCGCGGCAAACTTCATGACGCGGCCGCCCTTGACGGTCTTGGAAACGCGGTTGATGGAGACGACCTTGGTGATCATGCCGTCATCTTGTTCTCTATTACGCATGGCCATTGTATCTTCTCCCTCCTTTTACAGTTTCAGGCCGGCTTCGCGGGCGCCCTCAGCAAGCGCCTGGACGCGGCCCTGGTAGATGAAACCGCCGCGGTCGTAGACCACTTCGGTGATGCCTTTTTCCAGGCACTTTTTGGCGATGGCTTCGCCGACTTTCTTGGCGGCCTCAATGTTGCCGCCGTAAGCGCCGAAGTCCTTGTCCATGCTGGACGCGCTGGCCAGGGTCACGCCCTTGGTATCGTCGATGACCTGAGCGTAGATGTGCTTGGCAGAGCGGAAAACATCCAGACGGGGACGCTCGGCAGTGCCGCTGATCTTACCGCGAACGCGGCGGTGACGGCGAAGACGAGCTTCGTTCTTATCAGGCTTGTTGACCATAATGCTTCTCCCCTCCTATTATTTACCCTTGCCGGCTTTGCCTTCCTTGCGGATGACATACTCGCCAACATAGCGGATGCCCTTGCCCTTGTACGGCTCGGGCGGGCGCTTGCCGCGCACTTCGGCGGCAAACTGACCGACTTCCTGCTTGTCGATACCGACGATGCTGAAATGCAGCGCGTCTTTGAGCTCGATCTTGATGGTGTCGGTCTCCTCGACCTCAACGGGATGAGAGAAGCCCAGCGTCAGGACCAGCTTGTTGCCCTGCTTGGCGGCACGGTAGCCGACGCCCTGGATCTCGAGGTCTTTCTTGAAGCCTTCGGTGACACCGACGACCATGTTGTGGACGATGGTGCGGGTCAGGCCGTGGAGGCTGCGGGCCTCCTTCTCGTCATTGGGGCGGGTAACCAAAATCTCATTGCCCTCGATCTTGATGTTCATGAGGGGATGGTATTTGGAATGCAGGGTACCCTTGGGGCCCTTCACGGTGATGGTGTGCTCGGCCTCGTCGACCTTGACTTCCACCCCCGCGGGAATGACGATGGGTTTTCTTCCAATTCTCGACATTGTCTGTTGCCCCTTTCTTACCACACAAAGGCGAGGACTTCACCGCCGACATGCGCCGCGCGGGCAGCCTTGTCGGTCATGACGCCTTTCGAGGTGGAGATGATCGCGGTGCCCAGGCCTTTCATGACCTTGGGCATATCTTCGCAGTTGGTGTAGATGCGCAGGCCCGGCTTGGACACGCGCTTGAGGCCGGCGATGACCGGCATACCGTTGTCCTGGTACTTGAGGGTCAGGGTGATGGTCCCCTGCTTGTTGTCCTCGGTCACTTTCATACCCTTGATGTAGCCCTCATCAACCAGGATCTGGCAGATCGCCTTCTTCAGGTTGGAAGCGGGAATATCCACGGAAGGGTGTTTGGCAGTGCTCGCGTTGCGGATGCGGGTGAGCAGGTCCGCGATGGGATCGGTGATTTGCATGCCACTAACCTCCTTAGGTTGTGTTGAGTGTGTTGTTTCGTTCTAACAAGCAGCCAAGGGCTTACCAGGAAGCCTTCTTGACGCCGGGGATCTCGCCCTTGTAGGCCAGCTCACGGAAGCAGATACGGCAGATGCCGTACTTGCGCAGGTAAGCGTGGGGACGGCCGCAGATCTTGCAGCGGTTGTACGCGCGGGTCGAGAACTTGGCGGGGCGCTGCTGTTTGAGCTTCATAGAAGTTTTTGCCATGGTAAGTTCCCTCCCTTAGTTAGCGAACGGGGCGCCCAGAGCCTTGAGCAGCTCCTTGGCTTCCTCGTCGGTCTTGGCGGTGGTGACGAAGCAGATGTCCATGCCGCGGATGGCGTCGACCTTGTCGAAGTCGATCTCGGGGAAGATGATCTGCTCTTTCAGGCCGAAGGCGTAGTTGCCGCGGCCGTCGAAGGAGTTGCCGTTGATGCCGCGGAAGTCGCGCACGCGGGGCAGCGCAACGTTGAACAGGCGGTCGACAAACTCGTACATACGCTCACCACGCAGGGTGACCTTGGCGCCGATGGGCATGCCCTGGCGCAGCTTGAAGTTCGCAACGCTCTTTTTGGCTTTGCAGACGATGGCCTTCTGGCCGGTGATCTGGCCCAGGTCCTTGACGATGGCGTCAATGACCTTGGCGTTCTCTTTGGCTTCGCCGGCGGCAACATTGATGATGACCTTGTCCAGCTTGGGGATCTGCATCACGCTCTTGTAGCCGAACTTTTTGTTCAGGGCCGGAGCGATCTCGTTGACATACTGTTCTTTCAAACGTGCCATTGTGTACTCCTCCCTTACAGTTCAGCGCCGCACTTGCGGCAGACGCGGACGTTCTTGCCGTCCTTGACGGTGTGGGCAACGCGGGTCGGCTTGCCGCACTTGGGGCAGACAGGCTGCACCTTGCAGGCGTAGATGGCGCCCTCGGCCTTGACGATGCCGCCCTGCTCGCCCTGACGGCGAGGCTTGACGTGCTTGGTGACCATGTTCAGGCCCTCGACGATGACCTTGCCCTCTTTGGGGGAGGCCTGCAGGACCTTGCCGGTCTTGCCCTTATCCTTGCCGGAGATGATCATAACGTTGTCGCCGGTTTTAACATGAAGATCGTTCATTCTTATTAAAACCTCCTTACAGCGATTCGGGAGCCAGGGACAGGATCTTGGTGAAGCCGGCGTCGCGCAGCTCGCGCGCCACAGGTCCAAAGATACGGGTGCCCTTGGGGCTCTTGTCGGCCATGACGATGACGGCGGCGTTCTCATCAAAACGGATGTAGCTGCCGTCGTCGCGGCGCAGGCCGTGCTTGCTACGGACGATGACGGCCTTGACCACGTCGCCCTTCTTCACGGTGCCACCGGGCGCAGCCTTTTTGACGCTGCAGACCACGATGTCGCCGATGTTGGCATATCTCTTGCGGGTACCGCCCAGTACACGGAAGCACATTAACTCCTTGGCACCGGTATTGTCGGCCACTTTGAGATAAGTTTGCATCTGAACCATCTTTCAGGTCCTCCTTTCAAAGTACCAGGCTGATTATTTCGCTTTCTCGACGATCTTGACCAGGCGCCAGTTGACATCCTTGGAAAGTTTGCGGGTCTCCATGATCTCGACGCGGTCGCCGATGCCGGCTTCGTTGTTTTCGTCATGGGCCTTGAACTTCTTGGTACGCTTCAAGATCTTTTTGTAGAGGGGGTGCTGGACACTGTCCTTGACGGCGACGACGATGGTCTTGTCCATCTTGTCGGAGACAACGGTGCCCACACGGGTCTTTCTCAGATTACGTTCCATGTCTTACCCTCCCTCTTACGCGTTTTTGGCATTCTTCTCGGCCAGGACGGTCATCACGCGGGCGATGTCCTTCTTGACGGTATCGATCCGAATGGGGTTGTCCAACTGGTTGATGGCGTGCTGAAAGCGCAGGTTGAAGAGCTCGGCCTTCAGGTCTTTGAGCTGCTTGTTCAGCTCGACGTCGGTCATTTCACGCAGTTCCGTGGCTTTCATTCAGCGTCACCCTCCTTTACGGTGCCAAGCTCTTCACGCTTGACGAATTTGCAGCGCACCGGCAGCTTGTGGCTGGCCAGGCGCAGGGCCTCGCGGGCGGTCTCCTCGCTGACGTCGGCCAGCTCAAAGAGCACGCGGCCCGGCTTGACGACGGCCACCCAGTACTCGGGGCTGCCTTTACCGGAACCCATGCGGGTGCCGGCGGGCTTTTCGGTAACAGGCTTGTCGGGGAAGATCTTGATCCAGACCTTGCCGCCGCGCTTGATATAACGGGTCATGGCAACACGGGCCGCCTCGATCTGGTTGGAGGTGATCCAGGCCGGCTCCAGCGCGATCAGGCCGTAATCGCCCTGATTGACTTTGTTGCCGCGCATGGCCTTGCCGGTCATGCGACCGCGCTGCACGCGGCGGTACTTAACACGTTTGGGCAGTAACATTACTGTTTGCCTCCTTCCTTCTTGGCGGGGGCTTTGGCGCCCTTCAGGATCTCGCCTTTGTAGACCCACACTTTGACGCCGACCTTGCCGTAGGTGGTGTTGGCCTCGGCAAAGCCGTAGTCGATATCGGCGCGCAGCGTCTGCAGGGGGATGGTACCCTCGTGGTAGCTTTCGGTGCGGGCGATGTCGGCGCCGGCCAGACGGCCGGAGCAGGTGACCTTGATGCCCTTGGCCGGCGTGGCGCTGCGGTCACGCGGCTGCATGGCGTTGCGGATGGCCTGCTTCATAGCGCGGCGGAAGGCGATGCGGCGCTCCAGCTGGGAAGCGACGTCCTCGGCCACGAGCTGGGCGTTGGTGGTGGTGCCTTTGACCTCGATGATGTTGAGGTTGACGGCTTTGCCGGTCAGCTTGGCGAGCTGCTTTTCGAGCTTGGCGCTCTCAGCACCGCCCTTGCCGATGACCATGCCGGGCTTGGCGCAGAAGACGTTGACCTTGACGCGGGGGGCGCCGGTCTGGCTGTCCACGGTACGCTCGATCTCGATCTTGGGGATACCGGCGGAGTAGAGCTGCTTTTTCAGGGTCTTGCGGATCTTGTGATCCTCGACCAGGGTGTCGCCGAAGGCCTGCTTAGAGGTAAACCAGCGGCTGTCCCAATCTTTGATAACACCCACGCGCATGCCGTGGGGATTGACTTTCTGGCCCATTTGTTTACCTCCTTACTCTTTCTCTTTCAGCACGACCGTCATGTGGCTGGTGCGCTTGAGGATGCGGTACGCACGGCCCTGGGCGCGCGGCATGATGCGCTTGAGCGTGGGGCCGGGGCAGACATAGCATTCTGCGACGTACAGGTTGTTGCGGTCCATTTGGAAATTGTTTTCCGCGTTCGCGGCGGCAGAGTTCACCAGTTTGAGAAGGGGCTCGCAGGCGGCCTTCGGGGTGTACTGCAGGATAGCCAGCGCTTCGTCCAGGGGTTTGTTACGGATGAGGTCCATCACGATCGAAACCTTGCGGGGACTGATGCGGGCGTAACGGAGAATAGCCCGTGCTTCCATTCGATGTTCCTCCTCTCTTATTTGCCGGCGGTCTTGCCGCCGCCGTGGCCGGTGAATTTGCGGGTGGGGGCAAACTCGCCCAGCTTGTGGCCGACCATATCCTCGGTGACATAGACGGGCACATGCTTGCGGCCGTCATGGACGGCGAAGGTGTGGCCGACAAACTCGGGGAAGATGGTGGAGGAACGGCTCCAGGTCTTGACGACGCTCTTTTTGCCGCTCTCGTTCATGGCCTCGACCTTTTTCATCAGGGAAGGCAGAACGTAAGGGCCCTTCTTGGTGCTTCTAGACATTGTTCAATTACCTCCCTTAGCCGTTGGCGCGCTTGACGATAAACTTGTCGCTGCGCGCTTTGTGTTTGCGGGTCTTCAGGCCCAGAGCGGGCTTGCCCCACGGGGTACGCGGGCTGGAGTGACCGACCGGGGCGCGGCCCTCGCCGCCGCCGTGCGGGTGGTCGCAGGGGTTCATGACGGAACCGCGGCTGCCGGGACGCACGCCCATGTGGCGCTTACGGCCGGCCTTGCCCAGGTTGACGTTCTCGTGGTCGAGGTTGGAAACGACGCCCACGGTGGCGATGCAGTTCAGGCGGACGTTGCGCATCTCGCCGGAGGGCAGACGCACCAGCGCGTAGCCGTTCTCTTTCGCCATCAGCTGCGCCATGACGCCGGCGGAACGGACCAGCTGGCCGCCCTTGCCGGGGTAGAGCTCGATGTTGTGGATCATGGTACCGACGGGGATGTTCTCAAACGGCAGGGCGTTGCCGGGCTTGATGTCGGCGTTGGGGCCGGCCATCACGGTGTCGCCGACCTTGAGGCCGTCGGGCGCCAGGATGTAGCTCTTGACGCCGTCCTCATACTCGATGAGGGCGATGAACGCGGAGCGGTTCGGGTCGTATTCCAGCGTCTTGACCGTGGCGGGGACGTCAAACTTGTTGCGCTTGAAGTCGATGACGCGGTACTTGACGCGGTTGCCGCCGCCGTGGTGGCGGACGGTGATCTTGCCGGTGTTGTTGCGGCCGGCATGCTTTTTCTTGGGCTCGAGCAGGCTGCGCTCCGGCTCGACCTTGCTCAGCACGCTGTAGTCAGTCACAGTCATGCCGCGGCGGCCGGGGGTAGTCGGCTTGTACTTTTTAATAGCCATGGTGCTCTCCTTTTTAGTATCTTATGAATTTTTGTCGGGGTCATATCCCCATAGCTGAGTCCCTCGGCGGGGCTCCGTAAGGTATATCGGCCAAAAGCCGATATGCGATGTTTCTGGATTTTTTGCTGTGCAAAAAATGCGAAACATCGGATGAATTTTTGTCGGGGTCATATCCCCATAGCTGAGTCCCTCGGCGGGGCTCCATAAAGCGGGCCGCTGGGGCCCGGGGCGGCAGACTTTGCTGCCGCAGCGGTCATCAGACCATGCTGTTGAAGAACTCGATCTCCTTGGAGTCGGGCGTCAGGGTCACGATGGCCTTTTTGCTCTTGGCGGTGTAACCGGCATGCATGCCCTGGCGGCGGTAACGGCCGCGCACCGAGATGGTGTTGACCTTGGCGACCTTGACACCGAACAGCTCTTCGACCGCGTTGGCGATGTCGACCTTGGTGGCGTCGGTCGCGACCTTGAAGGTGTACTTCTTATCGGCGATGCCGGCCATGGAGTTCTCGGTGATGACGGGGGCGAGAACGATGTCCTGTGTGAATTTCATCACGCATATACCTCCTCAAGTTTCTTGGCGGCGTCCAGGCTGAGGATCAGCTTGTCGGCGTTGACCACGTCGTAGGTGTTGACGCCGGTCGCGGCGGTCTTGACGCCGGGGATGTTGGCGGCGCTCTTGACGAACTTCTCGTCCAGGGTGTCGTTGACGATCAGGTTCTTTTTGCCGGCGCCGACGGCCGCCAGGAAGGCGACGACGGTCTTGGTCTTGTACTCATCGGCGGCGATCTTGTCGACGATGATCAGGTTGCCGTTGGCAGCCTTGTCAGACAGCGCGCTGAGCAGCGCCAGGCGCTTGACCTTTTTGTTGATGGTGTAGTAGTAGCTGCGGGGCTTGGGGCCGAGCGCAACGCCGCCGTGGGTCCACTGCGGCGCGCGGATGGAACCCTGACGCGCATGGCCGGTGCCCTTCTGGCGCCAAGGCTTCTTGCCGCCGCCGCGCACTTCCTTGCGGATCTTGGTGTTCTGGGTGCCCTGGCGCTGGTTGGCCAGGAAGTTGACGACTGCCTCGTGGACAGCCTTCTCGTTCGGGGTGATGCCGAACACGGCGTCGGAAAGCTCAACGGTGGAAACCTTCTTGCCGTTCATATCGACGACAGTAAACTGTGCCATTGTGTTTTCCTCCTTTACGCTTTCACGCTGTCGTGGATGGTCACGACCGAGCCCTTGGGGCCGGGGATCGCACCCTTGATGGCGATGAGATTGTTCTCGGCGTCGACCTTGACGACGCTGAGGTTCTGCACGGTCACACGCACAGCGCCCATGTGGCCGGGCAGCTTTTTGCCCTTGAACACGCGGGACGGGGTGGAGGTGGAGCCGTTAGAACCGGCATGACGGGCCACCGGGCCGGTGCCGTGGCTCTCGCGCAGGCGGTGCTGGCCAAAACGCTTGATAACGCCCTGGTAGCCCTTGCCCTTGCTGGTGCCGACAACGTCGACCTTGTCGCCCTCGGCGAAGACGTCCGCCTTGAGGATGTCGCCGACGTTCATGGCGGAGATGTCCTCGAAACGGAACTCGCGCAGGGTGCGCTTGGGGGCGACGTCGGCCTTGTCGAAGTGACCCTTGGCGGCCTTGTTGACCTTCTTGGCGCTCACTTCGCCGTAGCCCATCTGCACGGCCTGGTAGCCGTCAGACTCGACGGTCTTTTTCTGCACGACGGTGCAGGGGCCGGCCTCGATGATGGTGACCGGGACGACCTTGCCGTTGGCGTCGAACAGCTGGGTCATGCCCAGCTTCTTGCCGATGATACCTTTTTGCATTGTTGTTTCCTCCTGTAAAGGTTATTGGTTGGTGGTTTCCCATCAACATGACCTCTCCGCTGCTTGCGGCAGCGAGATGTTGCGGCAGCGCTTTGGTTTTACGCGGCCGGCCGTTCGCAGATCACGGCTGCGCGTGCCGGCATTATAATGTAAAACGGAAAGCTCTTACAGCTTGATCTCGATGTCGACGCCCGCGGGGAGCTGCAGGCTCATGAGAGCCTCGACCGTCTTGTTGGACGGCTTCAGAATGTCGATCAGACGCTTGTGGGTGCGGGTCTCGAACTGCTCGCGGCTGTCCTTGTATTTGTGGACCGCGCGCAGGATCGTGACGATCTCCTTATCGGTGGGCAGGGGGATCGGGCCGGACACGCGGGCGCCGGTGCGCTTTGCGGTCTCCACGATCTTCTGCGCCGCTGCATCGATGAGGGACGCATCGTAGCTCTTAAGACGGATTCTGATTTTTTCTTTGACTGCCATTACTTTCGCCTCCTACTAAAATTTGTGCCTTAGGCGAGCCGATAAATCACACACGTTTCCGGGTGTTTCACTGCTTCGCATGACAAAATCCGGTGAACCGCTGTGCGCAGTTCTCCCGGAAAGAATCATCACAAAGTAGCTGAACATTGGTCCGTGCCGCAGAATGCAGCGCCGTACATATCCCTTTGTTTCCGTAATTCTTTCGCCCGGTTCTAAGATCGGACATACTCCGCGGAAAAACCCGCCTGCCCTAAGGCGTAGCGGCGGCAACCTCCCGCATCAACGCATATCGCGGCTTGCGCAGAACGCTTGCAGCAATCTGCCCAAGCCTTTCGCAGCCGTGATTGATTATAGCACACGTGCCCCGGCGTTGCAAGTGTTTTTTGGGCGTTTTTCTAAATTTTTTTCTGAAATTTCTGCGTTTTGCCGAAAATCGCCCCCGCCGCCTCGCAAAGCAGCGAAGCCCATGCGGTTTTGCGCCGGGGCAGTCTGTTTCGTAGTATACATTATGTATATTTTCTTAAAAAAATACAAATCGGCGTCGCATTATGGCAGTTCCCGCCTGTGCCAGCCGCCAGCATCCTTGACCCAGAGGGTCGTGCCCTCCCAGGCAACGCCCGGTTCCGCGCAGGGGATGACCTCGGCGCCGGTGGAATCCAGCAGGCCCCAAGTGTCGCCGCGGCGCACGGCCGCATAGCCGTTTTGCAGCGGCGCGGCATAGAGCGGCGCTGCAGTAAAGTCCCCGGTGTCGGGGTCGCGGGTGCGGTCGTAGGTAGCGTCGTAGACGGCATCGGTCACCGGCTCCTGGCTGTCGCGGCCCAGGTAAGCCCACGAACCGCTGGTCAGCCGGATGGGGGCCAGCGCTTCGTCAAAAAAGAAGCCGGCAAGCTGTACGTCGCGGGGGCTGTACAGGCTTCCCGCACGCGACGCATACTGGTAAATGATCTGACCGTCGTCCATCTCCGTTACGACCGGGTCGGAGGGATAAAACGGGTCCGAGGGAGAGGGCGGGTAGAGGGAATCCTCCCCTGTTTCCTGCACTTCATGTACCGTGCTGACCGGAAGCGGATCGCCGTAGGCAGCCCACATTTCTTCGGTGATCTCCTGGAAGGTGCCCGGACCGTCCGGCTCCACATAGACCCGCAGCGCCCCGGGGTCGTAGGCATGGACATCCCTGCCGGGGGCATCCAGATCGTACACGAAACGGACCTGTACCCCGCCATGCCCGCCGCAGATCGCAGGCTCGCCCCCGGCGTCCAGGCGGGCCGTGAGCTCGTCGATCTCCGCCCAGCTCATGCCGGTAACATCCCAGATCCAATGCTGCCCGCAGCTGCTCACCGGCGTATCGGCCCGGCAGGGCAGCAGTTCGGTGCCGTCGGCGCGGATCAGCCCCCATTTGCCGTCTTTGCTGACGGTAAAGTACCCCTCAAGGGCGGTGGACGGCACGGCGTCGTGCACCGCCACGCTGCGCATCTCGTCGTAGTCCAAACCGGGCTCCGGCGTGGGACTGGGGGCCGGCGCGGGCTGCGGCGTCGCGGTGGGCGCGGGCGTCGCCGCTGGGGCGGCGGATGCCGCGGGCGCAGGCGTGGCGGCAGGCTGCGCCGGGGCGCAGGCCGCCAGCAGCGCGGCGGCCAGGGCCAGCGCGGGCAGGGCGCGAACGGTTTGCAGGCGGCGTTTCATACATGACCTCCTGTTCCTGCGGCGCACCGAACTTTGCGGATGCACCTTATACCTCTTATATAGAGGGACCTTTACACGGCCAATTCGATCTCGGCCACCCGCCAGCCGTCGGCGGCGGGCGCCAGGCGGACGGTATGCCACACGGCCTGCACCGGCGCGGCCTCATCGTCAAGGATGTCGGCTTGTGTGCCGCGCTCCAGCCCCAGCAGGCCAAAGACGATGCTGCCGTCGGGCTGCGTTTGGGGCGCGGTGCACAGCTGCGCCAGCACCAGCAGGTTTGCGCCGCGCGCGCCGTTGCCAAAGCAGAGTTCGTCGTTTTCGCCGGGCAGGTAGCCGGTATAATACCCGTTTTGTTCGTCATACCCGCCGCTGGCGTAGGCTGCGGCCAGTTCCGGGGTAAAAATCTGCTCCAGGTGGGCTTTGAGTTCGCTGTAGCGGGTAAAGCGCGCGCCCTCGGCCGCCTGGTACAGTTCCGCGCCGTTTTCGCCTTCCAACGGCTCCGCCGGGAAATACCCAAGGCGGACGTTGTAATGCCACAGGAAGTCCAGCGCTTCAGCCACCGTGACGGCCGCCTGGTGGTCGAGCTGTGCGGGCAGGCAGTAGCGGTGGATACCCTGGTGATCCTCCCATGGGAGGACGATCTGCACCACCCGCTGGGTGGTATCGGGCAGCGGATAGTCCGGGTCGACCAGCAGCGTGCCGGCGCCGAGCAGGCCGTTTTCATCAGGCTGCACCTCGGGGTTCCGCGCCTGCAGGTCCGCCGCCGGGACGCCAAACCGTTCGGCAGCCTGCTGCCAGGTCAGCCCGCTGCCGTTTTCCGTGCCGGTCAGGTTGGCCACCAGCGGCAATGCAGCCGGCAGAGGCTGCCCGTTTTTCAGGCGGACGCGTGTCTCCCAGGTCTGATACTCCGGCGTTTTATCGCCGCCGGTCCAATCGGCGTGCAGGATGGCCCAGCTGCCGTCGTCGTTGGGGCGCATCGTGTACGTCACCTGCTGGCCGGGCTGCATCCACAGCCCGTTGGCCCCGCGGGCGATGGTCAGCGCGGCGGTGCCGTCGGCGTTTTGGGTGAAGGCGGTCATGCGCTGGTTGCGGCCGGTATCCCCGGGGCTGGCGGCGAAGTCGAAAGTGTCGGTCGCTTCCTCGTAGATCGCGCCGTAATCCTCCTGCGTGAAAGCCGCAGCCGAGCGGTGCTGGAAGAAATACGGGGTGGCGCCGAACGCATCCTGCGCCTGCTGCGCCAGTTCTTCGCCGGACCAGGCTGCGCCGGCCGGTTCCAGCCCGCGGCCGGACGCAAAACCGGCCAGATAGTAGGTGGTCGACACCGGGGGCAGGTCGTCGGCGTCCTGCCAGGGCTGGGTGGTGACCCAAGTGCGGAAGCTGTTGACCGCGGTATACGCGCTGCCGCTTTGGGGCAGGTAGCTGCCCTGCGGCACCAGTGCTTCCACACAGCCGGAAGCGGTATAAAACCCGTTGCCGAACGTTACGGCATAGGTGGTGACGCCGGCGGGCAGCGGCGTCGCGCCGGGGTCGGTGACCGAGATCGTCAGCCACAGCGGCTCCCCTGCCCCGCCGCCGGAGAAAGCGACCCCCTCCACCGTCAGGCCGGCCAGGTCGGTAAAGGGAAAGACGTCGTCCTGGCTTTCCTTGCCGCTTGCCACGCGGGTGAAGGTATCGGGGTCAAAATCGCACGCCTGCGCCGCCGCGCGGGCGTCCCCGGTATAGAGCGCCGCCGCCAGCGCATAGGCGTTTTGCAGGCAGGTCTCGGCGTCAGTGTACATCGAGTCCAGCTCCTGCTGCGTATAGCCGCACCCTTCCACCGCGGCCATCGCCTGCGCGTAGTCCGGGCAGCCTGCCGGGGCAGCCACCGGCGCGGGCTGCGGCGTCGCGGTGGGCGCGGGCGTCGCCGCCGGGGCGGCGGATGCCGTGGGCGCAGGCGTGGCGGCAGGCTGCGCCGGGGCGGCGGATGCCGTGGGCGCAGGCGTGGCGGCAGGCTGTGCCGGGGCGCAGGCCGCCAGCAGCGCGGCGGCCAGGGCCAGCGCGGGCAGGGCGCGAACGGTTTGCAGGCGGCGTCTCATGGGGTGGGACCTCCCTTTTTGCGGCAAAAGCGGCCGTTTTTTCCAGTATAGCACAAAAGCCACACACCGCACAGGCGGCATGTGGCTTTGCAATAAAATTTACAACTCAGCGCTTTTTCAGCTGTTCTTCCAGCCCGGGGCGCGGCGTGACGTAGACGGTGGTGTAGACGTTGTACAGCACCATGCCGGGTTTGGCGCCGTTGGCTTTCCAGATGTTTTTGACCTCGGTGGTGTCCACCGCCACCTTGGCCCCGGCGTTCTGGCTGGAATGCAGCACCGCCAGTTCGGCGGCTTCCTGCCGGGTAGCATCGGGGATCGTCTCGCCGCGGCTCATGACGACGCAGTGGCTGCCGGGGGCTTTTTGCACGTGGAACCACAGGTCCTTGCCGCGGGCGGTGTGCAGCGTGAGTTTATCGTTTTGCAAATTGTTGCGGCCCACCAAAATTTCGAACCCGTCGCTGGAGGTATAGCGCAGGAAATCGGCCGGTTTCTGGCGTTTGTCGCGCGGTTTGTAGTATTTTAAGTAGCCCTGGCTTTTCAGCTCGGCGCGGATCTCGTTGAGGGCGGCCTCGCCGGGGGCGGCTTCGACCTCGTACAGCACGGTGGCCAGGTATTCGATCTCGGCTTCCCCCTCCACCAGCAGTTTTTGCAGCATGGCGTGGGCGGTCTGCTTCTTTTTATAGTCCTTGAAATATTTCTGCGCGTTCTCGTTGGGGCCGAGACGCGGGTCCAGCCGGATGGTGACATCCTCGCCGGTGTAGTAGTTCTGCACGGTCACCTGGCGGTCGCCCTTGTGCATGGCCCAGAGGTTGGCTTGCAGTAGCTCGCCGTACAGGCGCAGCGTGTCGGCCTTGCTGGACTGGGCCAGCTCCTCGCGCCGGGCGGCCTGCTTGCGCACGGCGCGCTCGTGCATATTGTGCACGGCCTTGTACAGCTCGCGGCTTTTCTGGCGCAGGCGCTCGGCGCGGTCCTTGGTGGCGTAGTAATCCTCCAGCAGTTCGCTGTAGGTGGCGTACTGCGTCAGGATGGCCTGTGCCCCGTACTGCTGTGGCACAAAAAAGCTGAATTCCACCGGTTTGGGCGCGCCGTCGGCCTGGGGCAGGCGCACCGCCGTGGGCGTGCCGCCGGCGGCGTGTTCCTGTTTGAGGGCGTCGAGCGCGGCGGCCAGCGCGGCGCGTTCACGCTCGTCCAGCTCGCTGGCCAGGGCCGGGGTCTCGCCCAGGGCGCGGCAGACGGCCTCCCGCATGACGATGGGCCCCACGCCGGACACCGTTTTGCCCAGCGCCGCGGCCACCGGCAGCTCTTTTTGGCAGGCGGCGGCCACCAGCGCGGCGGCGTCCGCTGCCAGAAAATCCGGCCGGGCCGGTTTGGGCGGCAGCGTGTAGGGCAGGCCCGGCAGCAGCTGGCGGACCTCGCTGTCCTCAAAGTCCACGCGCTTGAGCGCGTCGATGATGCGGCCGTTTTGCACCAGCACGAGGTTGGAGTAGCGGCCCATCAGCTCGGCCGCCAGCGTGTTGGTGACAAGGTCGCCCATCTCGTTGGTGCAGCGGAAGTCAAAATAGACGATGCGGTCGCCGGGTTCGCGCCGCAGCGCGATGAGCCGCCCGCCTGTGAGGTGTTTGCGCAGCAGCATGCAAAAGCCCGGCGGCGTGAGCGGGTTTTCAAACGTTTCTTTCGTCAGGCAGACGCGGGCCGAGCCGCTGCGCGCCGACAGCAGCAGCCGGAACGTATCGGTGCGGGTGCGCAGTGTCAGCACGACTTCGTCGCGCGTCGGCTCAAAGATCTTGTCGATCTTGGCGTCCAGCAGCGTCTTGTTCAGTTCACCGGCGACGAGCGCCAGCGTGGCGGCATCCAGAGCCATGGGGTTCTCCTTTTATACGTAGGTATAGGGGTCGGTGTCGGCGGCGGCGTGGCGCACAGCCAGCTGCGGGAACGCCGCAGCCAGCCGCGCGGCCAGCGCGTCGGCGATGGCATGCTCGGTGCCCCAGTGGCCGGCCACGATGAGCCCGACGCCCTTTTGCTGCGCCAGCAGCGCGATGTGGTGCGCGCCCTCGCCGGTGACCAGGCAGTCGGCCCCCTCGTCGATGGCCTGCTGCAGGTAGCTGCCGCCCGCGCCGCTGACTTCGGCCAGGCAGGTCACGGGCCTGGGGCTTGCAACATATTTGACGCCGCTGTGCAGCGTCGCGGCGCAGTGGCGCGCCAGGGCCTCGACGGTGGTGGGCGGCACCGCGCCGATGCGCCCGCAGCCGTCGGCAAACGCGCGGCGGCCTTCGCGCGCGATGCCCAGGGTGTCGGCCAACAGGTCGTTGACGCCGCCCTCGGCCGCATCGAGGTTGGTGTGCATGCAGATGGCGGAGATGCCGTTTTGCAAAAGCAGCGCCGGGACGTCGTCCGCCGCGATGCGCTTGAGCGCGTCAAAGATGACCGGGTGGTGGCTGACGATGAGCGTACAGCCGGACGCGGCGGCCTCCCGCACGACGGCGGGGGTGATGTCGAGCGCCGTCAGCACGCCGTCCACCGGGGCCCCGGCGTCGACGAGCAGGCCGACGTTGTCCCAGGCGCAGGCCAGCTCCGGCGGGGCGAAGGCTTGCAGCTGCCGCAAGACCTCTTGTACAGTCACAGACATGAGCGTTCCTCCAGTTCCAAAATCAGGGTGTCCACCGCGTCGGCCTCGGGGCCGGGCGGCAGGCCGCGGCGGTATTTTTTGAGCTTGGCGTTCTGCTGCGCGCAGTAGGCGGCAAAGCCGGGCTGCCCGGCCGTTTGGCCGCACAGGCATGCAAGGCCGTCGGGCTCGTGCGCGGCGCCGGTATAGCGGGCGTTCATAACGGCGTACCACCGCCCGGCCGCCTGGCACAGCGTTTCGCCCGCCAGCGCAAAGCCGCGGCGCGCCAGCCAGCGGCGCAGCACGCTGTGCTTGGTGGCCGGCACCAATACCAGGTTGTAGCGCGCGTCGAACACCCAGGGCGCGGCTTCCAGGATTTCGATGATGGTCTCGGCCCCCATGCCGGCGATGATGATGTCGTCGGCCTCGCCGGGGCGCAGCACCGAGAGCCCGCTGCCCAGCCGGCACTGCACTTTGTCCCCGTAGGGCGCGCAGCGCTGGCGGGCTTTGGCCAGCGGGTCGGGGCGCAGGTCGCACGCCAAAACAAGCGGGCAGCGACCGCTGCCCGCCAGTGCGGCGCTTAATTTGCCGTGGTCGCAGCCGATGTCCGCCGCGACGTGCCCCGGCCGCACATAGCCGAAGGCCGCCGCCAGGCGGGCGTCCAGCCGCGGCGTGTTACTGACGGCCAAAATACTCGTTGAGCTGGGCCACCAGCGCGTCGGCGTCGACGCCGTGCACGGCGCAGGCCTGCTCGACAGTCTCGCCATGGGCGGCCATGCAGCCCAGGCAGTGCATGCCCGTGGCCAGGAAGATGGGCACGCAGCCCTGGGCGGGGTCGTTGTTGAGGATCTCGGCAATGATGGTATCTTTGGTAACAGTCATGGCAGTACGTTCCTTTCTGATAAAACGGGATGTTTATGATACCGGCTGCCAGGCAGCGTACAGCGCAAAGCCTTGCAGCTGGGTCAACAAAGTCAGCAGCGCCACAGCCAGCGCGGCCCCGTGGGCAGCGCTGCGGCGCAAAGCCACCAGGCGCTGGGCCCGCAGCAGCAACAGCGCCAGCGGCAGCACCGGCAGCAGGTAGCGCCCCTGCATGCCGAACAGCGTCTGGTAGTTGATGGGCGTCCAGTTGAGCGCCGCGGCCAGCACCGCCAGCGCCACGCAAGCCAGGATGCCCGCTGTGCCCCACGCCATGCGGCGGCCCAGGGGGGCGCTTTCCACAGTGGGCAGGGCGGCTGCCAGCAGCGCCAGCACCAGGCCGACGCCCAGCAGCCAGCTGACGTCGATGCGGTAGACAATGGGCTCTCCCAGCGTCGTGCCCAGCAGCCCCTGCAGCCACAGTGCGCCCTGCTCGGGCAGGGTGCGCAGCAGCAGTTTGAGGGTGGCGGGCAGGTTGCGGCAGATATACCCGAACGAGAACGTCCACACCGAGTCGCCGTTGGGCTGGACTTCCAGCAGCTGGTCGGGCGTCAGGCCGCCGCCCATGCGGGAGAACGCGAACAACCCGCCAGCCACGGCCAGCACCGCCGCCACAGCCACACCGCGCCAGAACCGCCGCCGCTTGGCGGCGTCTGCCCGCACACGCAGGTACAGCGCGCAGAGCACCGCCAACGCCGCCAGCGCCGCCAGCGCAGCCGCGGCGAGCATCGGGGTGCTCATATCGCGCGCGGCGTACGCCAGCGCCGAAGCGTTGGATACGACCCACAGGCCGGCCGCCAGCGCCAGTACAGCCGCCTGCAGCAGGCGGCCCGGCCGGACCGAAACGCCATGCAGCGAGACCGACGCCTGCGCCGGGGCGCGGCGCGGATCAAGATGTTCGGGCGGGATGGCCAGGCACAGCAGCACCACCGGCAGGTAGATTGCCTTGGCCGGGGCCACGGCGGCCCCCAGCAGCACCAGCAGCGCCAGCTGCCAGCGCCGGCCCGGCTGCGCGCGCAGCGAAAGGCACAGCGCCGCGAACAGGAACACCGTGCCCAGCACGGCGGCGTCGGGCGAAAGACTGGCCGCCAGCTGCAGCGGCATGGGCAGCAGCGCCACGGCGGCAAACAGCCCGCGCAGCGCGGCGGGCGCCAATGCGACCGCCGCGGCCGCCAGCGCCAGATATAGCAGCAAATTGGCAGCGCGGCCAAAGTCCAGCATTTTATAAAAGTTCCAGTGCTGCGCGCGGGCCAGCCAGATCCCGGCCGCCTGCGCCCAGTAGTTGCCGCTGCCCTGCCCGGCGTCCGCCTCGCTGACTTCCGTCAGCACATTGACGCACAGCGGCTTTTTCTGGCGCATCGTTTCCTGCTCTTTGTAGGCAAAGATGCCGATCTCGCCGGTGCGGGTGCGGAAATACGGCGCATCGCAGCTGCGCACCAGCAGCTTGCCGCCCTGCGACGGCTGCTGGCCGTTCCAGACGCTGGCCAGCTCATAGGCGGCGGCCAGATGGGTGTATTCGTCGGGCGCTACCAGCGCCGGCGTAACATGCACAAAGATCGTGCCCAAAAACAGCCCCGTCACGGCGACCAGCAGTGCCAGCGGCGCATGCAGCAGCGCCAGCAGCGTCGCTGCAAAGGCGGCCGCCGCCAGCGGCCCGGCCAGCTGCTCGGCCAGGTCAGCCGGCCAGCTGCCGGAATAATCGCTCACCCGCTGCACGGCCAGCGTGGCGTCCAGCGCCTGCGCGCCGTCCGCCCCGCTATACAGCGCCATGCCGTCCACTTCGCCCTCGCTGGCCCACAGGCCCAGCGGGCCGTCCCACGGCACGGCGTTGTACAGGTGCACGGTCAGCGTTTCGTCCCGCACGGCCACATAGGGGCGTTCGGTCGTGAACTCGGTAAACATATCGTTGAAGATATTCAAAAAATTGCCGGCGCTTTGCAACAGCTGCTCGCCCTGCGCATTGTAGACATCCACCATCACCATGCCGGATTTATACAGCTGGTCATGGGTGCTGAAGCACAGCCGCACACCGTAAAACGCCTGCCCGGCCTGCAGCGGGATCTCCTGGATCAGTCCGCCGTCCTCCGGCAGGTCGACGATCTGGCTGTATTCGTCGTTGATGATCTCATACTCAGGTTCGTTGCCCAGCCGCTGCTGCAGGTCATACCCCACCCAACGGCAGGCCAGCCACACCGCAGCGGCTGCCAGCACCGCCGCCAGCAGGGCGGCAAACACCCGGTGTGTGCGTAAAAATTTGGACATCCGGCTCTCGCCGCCTTTCCTAATAGGTTGTGCAGGGGACAGTCTCATTATACCATGACGCGCAGCGGAATGGCAGAATTGCGCATCCAAAGCTTTGCCGGGCCGGCGCTACGCCAGAACGGCAAGGCGCCCGGCAAAAAACGGGATGACAGCCGCCCTGCGGCTATTATACCGCAAGCGCGGCAAAAGCGCAAATCAACCCTGTTTCTGGTAGAGGTACCAGGTCACTTCGCCCTCGCCGCCGTCATAGCGGCAGGCGTCGATGCAGACATACTGCGGGAAACGTGTCTGCAGGTCGTCGACCAGCGCCACGGCGTAGTCGACGGCGCCGGTCTGCAGCAGGGTGTTTTGCTCGGCCCACTGGGCTTCCAGCGGCATGTTGGTGACACAGAAATACCGGCATGGCGGCAGCACGCCGGCAGCCGTGTAAAAGCCGCCGTCCAGCGTGCCGTAGTTGAGCAGGCTCGCCCCCGGCTGCGCGTTGATCTGCGCCGCAAAGCGGATTTGCGGCAGCGTATCGGCCGCACGGCCGCGCAAATTGCGGTTGGGGCTGGCCGCCCAGCAAAACAGCGCCGCAGCCGCCAGCGCCGCCCACGGAGCCGCGCACCGCAGCCAGCGGGGCAGCGGCCGCCGCGCCGCCCACAATGCCAGCGGCGCCAGGCCCAGCGGCGCAAAGACGGCCAGCACCAGGCTGTAATACACAAGATACCCGCCCAGCAGGCTGGTCAGCGTCAGGCCGGCCGCCAGCACGGCGGCCCAGGCCGCCGCCGCGCGGCGGCGCGCCGCAAACGCCCAGACCAGAAAAAGGGCAAACAGCGCCACGGCCGGCAGCGCGTCGCGCGCCGCCCACCACAGGTGCTGCACCAGGGCGGCCGGGCCGCCGCTGCCATGGTACAGGAACAGGTTGTCGTAAAAATAGGCTGTGAACCAGTCCCCCAGCGCGCCGTGCACGCCAAAGTAGACGGCCCACGGCAGCGCAGCCAGCGCCATGCCGCCCAGGTACGCCCCGCAGCTTTGCGCCAGCGCCCGGCCCCAGCCGCGGCGCACATACCAAAGCGCCAGCAGCGCCGCCCACGCCAGGTAGAACCCCAGCACGGTGTATTTGAGCCACAGCGCGCACCCGGCCAAAAAGCCCTGCAGCGCCACGGCGGGCAGCGGCATGCGCCGCCCGGCGCACAGCGCCCGCAGGCCGCCGTACAGCGCGGCCGCCAAAAACGGCAGCAGAAACTCCTCAGCGCTGCCGCCGTGGAAAAACGCGCGCCCGGCCGCGACGGCAGCCGCCGGCAGCGCCGCCCACGCCGGGTGCAGCGCCCGGCCGCACAAAACGGCCGCCGTGCGCACCCCCAGCGCCAGGAACAGCGCGAAGGAAAGCACTTCCAGCGCAAAAACGCCGGTGAATCCGGTGCGGTCCGCCAGGGACCCCAGCCCGTACAGCAGGTAGATCACGGGGCCTTTGTGGTCGAACACATCGCGGTACAGCACCTTGCCGCTGAACATCGACTTGCCCATGGTAAAAAAGATGTTGGCGTCCATCCAGTCGTTGAACGCAAACAGCGGCGACGATTTGCTGCACAGCAGCAAGACCGCGGCGGCTATGGCCAGGTACCACAGCGCCCGTTTGGTTTTTGCCTGCCAGGCCAACCCGCATACCCCCTAAAACAAACCGCGTCCCGGTCCACTGGACCGGGGCGCGGCGTGGAAATCAAACTTGCGTTACACGTACAGGCGCGTAGATCAGCCGTTCTCTTTCATCTGGGCGAAGCACTCGCTGCAGTAGACCGGGCGGTCCTCACGCGGCTGGAAAGGCACCTTGCAGGCCTTGCCGCAGTTGGCGCAGACCGCGTCAAACATCTGGCGCTCGCCACGGGTGGCGTTCTTACGGGCATCGCGGCAGGGCTTGCAGCGCTGGGGCTGGTTCTCGAAACCACGGCTGGCGTAGAACTCCTGCTCGCCGGCGGTCCAGACGAACTCTTTGCCGCAATCCTTGCATACCAAAGTCTTGTCTTCGAACATAGTGGGTATCTCCTCTGTTTGTATTTGCCCGCGGAAGAATCTAAACCAACGCATATGGAATGGACCAACGAACTGATTTTAGGCGCTACTGGGGGCAGGTTGATATATGACCAGGCAGATGCCTAGATCCAAAAACGGCTCACCCGCGCAGTTTGCGGCGGGCGCGTGCCAATGCGTTGGCCACGCCTTTGGGCGTGATGCCAAGCTGCTGCGCCGTGCGCGCGGCGGGCTGCCCATGCAGGCTGGCCACCAGGGCGCGGCGCTCCAGCGGGGAAAGTTCGGTCTGCATGCGGCCCAGCGTGGCGGCCCAGCGCTCCCCCGCGATGGCCAGTTCCTCCGGCCCGGGCTGGGGGATGTTTTCGGCGTCCGGCAGCGGCACGCTGAAATTGAGCGGCGCGTGCTTTTTGCGCAGCGCGGCGCGGCGGGCGTCCTGCTGGGCGTGGCGGATACACGCCGCGGCATAGGATGCAAACGGCGCGCCGGCCGCCGGGCGGTAGCTGCGCACGGCCTGGAACAGGCCGATCAGCCCCTCCTGCACGGCGTCCTCAAAGTCGAGGCCGGGCGCCTGGCAGGCGGCCGCCCCTTTGCGGATGGCCGGCATCAACCGGGCGATCAGCGCGGCAAGCGCCGTTTCGTCCCCGCGCTGTGCGCGGGCCAGCATATCGTCATCGATGTTCTGCATGCGATCTTCTCCACCGGCAGATACGAACACCTTTATAATACCCGTACGGGCGCGGTTTGTCAACCTGTTTTTGGGCAATTTGCTGCATGGCGCCGGCGCGAATTTTGCGGCGGCGGGGGCTTGTATTCCCGCCGGCAACCTGTTATACTGGGCAGGAAAGGCAAAAGGGAGTAAGCGGCAGGGCCGGCCGGGGCGCGGGGCCTGCGTTTGGCTTCGTCACCACGGGCAGTCCGCCCCGGGCCACACCCAAGCACTGAGACTTTTGCCGCGGCCCGCCCGGCTGCGGTAAAAGCCTTTTTTATTGCCGCTTTGCCCCCCTGCACCCAATTTGTAAGGAGGAACCCCTGTTATGGATGTTTTGCAAACGTTTGCCGGGCTGTTTGCCAACTTTGGCAACCTGACCTGGCAGATGGTCGTCATGTGGATCATCGGCGGCCTGCTGGTCTACCTGGGCATCGTCAAAAAGATGGAGCCCAGCCTGCTGCTGCCGATGGGCTTTGGCGCCATCCTCGTCAACCTGCCGATGTCGGGCGCCATCACCCAGGGCGAGACCGAAGGCCCCATCACCGCGCTGTTTGAGGCGGGCATGTCCAACGAGCTGTTTCCGCTTTTGCTGTTCATCGGCATCGGCGCGATGATCGACTTTGGCCCGCTGCTGGAAAAACCGTGGCTGATGCTGTTTGGCGCGGCGGCGCAGTTCGGCATCTTCTTCACGCTGGCGGTCGCCGGGCTGTTCTTTGACCTGCCCGACGCCGCGTCCATCGCCATCATCGGCGCGGCCGACGGCCCCACGGCCATCTTTGTGGCCAACACGCTGGGCAGCAAGTACTTGGGCGCCATCATGGTGGCCGCGTACAGCTACATGGCGCTGGTGCCCATTGTGCAGCCGCCGGTCATCCGCCTGTGCACGACCAAAAAAGAGCGTATGATCCGCATGCCCTACCGCAAGGGCAACGTGACCCAGACCACCAAGATCCTGTTCCCCATCGTGGTCACGGTGCTGGCCGGCCTGGTGGCCCCCGCCAGCGTGGCGCTGGTCGGCTTTTTGATGTTCGGCAACCTGATCCGCGAGTGCGGCGTGCTGAACTCGCTTTCCGAGACGGCGCAGAACGTGCTGGCCAACCTCATCACCATCGTGCTGGGCCTGACGGTGGCCGGGCAGATGACGGCCGACAAGTTCGTCAAGCCCGACACGCTGCTGATTTTGGCGCTGGGCCTGGTGGCCTTTGTGTTTGACACGGCCGGCGGCGTGCTGTTTGCCAAGCTGCTGAACCTCTTCCTGCCCGAAGGCAAAAAGCTCAACCCGATGATCGGCGCGGCCGGCATCTCGGCGTTCCCGATGAGCGGGCGCGTCGTCAACCAGATGGGCCTGGCCGAGGACAACCAGAACTTCCTGCTGATGTACTCCATCAGCGTCAATGTTTCGGGCCAGATCGCCTCGGTCATTGCCGGCGGTTTGATCCTGACCCTGATGGGCATGTAAGGAGGGTTTTGTATGAACATTGCATCGCTTGCTTCGACGCTGCCCATGCTGCTCGTCGGCATGCTGGGGATCTTTTTGGTCATCGGCGTCATCATCCTGGCGGTCTGCCTGCTCAACCGGCTGACCGAGAAAAAGGACGACAAAGAATAACCCTTTGCATACAGCACAAAACCAGCGGGGCCCGCGGCATCATGCCGCGGGCCCCGCTGGCGTATGGAGGTACCCGTTGGGCCGGGTTTATGCTTGTTCGTCCTGCGGGGCTTTGGCCACGAACAGGATGCCCGCCGCGCGCGGGCCGACGTGGGTGCCGATGGTCGCGCCGATCTGGCAGGTGCGCACGCCCTCGAGCTTGAGGTTCTGCGTAAGGTGGTAGTGCACCGGGCCGGCCATTTGCTTTTCGTCGCTGTAAAGCACCGTGCAGGGGTAGTTGGTGTCGATGCCGCCCAGTTCGTCGAGCTGCTTGAACATCGCCACCAGCGCGCCGGGGCGGCCGCGGCCCTTGCCCGCCAGCTTGACGGCGCCGCCGTACAGCGCGATGACCGGCTTGATGCCCAGCGCGCCGCCGACGATGGCGACCGCCGCCGGCACACGCCCGCCTTTTTGCAGGTGCTTGAGGCTGTCGACGACCGCGACGATGCGCACGCGCTTTTTAAAGGTCTCGAGTTCGGCGGCGATCTCCCCCGCCGTCAGGCCCTTGTCGCGCAGGCGCAGCGCCTCGCGCAGGAGTTCGGCCTCGCCCTGGGCCGCCGTCTCGGAGTCGACGACGTACACCGGCGTGTCGACCTCCTTGGCGGCCAGCACGGCGCACTGGTAGGTGCCGGACAGTTTTTGGGCGACGGTGATGACGACGACCTCGTCGCCGGCCGCCTCGGCGTCGGCGTACGCCTCAATAAAAGCGGCCGGGCTGGGCTGGCTGGTGCGCGGCAGCTTGGCGTCGGCGGCCAGCCGCGCAAAGAATTCGTCTTTGGTCATGCGGCCGTCGTCCTCGATGGTGGTGCCATCCTCAAACGTGATGGCCATCGGCACCACGGCAACGCCGGGCTGCGCCTGTTCCTGTTCGGTCAGGTCGGCGGCGGAATCGGTCAGGATACGGATCATAGGGCTTCCCTCGCTTTGTTATCAATGTAAAGTCAGATCTATGCGGGCGGCGCAACGCCGCGGGTCACTGTGGGGCGACATTCTGCAGGCCCAGCAGGCCGGCAGCGGTGTCGGGGTCCAGCTGCTGCACAGCCTCCAGCTTGCGGGTGATGGCGCGGCTGCGCGGGCCGATGAGCTCCTCGAGATCGGAACCGGTCTGGTTGAGGTGGCGCTGCATCTGCTGCAGCCCGGCGCCGAACTTTTCAAACTCGGTCTTGACGGCGCCCAGCACCGTCCACACCTCGCCGGAGCGTTTTTGGATGGCCAGCGTGCGGAACCCCATCTGCAAGGCGTTGAGCAGCGCCGCCATCGTGGACGGGCCGGCGACGGTGATCTGGTAGTCGCGCTGGAGCGCCTCGGGCAGGTCGCCGGAGACGACCTCGGCATACAGCCCCTCGAACGGCAGGAACAGGATGCCGAAGCTGGTGGTGTAGGGCACCTCGATGTATTTGTCGTGGATGTCTTTGGCTTCCTGCCGCAGCACGGTGTACAGCGCTTTGCGCATGGCGGCCACGGCTGCCGCGTCGCCGCGCTGCTGCGCGGCCTGCAGGTGGGCGTAGGCGTCGCCGGGGAACTTGGCGTCGATGGGCAGCCAGACTGGCCCGCCCTGCCCCGGCAGCTTGACGGCGTACTCGACCCGGTTGGCGCTGCCCGGCACGGTGGCGACGTTGCGCTCGTACTGGCCGGGGGCCAGGATCTGCTCCAAGATCGCGCCGAGCTGCACCTCGCCCAAAATGCCGCGCGTCTTGACGCCGGACAGCACCTGCTTGAGGCTGCCGACGTCGGCGGCCAGCGTCTGCATCTCGCCCAGGCCCTTGTAGACCTGCTCGAGCTGGGTGCTGACGGTGCGGAAAGAATCGCTGATGCGCTTTTGCAGCGTATCCTGCAGTTTTTCTTCCACCGTGCCGCGGATCTCGTCAAGTTTCTGGTTGTTGTCGGCCCGGATGACGTTGAGCCCCTGCACCAGGGCGCCGCGCACGCCGTCCAGGCGGGCGGCGTTGGAATCCTCGAGGTTTTTCAGCCGCTGTTCCAGCACGGTCAGCTGGGTCAGCAGCGCGTCGCTGGCGGCCTTCTGGCGCGCCGCGCCGGCGCGGTCGATGGCGTCCAGCCGGGCGGTGTCAGCCGCGGCCTGCTGGCGCTGGTTTTCGGCCAGGACGCCGGCAAAATCCCGCAGGGAGGCCGACGTGGTGCGGGCGCTCTCGCCCTGCATGGCGCGCAGCTGCTCAGCCAGCAGGTCGGTTTCGCCCTGCAGCACCGGCGTCACGGCCTGCACAAAGTCCTGCGGCGTGGCGGGCGGGGGCTGCCGGCGGCGGCTTTGCGCCAGCAGCACGGCCAGCAGCACATCCCCCACCAGGGCCAGCGCCAAAAGTAGATACAGCATCCAATCCATAGGTCATCCTTCCGGCCGCCGCAAGCCCAGTATAGCATATCCGGCAGCCTGATACCAAGTACAGTTGTTCAATTTTTCGCGTTGTGTTCAGCGGATGAGCAGCAGCCCGATGCCCGCCAGCGCCATAAAGGCAGCCATCAGCTCGGTGCCGGGGTTGTGGCGTTCCAGCAGCGGGCGGCCGGGGCGGTACCACACCCGGATGCTTTTGCCCTTTTGCGCGTCGTGGCAGAACCAGAACGCGTCGTTGGTCTCGCATTCCAGGCGTTCGCCGTCCACATATACTTCCACCACATAGCGGTAGCCGCCGGCCCCGCCGCGCGGGCTGGTGCGGTCGGCTTTGCGGCAGCCCAGGATGCGGGCGGGCAGCAGCGTACCGCCGCGCACGGTGCGGTATTTTTCCCACAAAGCGGCGGCGGCCAGGGCCAGAAACAATACCCCCAGCACCCGGTATACGATCATAAGCGGCAGCGGCATAGGCAAAGGTCCTTTCGTAAACAGCTCAGCTTTTTACTATCATACCCTGCTTTTGCAAAAGCTGCAAGGGGCCGGGGCAAAGTTGCCGGGCGCGGCGCGCACTTTCGCTGTTTAAAGTATTGACTACAGCGGGCATAGTTGCTACAATGAACGTAGCAACAGCCAAAGCCCCCGACATCGTTTACAAAAAAGGAGGCGCCTATGCGCCCGGAGACCCAAAACGAAAAAGAACGCAGCACCGCCCTGTATGAGGCGATCCTGCGCCTGAACACGCTGGAGGAATGCATCCGCTTTTTTGAGGACCTGTGCGCCGTGACCGAGCTGCACACGCTGGAGCAGCGCTACGCCGTAGCCGGCTGCCTGCTGCAGGGCAAGGTCTACAGTGAGATCCGGCGCGAGACCGGCGCGTCCAGCGCGACGGTGAGCCGCGTCAACCGCATGCTCAACTACGGCACCGGCAGCGTGGCCGCCAGCGTCCGGCAGGACCTGGCCAGCCAGCCGGAGCCCGACACAGAATAAAACAGGAGGTGCCGTGATGTCTGTTTCCATCACCCCGTTTGGCAAGACGACCGCCGGCGTGCCGGTGCAGCGCGTCGTGCTGAAAAACGACCAGCTGGAAGTCCACCTTTTGACCTATGCCGCACTGATCCACCGCATCCTGGTGCCGGACCGCAAGGGCGAGCCGGTCGACGTCGTGCTGGGCTACCCCACGGTGCCCGACTACGAGGTCAACAGCGGCGACGGCATGGGCGCAGCCGTGGGCCGGTTCGCCAACCGCATCGGCGGGGCGCAGTTCCCGCTGTATGAGGAGATCGTGCACGTGACGGCCAACGAAAACGGCAACTGCCTGCACAGCGGCCTGCACGGGTTCCACCACACGGTGTTTGCGGTGGAACCGACGCCCGGCGAGACCGACAGCGTGACGATGACCGCCCAAAGCCCCGACGGCACCGACGGGTTCCCCGGCACGGTGGACCTGGAGATCCAGTACCAGCTCGTCAAGCGCGGGCTGATGGTGCGCTACACCGCCACCACCGACGCGCCGACGGTGTGCAGCATGACCAACCACAGCTATTTCAACCTCAACGGCCATGCCAGCGGCACGGCGCTGGGGCACCGTATCAGCGTGGACGCCGACGCCTACCTGGAGACCGACGACGCCAGCATCCCCACCGGGCGCATCGTGCCGGTGGCGGGCACGCCGATGGATTTTAACGAGGAAAAGACGCTGGGCCTGGACATTGAGGCCGACTATCCCGCCCTGAAACAAGCCGCCGGGTACGACCACTGCTATGTCATCCGCGACAGCGGCCTGCGCCACGCCGCCTGGGTGACCGGCCCGCAGACCGGCATCCGCATGGAGGTGTTGACGACGCTGCCCGGCATGCACCTGTACAGCGCCAACTACCTGGCCCCGGCCACCCCCTGCAAGGACGACGCGCACTACCAAAAGCGCGATGCCGTCTGCTTTGAGACGGAGGAGTTCCCCGACGCGCCCAACCACCCCAACTTCCCCGACGCGACGCTGCTGCCCAACGCGCCGTACAGCTCCACCACGATCTATCGTTTCGATCTGGCGCCGCAGTAAACCGTATACATAACGGCCCCGCCCGGTTTTGCCCGGGCGGGGCCGTATTTTTGTCTGCCTTACAGCGGGTCCAGGCGGTAGAGCCGGCCGCTGAACGGCGCCAGTGTAAAGGCGGTGGGCCCTGCCGCCTGCACCGGCGGCGCATCCTGCGGGGCCGGGGCAGCGCCGCCCCAGCACTGCCAGTCGGTGTCCAGCAGCAGCGTCAGGCGGCAGGCGGGCAGCTCCAGCGTGTACGCTTCCTGCGGGTCTGCCCCAAAATTGAACAGCGCCGCCACGCGGCTTTCGCGCCCGGTGCGCAGCAGTGCGCAGACGTTTTGTGCGCCGTGGCCGCAGTCCAGCCATTGGAAGGCCGCGGGGTCGTACTCCCGTGACCAGAGCGCCTCGTTTTGCAGGTAGACCTCGTGCAGGCGGCGTCGGAAATGCCAGAACGCGTCGTGCACGGGGTAGCGCAGCAGCATCCAGTCCTGCTCGCGGCTTTCGTCCCACTCGCGCAGCTGGGCGAACTCATTGCCCATAAAGTCCAGCTTTTTGCCGGGGTGGGCCATCATATACAGGTACAGCGCCCGCGCCTGGGGGAACTTGCCCTCGTACCCGCCGTACATCTTTTGGGCGATGGTCGCCTTGCCGTGGACGTTCTCGTCATGGCTGAGGGGCAGGATGTAGTGCTCGTTCCAGGCGTAGACCATCGAGAAGGTCAGCCTGCCCAGCTGGGTCTTGCGCTCGTCGCTGGTCTTTTTGCAGTAGTCCAGCGTGTCGTTCATCCAGCCCAGGTCCCACTTGTAGTCAAACCCCAGGCCGCCGTATTCGACCGGGGCCGTGACTTTGGGGTAGGCGGTGCTGTCCTCGGCGATCAGCATCGCCGTGGGGTGGCGCTGCTGCAGGCCCTGGTTCATCCCCTTGAGGAATTCCAGCGTCGAGCCGTTGACGCCGCGCGCGGGGTCGCCCTGCCAGTAGATCAGGCGCGAGACGGCGTCCATGCGCAGGCCGTCGGCATGGAAGGCCCGCAGCCAGTAGTCGGCGCAGGACTGCACAAAGCAGCGGATCTCGCCGCGGGAATGCATGAAGTTGCAGCTGCCCCACTCGCTCTGGCCCACGGCGGCGGCCGGGTACTCGTACAGCGGGGTGCCGTCGAACTGTTTGAGGCCGTAATCGTCCACCGCAAAGTGGACGGGCACAAAGTCCAGGATGACGCCGACGCCCTGCGCGTGGCAGGCGTCGATGAACTGCGCCAGCTGCGCCGGCGTGCCGTAGCGGCTGGTGGGCGCGTAAAAGCCGGTGATCTGGTAGCCCCAGCTGCCGTCGAACGGGTGTTCGGCCAGCGGCATCAGCTCGATGTGGGTGTAGCCGTTCTCTTTACAGTAGGCGGGCAGCTGTTCGGCCAGTTCGGCGTAGGTGTACCAGCCGCCGTCCGGCTTGCGCCGCCAGCTGCCGGCGTGGACCTCGTAGATGTTCAGCGGGCGGTCAAAATTTTTGCTGCGCGCGGCCATCCAGGCGTCGTCGGCAAACGGGTAGTCCGGCATCCCGGCGATGACGCTGCGGCCGTCGGGGCGCAGCGCCATCGCAAAGCCGTAGGGGTCGCAGTGCAGCGCCTCGCGCCCGTCGGGGCCGGTGATGCGGTACTGGTACAGCATACCCGGCGCGGCGCCGGGCACCTCGGCCTGCCAGACGGCGGACCGGATCTGGGTAAGGTCAAACACGCCGAACGCGCCCTCCACCTGGACGCGGCGGGCCGCCGGGGCCCACACGGCAAAGCGCGTGCCGCCCGGCCCCGGGTGCGCGCCAAAAAAGGTATAGGCGTCAAACGCACGGCCGGTGTAAAAATCCTGCAATTCCATCGTTTGTATGCTCCTGTTGGTTTTGCCGCCGGGGCTGCCCCGGCGGCAAAAAAATTGTACCACACCCCGGGGTGTGGTACAAGCACAAAATTTAACACAGTGTTTAAATTTTACAATCGCAGGATCGCGGTGGCCACGTTGAAGTAGACCAGCAGCGTCGTGGTATCGACGATGGTGGTGATGAGCGGTGACGCCATGACGGCGGGGTCGATCTTGACTTTTTGCGCGGCGACCGGCAGCAGCCCGCCGATGAGCTGGCTGAGCAGCACCGTGCAGATCAGCGTCAGGCTGACGACCAGCGCCACCGGCGCGGCCACGCGGTCCAAAAACAGCAGCTTGGCAAAGCTGCAGACGGCCAGCGTCAGCCCGCACAGCAGCGCAACGCGGCATTCGCGCCAGAGGATGCGCGGCAGGTCGCGCGGGGCGATCTCGCCCACGGCCATGCCGCGGATAATGGTGGAGGTGCTCTGGCTGCCGGCGTTGCCGCCGGCGTCGGTGAGCATGGGGATGTAGGCGGTCAGCACCGTCACGGCGGCAAGCGCTTCCTCATACCCGCGGATGACCATGCTGGAAAACGTGGCGCTGATCATCAAAAAGATCAGCCACGGCGCACGGCTTTTGTACAGGTCCCACATCGACTGTTTGAAGTAGGGTTTGTCGTTGGGGCCGATGGCGTTCATCTTGGCGATGTCCTCGCTGGCTTCGTCCTGCAAGATGGAGATGGCGTCGTCGATGGTGACGATGCCGACGAGGCGGTTTTCGGCGTCGACGACGGGGATGGCCAGAAAGCCGTATTTTTCAAACAGGCGCGAGACATCCTCCTGGTCGGTGGTGGTGGTGACGCTGACGACGTTCGCGTCCATCATGGTGCGCAGGGTGCGCCCCTCGTCTTTTTCCAGCACCAGCGCGCGCAGCGAGACCACGCCCACCAGCGTGCGGTCGGGCTCGGTGATATAGCAGTTGTTGATGGTCTCTTTGTCAAAGCCGTGGGCACGGATGGCCTCCATGGCCTGGGTGACGGTCATGTCGGGGCGCAGTTCCATCAGCTCGGTGGTCATGACGCCGCCGGCGGAGTCCTGCGGGTAGCGCAGCAGTTCGTTGATCATGCGGCGGGTCGCGGGGTCGGCCTGGGCCAGGATGCGTTTGACCACGCTGGCGGGCATCTCCTCGACCAGATCCGTCGCATCGTCGACGAACAGCTCGTCGATGACGGCCTTGAGCTCGGTATCGCTGAGGGCGTCGATGAGCGCCTGCTGGGTGCCGGGCGTGAGCTCGGCAAAGACTTCGGCCGCCTGGTCCTTGGGGCACAGGCGGAACAGCACCGGCAGTTTTTCCGGCGGCAGATCCTCAAACACAGCGGCCAGGTCGGGCGCGGGCAGGCTGGCCATGACGTCGCGCAGGCTTTGGTATTTTTTGGCGTCGTCCAGGTGGGCCAGCATCGTTTTCAGGGTCAGGATGGTTGCATCAGACATAAAAAAGCTGCCTCCTTTCGGCGGCAGCTACCCGGTCATGCGGCACATTCAGGCAATGCAAAGCACGGCCCTGCCCGGCGCGGTCTGCGCAGGGCAAAGCCCGCCCGTGTGCAACAGGGTGGCTGCCATAGGGGTTCTTCGGTTTACAGGGCTGGGACTACCGGCCGTATCCATGGCGACCACCTCGCTTCGTTTTGGTTTTGGGGGGCTCTCCCCCGCCCTTACTGTACCACCCGGGGCGGGTGCGCGTCAACCCCCGGCGCGCTTTACATGACCAGTTCGCGGAAATAGTGCGTGTTGACGCTGTGGTCCTGCCCGGCCAGTTTGCCGATGCAGCCGTCCAGCGTGTGGGCGACGTCGTCCAGGCTGCGCCACTGGGCGGCCTGGGGTTTGACCTCGCGCTCCAGCCAGGGGGCGATCTCGGTGTGGGAGCAGGCGCCCTCGATCAGATACGCGCCGGCGCGGGCCGGCTGCGTCTGGGGGACGTACTGCTCGGCGCTGCCCAGCGTGGTGAGCACAAACTGCCCCTTGCGGTTGCGCCCGCCCACCAGCAGGCGCACGCCCACCGGCTGCACCTTGACCGACGGCGCGCGCTGGCACAGCACCTTGACGGCTTTTTCCAGCGTGAGGTAGCGGGTGTCGTATTCGTCCAGCGCGTGGATGATCTGCACGGCGGCCAGCGTATCGCCCGCAAAACCCACCAGCACGTTGCGGTTGAGTTTGCGCACTTTGGGCACATCCTCGCTGAGGATGTTGGGCGCCGCGCCGGTGATGGGTTCCTCGACCAGGCGGCCGTCGCTGACCATGGCGCAGAACGCCTCGCCGCATACGGCTAAGATCGCACTCATAGTTTCTTTCTTCCTTTCCCGGTTGTGTGTTTTGCGGGGCCATTGTAGCATAAAAAACGGGCATACCGCAAGGGTATGCCCGCGCATTTGCCGTCTTACTTGCTGATCTTGAGCAGGTCGTCGCCCGGCGCGACCGTGCCGGAGGCCACCAGCTCGACGTTCTGGTAGTCGTCGGTGTTGGTGATGACGGTGATGACGACCGCCGGGTGGTTGGCCGCCGCGATCTTGGCGAGGTCCATCTCCAGCAGAAGCTGGCCTTTGGTGATGGTATCGCCCTCCTTGACTTTGGGGCTGAAACCGTCGCCCTTCATCTCGACCGTGTCGACGCCGACATGGATCAGCACCTCGACGCCGCCGTCGCCCTGGATGCCCAGCGCGTGGCCGCTGTCCGGCGCCTGGGTGATGGTGCCGCCGACCGGGGCGTAAACTTTGCCCTCCGACGGGTCGATGCCGCAGCATTTGCCCAGGATGCCCTGCGCGAACACTTCATCGGGGATCTGCTCCATCGGGACGACGGTGCCTTTGGCGTCCGCCGCCAGCGTCATCGGGAACGCGGGAGCCGCCGGCTGGGCCGGGCCTTTTTTCAAGAAATCAAAGAAACCCATGTGTACAACTCTCCTTTATCGTAGCCCGCTGCGCGGGCCGTCTGCTTGTGCTTATTATAACGCCCCGCGCGGGCAAAAGCAACGGAAACCTGCCGTTTTACAAAAGTTCTTTTACCGCACGGATCGCCTGCCAGGTGACGGCTGCCATCTCCTGCGGGGCGGGCTGGTAAGCCTGCTGCTGCCAGGCCGCGATGCTGCCAAAACAGCCGTTGATGGCAAACGCCAGCAGGTATTGCTGGCGGGGGGTCGCCCCTTCGGGGATGAGCTGGCCCAGGCAGCGCCGGGCAATGACATCCTTGGCGCTGCGGGTAAACTCCGACTCCCACGTTTTGCCGTACAACGCGCTGCAAACGTCCCGGTTCTCGTTGAGATACTCAAACAGCGTCACCAGCGCGGGCGGCACATCCTCCTGCGAGATGCTGGGCACCAGCGCGTCCATCAGCTCGCACAGGTGGTCGAGCTGCGCGCTCTCCATCTGCTCCATCAGCGCGTAGATGTCGGCATAGTGGAAGTAAAATGTCCCGCGGCTGATGCCCGCCATCTCGGTCAATTCACGGACGGTGATCTCCCGCAGGTCCTTTTGCTGCAGCAGGCTGATCAACGCCTGATACAGCCGCTGCTTGGTCATGCGCACACTGCGGTTGGCATCCCCCTTGGCGTTCATCGCATGCACCACCTTTCAAACGGACTTCCAGACTTAAATCGTTTTTATAAGAATACCGTCTTTTGACATAGTTGTCAAGTTTTTTCGTTTACCAGGCCTAAAATTGGTTATTTTGTACGAATCTTGGCAGATTTGTCAAAACATGGTACAATACGGCTAACAACAACTGCGCAACAACACGCAAGGGAGGGTTTTGCATGCCGCTGGACCGCCGCCGCGCCCGGCAGGCGTTTGCCGCCTACGCCGCACGCTATGACGCCGACGACCCCAAAGTCAAACTGAAGATCGACCACACCTACCGCGTAGCGGCGCTGTGCGAGCGCATCGCCGCCAGCCTGGACCTGCCGCCTGCCGAGCGGGACCTGGCCTGGCTGTGCGGGCTTTTGCACGACATCGGCCGCTTTGAGCAGCTGCGCCGGTACGGCACGTTCAACGACGCGCAGTCCATCGACCATGCCGCCATGAGCGCCCGCGTGCTGTTTGACGAGGGGCATATCGCCGAATACCTGGACGACCGCACGCAGGACGAAATGCTGCGCACCGCCGTGGCCTGGCACAGCGCCTACCGCCTGCCGGACGGCCTGGACGCACGCACGCTGCAGTTTTGCCAGATCCTGCGCGACGCCGACAAGGTGGACATCCTGCGCGTCAACGTCGAGACGCCGATGGAGGAGATCTACAACGTCTCGACCGAAGCGCTGCAGCAAAGCCCCGTCAGCCCCGCCGTGCTGCAGGCGTTTTATGAGCACCACTGTGTGCTGCGCAGCCTCAAGCAATACCCGGCCGACAACGTCGTGGGGCATGCCTCGCTGGTGTTTGAGCTGTGCTACCCCGAGAGCCTGCGCGCCGTGGCCGAGCAGGGCTGGCTGTGGAAACTGCTGGACCGCCCCTTTACCGACCCGGACACCGCCCGCGCCATGGATGCCCTGCGCGCCGAGCTGCGCCGCTGGCTGGCCGCGCACCTGCCCGCCTGACCCTATGCAGAAAGCCGCCCCGGACGCTGCCAAGTGCAGCGCCCGGGGCGGCTTTGCTATGCAGTTTACAGCAGGCCCTGGATCAGGATGACCGCAATGATGACGGGCAGAACGAACTGGAAGTAGTACTTGAGGCCGCGCGGCATGCGCAGGCCTTCGCCGGTGTTGCACTCGGCCATGTACTTGTCGTAGCCCCAGCCCCAGCGGCTGACGCAGAAGACCAGGTAGACCAGGCTGCCGCCGGGCAGCAGCAGGTTGCTGACGAGGAAGTCCTCAAAATCCAAAATGGTGGTGCCGGCGCCGAGCGGCTGCACGCCGCTGAGCAGGTTGAAGCCCAGCGCGCAGGGCAGCCCGGCCAGGATGAGCACGACGCACCACACAAGGCAGCCTTTGCGGCGGCTCCAGCCGAACTGGTCCATGACGGTGGCGATGAGGTTTTCAAACACCGCAATGACGGTGGTGAAGCTGGCGAACGTCATGAACAGGAAGAACAGCGCGCCCCACAGGCGGCCGCCCGCCATGTTGGCAAAGACGTTGGGCAGCGTGACGAAGATGAGCTGCGGGCCGTAGTCCGGCGCGATGCCGAACGTAAAGCAGGCCGGGAAGATGATAAGCCCCGCGCACACCGCCACAAAGGTGTCGAGGATGCAGACGCGCACAGCCTCGCCCGGCAGGGTGAACTTGCGCTCCATATAGCTGCCGAAGATCTCCATCGCGCCGATTCCCAGGCTGAGGGTAAAGAACGACTGGTTCATGGCCGCGCTGATGACGTTGCCCAGGCCCTGTTCCGAGGCGCGCTCCCAGTCCGGCAGCAGGTAGAAGGCCAGGCCCTCGCCGACGCCGGGCAGCACAAAGCTGTGCGCCACCAGTACCAGAATGAGCACGATCAGCGCGCCCATCATCCACTTGCCGGCGCGCTCCAGCCCGCTTTGCAGGCCCTGGCCGCAAACCAGGAAGCCCGCCACCGTGATGAGCACCATCCAGAACACCTGCTCACCCGGGTTGGACAGCGACGCCTGGAAGATCGTCTCGACGTCGGTGCCGCTGACGCCCTCAAAGTTGCCGGCCAGGAAGCGGAAGAAATAGTCCAGCATCCAGCCGGAAACGGTGGTGTAGTACATCATCAGGACCGCGCAGCCCAGCATGCAGACCCACCCGTGCAGGTGCCACTTGCTGCCTTTGGGTTCCAGCGCCTTGTACGCTGCGCCGGCGCTGCCGCGGCCCGCGCGGCCCACGGCCAGTTCCATCGTCAGCACCGGCACGCCCATGATGACCAGGAACAACAGGTAGAACAGCACGAACACGCCGCCGCCGCTTTCGCCGGTGACGGTGGGGAACCGCCACACGTTGCCGATGCCGATGGCGCAGCCCGCGCTGACCAGAATGAAACCGAGGCGGGAGGCAAAACTCTCCCGCTGTTTTGTAGGATCCATGTTTTTTCCTTCTTTCCTCACACGAATATGGTTATTATAACGCAGTTTTGCGGGCGTTGCAAGGGCAAAACCGCCGTGCTATAATAAGCAAAATGCGCTTGGAAGGAGAATGTGCCATGCTTCGTTTTGAATGTGACTACGGCGAGGGCGCTGCCCAGCCGGTGCTGGACCTTTTGCAAAAGACCAACCTGGAGCAGACCCCCGGCTATGGCGAGGACGCCTACTGCGCCGCCGCGGCGGACAAGATCCGCGCGCTGTGCGACGCGCCCGACGCCGCCGTGCACTTTTTTGTGGGGGCGACCCAGGCCAACCTGACGGTGATCGACGCCGCGCTGAAACCCTGGCAGGGGGTGCTGTGCGCCGAGACCGGGCATATCCATGTACATGAGACCGGCTCGATCGAAGCCACCGGCCACAAATGCCTGGCGCTGCCCGCGCGGGCGGGCAAGATCACCGCACAGCAGGTGCGCGACGCCGTGGCCGCCCACCGTGCCAACCCCAGCCATGAGCACGAGGTGCAGCCCGGCATGGTGTATATCTCCAACCCGACGGAAGTGGGCACGCTGTATACCAAAGAGGAACTGACCGCGCTTTCGGCCGCCTGTTACGAACTGGGGCTGTACCTGTTTGTGGACGGCGCGCGCATGGCCTACGGCCTGATGAGCCCGCGCAACGACCTGAGCCTGCCGGACTACGCCGCGTTGTGCGACGTGTTCTACCTGGGCGGCACCAAGTGCGGCGCGCTGTTTGGCGAGGCCGTCGTCATCACCAACGACGACCTGAAACCCGATTTCCGCTACGCCCTCAAACAGCACGGCGGCATGCTGGCCAAGGGCCGGCTGCTGGGGCTGCAGTTTTTGGCGCTGCTGGACGGCGAGGACGGCAGCGGCAGCAGCCCCTATTTTGCCCTGGCCGCCGAAGCCGACCGCCAGGCGCTGCAGATCCGCGATGCGTTTGCCGCCAAAGGCCTGGCGGCGCAGTACGACGCCCCCGCCAACCAGCAGTTCTTTGTGCTGCCCGACGCCTGGTACGACGCGCTGGCCGCCCGCTATGCGATGAGCCCGATGGGCAAGCCCGACGCCGGGCACACCGCCGTGCGCTTTTGCACGAGCTGGGCCACCCGGCCCGAGGCCGTGGCCCAGCTGCTGGCCGACATCGCGGCGCTGTAACGCCCCATAAAAACCAACGTCCCCGGAGCCTGACGGCCCCGGGGGCATGTGTTTTGGCGGGTCTGCGCTTACTTGGCGCCGCGGCCGCCCAGCACGACGCCGACGGTCTTGACCAGGATCTTGACGTCGTTCCACAGCGACCAGTTGTCGATGTACTGGACGTCCAGCTTGACGACCTCCTCAAAATTTTCGATGTCGTTGCGGCCGCTGATCTGCCACAGGCCGGTGATGCCGGGTTTCATGCTCAGGCGGCGCTTGTGGTGGCTCTGGTACTGCTTGTACTCGTCCACCGTCGGCGGGCGGGTGCCCACCAGCGACATGTTGCCCACCAGCACGTCAAAAAACTGCGGCAGCTCGTCGATGCTGGTGCGGCGGATGAACCGCCCGACCCGGGTCACGCGGGGGTCGTCCTCCATCTTGAACATCAGGCCGTCCATCTCGTTGTGGCACAGCAGGTCTTTTTTGCGCTGCTCGGCGTCGGCGTACATGCTGCGCAGTTTGTGGATATAAAAGTACCGGCCATTGAGGCCCACACGCTTTTGTTTGAAGATCAGCGGCCCGGGGCTTTCGAGCTTGAGCGGGATGGCCACAACGGCGATGATGGGGATGCTGATCAGGCAGCCCACCAGCGCGCCGACAATGTCCATCGCCCGTTTGAGGATCATATCGCGCAGTTCCAGCTCGATGGTGCCCATGGTAACGACGTTGCCGCCGGCGCAGCGGCCGAGCTCACGGCTCAGGCGGGCGGCGCTGGTCTCGTCGCAGCAGACTTCCTCGATGCGGTCGAGCAGCTTTAGGCGGAAATGCACGGTCAGGCCCATGCTCTCCATCTCTTCGAGGTACGGCAGAAAGGACTCGCCGCTGTCCATCGGGATGTCGACGTGGATCTCGTCCAGCGCGGCGCGGCGGATCCAGTCCATAAAGTTGTCGTAGGTCGCCCGCACCGGCACGCCCTCAAACTCCTGCCCGACGAGCTCCGGGGGCGCGTCCAGCAGCACGACGCCGCACACCCGCTTGGACCAGTCCTCGCGCAGGGCGCGGATGACCGCCGGGGCATGGTCGGTGGTGGAAAGGATGCCGACGAGGCTTTCCATGCCGCTGCGGTTCTGTGCGCGGCGCAGGTGGCGCTTGAGCAGGCTGTGGCTCAGCGGCATCAGCAGGGCGTTGACCAGCGGCACCGCCACCGCAAAATAGCGCGAGTCCAGCATTTCGGCCTTGGCCAGCAGCATCAGCGTCGAGTAGACGGCCGCCATCAGCACATTGAACCGCAGCGAGATCACGAACTCCCGCCCGGTGCCGCGGGTGGCGATGTTCTCGCGCTGGTTGAAAAAGAAAAAGGTCATGATAAAGGCCACCGCCACCAGGCACAGCGTCTGCACCCAGTCGCCGGCGCTGTACGGCACGATGCGCCCCAGCAGGCCGTCGGTGATAAGCCAGGCCAGCAGCACACTGACGCCCAGTGTGAGCAGGTCCAGCGCAAAGACATAAGCGTATTGCAGTTTTTCGCGTTTGTTGATCATCGGTCTATCCTGTCCTGCGCCCCGGCTAGGACCCGGGGCGCAATACTCCATGATGTTCTGCTTATTGTAGCACGTTTGGGGCGGTTTTTCAATCCTGCGCGGACGGCAAAAAAACTGGCAGAAAAAATGCAGCGCGGGGCTTGACAACTGTGTATACTGTGTATATACTGTAAATATCGAATATGTACAGTTCGATGCAAAGGAGCGCTTCATGCAGATCTATCTTTCCAATTCCGGGCAGGAGCCGATCTACGCGCAGATCACGCGGCAGATCAAGCAGCAGATCCTGTCCGGCCAGTTACAGGCAGGCGACGCCCTGCCCAGCATCCGGCTGTTGGCCAAAGAGCTGCGCATCAGCGTCATCACCACCAAACGTGCGTATGAGGACCTGGAGAATGCCGGGTTCATCGTCACGCAGCCGGGGCGCGGCAGTTTTGTGGCTGCGCAAAACCCCGCCCTGCTGCGCGAAACGCACTTAAAAGAAGTAGAGGACCATTTGCAGCGCGCGGTGGACGCCGCGCGCCAGGGCGGCATCCGCTACGAGGAAGTATGCGAGACGCTGCGCCTTTTATGGGAGGGCTGACTATGTCGACCGAAGCGGCCGCCTTGCGCGGCGTGCAGAAACACTACAAAGAGTTTACGCTGGGCCCGCTGGACCTGACGGTGCCCGCCGGGAGCATCGTGGGGCTGGTGGGCGAGAACGGCGCCGGCAAAACGACGACGCTGCGCCTGTTGTGCGGGGTAAGCAAGCCGGACGCCGGGCAGATCACGCTGCTGGGCGGCGCACCGGTCGAGGCGGCCGCGCGCGCCAAAGTGGGCGTGGTGTTTGAGGACGCCTACTTTTATTATGGCATGACGGCCGCGCAGATCGGCCGCAGTTTGGCGGGCATTTACGGCCCGGCGTGGGACGCCGGGCGCTTTGCGGGCTACCTGCAGCGCTTTGGGCTGGACCCCGCCCAAAAGATGAAGGACTACAGCCGCGGCATGCGCTTAAAGCTGAACCTGGCCACGGCGCTGGCGCACGACCCCGAGCTGCTGGTGCTGGACGAGGCGACCGCCGGGCTGGACCCCGTGGTGCGCAGCGAGATGCTGGACCTGTTTATGGAATTTATCCAGGACGAGCGCCACAGCATCTTGATGAGCAGCCACATTACCAGCGACCTGGAGCAGGCGGCGGATTCCATCGCCTACCTGCACCACGGCAAACTGCTGTTCCACGAGAACAAGGACGACCTGCTGCAGGAATACGGCCTGCTGCGCTGCGGGCGCGACGCGCTGGAACGCCTGCCCGCCGGGGCCGTCATCTACACGCGGCAGGGTGCGTTTGGCTGCGAGAGCCTGGTCAAAGGGCGCGCGGAGGTGCGCCGGCTGCTGCCCGACGCCGTCTGCGACCCGGCCGGCATCGACGACATCATGCGCTTTTACAGCGGGAGGGATGCACAATGAAAGGACTTTTGTACAAAGACCTGACGCTGATCGTGGGCAGTTACCGCATGAACTTTGTGTTTTTGCTGGTGGTCTACACTGCGATGGCCTTTGCGCTGCAGATGGATTTTATGGCCTATGCGCTGGTGTTCGTGGTGGGGCTGTATGCCTCCACGACCATCTCGATGGACGAAAACAGCCGCTGGGACCTCTACGCCCGCACGCTGCCGGTGACGCCGGGGCAGATCGTGGCCGGCAAGTTTTTGCTGACGCTGGGCTGCACCGCCGTGGGCGCGGCGCTGAGCTTTTTGCTGCTGGCCGTGATGCCGCACAACCCGCCGCTGCCCGAGGCCGCGGCCGGGCTGGCAGCCGCTGTGACCACGACGCTGGTGTACGGGGCGCTGGTGATCCCGCTTTCTTACAAATTCGGCGCGGCCAAGGCGCGCAGCTGGGTGATGGGGGTGCTGTTTGCGCTGTTCTTTCTGCCGCTGCTGGCGCTGACCTCGCTGCCGGAAGAGACGCGCGACGCCCTTTGGGACGCGCTGGGGCTGCGCGGCGGGCAGCCCGCCTGGTCGCTGACGGAGGGGCAGGGCCTGGGGCTGTTCCTGGGTGCGATGCTGGCGGTCTCGCTGCTGGCGGTGGGCATCAGCTGGGCGGTGAGCGTGCCGCTGTACCGCCAAAAGACCGACTGAAAACCTCCACGCCTTGAATTTTGACCGTATACAAGGCAAAAATGCCCGCCGCGGCTTGACAAAGCCGCGGCGGGTTGCTATAATAAGTTGCTGTGCCGGATGGCACAGATTTCCTTGCCCTTTGCGTGGGCAAAGGGCCATACGTCCAAAAGGAGGTGCACAGAATATGGCTAAGTACGAAACCATGATGGTTACCACCGCCACCCTCGACGAGGAGGCCTCCGCCGCTCTGGTCAACAAGTTCAAGAACCTGATCGCGGCGAATGGTACGATCGATTCTGTTGATGATTGGGGCAAGAAACGCCTTGCCTACCCCATCAACGATGAGACCGAAGGTGTGTACACCGTGATCAAGTTCACCAGCGAGCCCGATTTCCCCGCTGAGCTGGACCGCGTTTTCAAGATCACGGAAGGCGTTCTTCGCAGCATGACCATTGCTGAGGAAGAGTAAGGAGAGGCAAAATGCTGAATGTTGTTGCTATCATGGGCCGCCTTGCGCGTGACCCGGAGCTCCGCCAGACCACGACCGGCAAAAATGTGGCGTCTTTCCGCATCGCCTGCGACCGCGGGCGCCGCGATGCCAACGGCCAGAGCCAGGCTGACTGGTTCGACGTCGTCGCGTGGGACCGCACGGCGGAATTTGTGTGCAAGTATTTCCAAAAAGGTTCGCTGATCATCGTTGACGGCCGCCTGCAGAGCCGGTCCTACCAGGACAAGGCCGGGAACAACCGCACCGCCATTGAGATCGTGGCCAACAACGTCAACTTTGCCGGCCCCAAATCTTCCAACGCCGCACCCGGTATGGGTGACGCCGGCTATGGCGCGCCCATGGCAGAACCCGCCGCCCGCCCCGCTGTGCAGCAGGCCCCCGCGCCGAGCTACAGCGCCGGCAGCAACGACGACTTTGCCCTGATCGAGGATGAGGGCGATCTGCCGTTCTGACAAACGAATCGAACGAAAATACCTGATAAGGAGGTAAACCACCATGGCTATGGATCGTTCTTCCCGCCCGATGCATCGCGGCCGCAAAAAGGTCTGCAGCTTCTGCGTCGACCGCGTGGAGCACATTGACTACAAGGATCTGCCCCGCCTGCGCAAGTACGTGAGCGAGCGCGCCAAGATCATCCCCCGCCGTGTGACCGGTACCTGCGCGTTCCATCAGCGTGAGCTGACGGTCGCCATCAAGCGTGCCCGTTATATGGCGCTGATGCCCTACGTGAGCGATTGATCCGCCGCGGCATCTGACCCACGAACCAAAGCCCCGGTCCGAAAGGACCGGGGCTTTTTGGCTGCCGCACGCAAAACAGGCGGGCCGCCCCCTGCCGGGGCGGCCCGCCTGCTGCCATGTTACGATGTAAACCGGTCGCGCAGGTTTTTGAAAAAGCCTTTGCGCTTTTCGTAGTTTTCTTCCTTGAGGCTGTCCTCAAAGGCTTTGAGGGCCTCGCGCTGGGTGCGGTTGAGCTTTTTGGGGATCTCGACGTCGACGATGACGTACTGGTCGCCGCGGCCGCGCCCGTTGAGGTACTGGATGCCCTGGCCGCGCAGGCGGAACTTGGTGCCGCTCTGCGTGCCTTCGGGGATGCGCTGGGCCACCTTGCCGTCGACGGTGGGGACCTCGACCTCGGCGCCGAGGACCGCCTGCGAGTAGGTGATGGGCACGCGGACGTAGACGTCGTAGCCGTCGCGCTCAAACACGGCGTCGGGCTTGACCGTCACATGCACGATGACATCGCCCGCCGGGCCGCCGTTGCTGCCGGCGTCGCCCTGGCCGCGCAGCGCGATGTTCTGGTCGTCGTCGATGCCCGCGGGGATCTTAACTTCCAGCGTTTTGCGCGCGGTGGTCTTGCCGGTGCCGTGGCAGGTCTTGCAGGGGTTTTTGATGATGGTGCCGCGGCCGCCGCAGTGCGGGCAGGGCTGCTGGCTCTGCATAACGCCGAACGGTGTGCGCTGCTGGGTGACCACATAGCCGCGGCCGCCGCACTGGGTGCAGGTCTCGGGGGTGGTACCCGGCTCGCAGCCGGTGCCGTTGCAGCTGGAACAGGTCTGCTGGCGGTTGAGGGTGATCTTTTTGGTGCAGCCGTGGGCTGCCTCCTCAAACGTCAGCACGACGCTGGCCTGGATGTCGTGGCCTTTGCGCGGCGCGTTGGCGTTGCTGCGCGCCGAACCGCCGAACCCGCCAAAGCCGCCGAAGCCGCCAAAAATATCGCCAAAGATATCGCCCAGGTCGACGCCGCCCGCGCCGAACCCGCCAAAGCCTGCGCCGCCCTGGCCGGCCCCGTAGTTGGGGTCGACCCCGGCAAAGCCGAACTGGTCATAGCGCTTGCGCTTTTCGGGGTCCGCGAGGATGTCGTGCGCCTCGTTGACTTCCTTGAACTTTTCCTCGGCCACTTTGTCGCCGGGGTTCAGGTCGGGGTGGTACTTTTTGGCCAGTTTGCGGTAGGCGCTTTTGATCTCGGCGTCGGTGGCGTTTTTGCCAAGGCCCAGCACCTCATAGTAATCACGTTTTTCTGCCATAGGATCATTCCCCTCTATTGGGTGGTGCGGGGGCACCGTAACCCTGCAAGGGCCGCCATCCTGCGCGGACGGCGGCCTTTGCGGGCGGGGTGCTTACCCGTCATGTTCTGGGTGGATCAGACTTCGTGGAAGTCGGCGTCGACGGCGCCGTCATCCTTGGGCTGGCTGCCGGCGCCCGGCTGTGCGCCGGCGTCGGCCTGGCCGCCCTGCGCCTGCTGGGCCTGCGCGGCCTGCTGGTAGACTTTCTCGCTGATGGCGTAGAAAGCTTTCTGCAGCTCATCCTGCTTGGCCTTGATGTCGTCGATGCTGCCGGACTTGAGCGCTTCTTTGAGGGCGCTGAGCTTGGTCTCGACCTCGCTCTTCTCCTCGGCGGAGATCTTGTCGCCCAGCTCGTTCATGGCCTTCTCGGTCTGGAAGACCATCTGGTCGGCGTTGTTGCGCACATCGACTTCCTCGCGGCGCTTCTTGTCCTCGGCCGCATACTGCTCGGCGTCCTTGACGGCCTTGTCGATGTCCTCTTTGCTCATGTTGGTGGAGGCCGTGATGGTGATGCTCTGCTCCTTGCCGGTGCCGAGGTCCTTGGCGCTTACGTGCACGATGCCGTTGGCGTCGATGTCGAAGGTGACTTCGATCTGCGGCACGCCGCGCGGGGCCGGGGCGATGCCGTCGAGGTGGAAGGTGCCCAGGCTCTTGTTGTCGCGGGCAAACTCACGCTCGCCCTGCAGGACGTTGACCTCGACGCTGGGCTGGTTGTCGGCCGCGGTCGAGAAGATCTGGCTCTTTTTGGTGGGGATGGTGGTGTTGCGGTCGATGATCTTGGTGCAGACACCGCCCAGCGTCTCGATGCCCAGGCTCAGCGGGGTGACGTCGAGCAGCAGCAGGCCCTTGACGTCGCCCTGCAGCACGCCGCCCTGGATGGCCGCGCCAACGGCGACGCATTCGTCGGGGTTGATGCCCTTGAACGGCTCGCAGCCCAGCTCTTTCTTGACGGCGTCGTAGACGGCGGGGATACGGGTGGAGCCGCCGACCATCAGCACTTTCTTGAGGTCGGAAGCCTTCAGGCCCGCGTCGGCCAGCGCTTTGCGCACGGGGGTCATGGTGCGGTCGACGAGGTCGGCGGTCAGCTCATTGAACTTGGCGCGGGTCAGCGTCATGTCCAGGTGCTTGGGGCCGTTGGCGTCGGCGGTGATGAACGGCAGGTTGATGTTGGTGGAGGTAGCGCTGGAAAGCTCGATCTTGGCTTTCTCGGCCGCTTCCTTCAGGCGCTGGGCAGCCATCTTGTCCTTGCGCAGGTCGATGCCGTTCTCGCGCTGGAAATCCTCGGCCATCCAGTCGATGACGCGCTGGTCAAAGTCGTCGCCGCCCAGGTGGGTGTCGCCGTTGTTGGCCAGGACCTCGGTGACGCCGTCGCCCATCTCGATGATGGAGACGTCGAAGGTGCCGCCGCCCAGGTCGTAGACCATGATCTTCTGGTCGGACTCTTTGTCGATGCCGTAGGCCAGCGAGGCGGCCGTGGGCTCGTTGATGATGCGCTTGACGTTGAGGCCCGCGATGGTGCCGGCGTTCTTGGTGGCCTGGCGCTGGCTGTCGTTGAAGTACGCGGGCACCGTGATGACGGCCTCGGTGACGGGCTCGCCCAGGTAGGCCTCAGCGTCGGCCTTCAGCTTGGAAAGGATCATGGCGCTGATCTCTTCGGGCGTGTAGTCCTTGCCGCCGGCATGGACTTTTTCGGCCGTGCCCATCTTGCGCTTGATGGAGGAGATGGTGTTTTCGGGGTTGGTGATCGCCTGACGTTTGGCGACCTGGCCGACGAGACGCTCGCCGGTCTTGGTGAAGCCGACGACGGACGGCGTGGTGCGCGCGCCTTCGGCGTTGGCGATGACGACGGGTTCGCCGCCTTCCATAACGGCAACACAGCTGTTGGTGGTGCCAAGGTCGATGCCAATGATTTTGCTCATAGTATAAAACTCCCTTCAAAATTGCTTTGAGTGGTGGATGTCTTTGTATCTGAAGCGGGTGGGCCCCGCGTCAAGCGTTATTCGGCCACGACGACGGCGGCGTGGCGGATGATCTTATCGCCGATCTTGTAGCCTTTCTGGAACACCTGCACGACGGTGCCGCTCTCCTGCCCTTCGGCGGCGGGCACCTGCTGCACGGCGTTCATAAAGTTGGGGTCGAACGGCTTTTCCAGCGCTTCGATCTCGGTGATGTGCAGGTTTTCGAGCGCTTTGGCGGCTTTGTCCAGCGTCATCATGACGCCTTTTTTATAGTTTTCGTCGGCGCAGACGGCGTTGGCCGCCATGTCCAGCGTGTCGAGGATGCCCAAAATCTGGGTGACGGCATGGGAAACGCCGTCGTTGAATTTCTGGTCCGCTTCGCGCTGCGAGCGCTTGCGGTAGTTATCGTACTCGGCCGCCGTGCGCAGCAGCTGGTCTTTGAGCTCGGCGTTTTTCGCTTCGCTGGCTTCCAGCTGGGCCTGCAGGGCCGCGGCCTCGCGGTTGGCTTTATCTTTTTTGCCTTTCTTGGGCGGCTCTTCCGTTTTGGCGGTTTCCGCCTGCGGCGCAGGGTCCGGCGTGGGCGCCGCGCGCTTCTCGGTATCGTTCTGACTCATTGCGGGTCCTCCTTACTGTGTCTACTGGCCCTGGCCGGCCATACACTGCCCCAGCTTGAGGGCAAAGTAGTTGAGCACCGGCAGCAGCCGGCGGTATTCCATGCGGGTGGAGCCGATCAGCGCCACTGCGCCGGTCAGGCCGCCGCCTGCCAGGTACCGCTTGCTGACGATGCAGGCGCCCGGCATCGGCGGGTCGGTATCGCTGCCCAGCGTCGCGGTGATCTTGCCGCCGTCGGGCTGCAGCAGCGCGGCCGCAGCCTCATCGTCGGAGAAGATCTCCAGCAGGGTGCCAAGGTTCTGGCGCACGTCGAGCATTTTTGCCAGGTACTGCGCCCCCTGCAGGCAGGCCTGCGGGCCGGTAGTGACCAGCGCCTGCGCTGCCCGCACAACGGGGGCTAAGCGCTGCCCTGCCGCCAAAATCATGCTGGCCATCAGCCGGGGGTTCAGGTCCTGCGGGGCCACAAAGGTCAGCCCGCGGTTGAGCAGCTGCGCCAGGTTGGCGGCGTCGTCCCGCGTAAGGCCGGTGTCCACGCGGGCTACCCGCGTGCGCACGCCGCCCGCGCTGGTGACGGCCAGCACCGCCGCCGAGTAGCGGCCGACCTGCACGACCTCAAAGTGGGCGATGCACAGGTCCGGCGCCTGGGGCGTCGTGACCGCCGCCGCGCAGCCGGTCAGATCGGCCAGGCTGCGCGCCGCCGCGGGGGCCAGCTTTTCGGGCTCGGCGTCCATGCCGACGAACAGCTCGTCGATGTGGGCGCGGTCCTCCTCCGGCAGCTGGGTGCTGCCCGGCGCTTCGATCAAATGGTCCAGGTAGTAGCGGTACCCCTGCGCGCTGGGCACGCGCCCGGCGCTGGTGTGCGGCTGCTCCAGCAGGCCCAGGCGGGTCAGGGCCGCCATCTCGTTGCGCAGCGTCGCGCTGGAGAGCGCCATGTCAAAGTAGCTGGCCAGCAGCCCCGAGCCGACCGGCTCGCCGGCGCTGGCGTACAGGGCAACGATGGCTTCCAAGATCCGCTGTTTGCGCGCATCCATCGCCATGCTGCTCATCTCCTTTGCTGGGTCGGTTTTTACTTTTTAGCACTCCATATCTCTGAGTGCTAAGTTTATTATAATCCGCATTCCGCCCCTGTCAAGGGTTTTGCCAAAACTTTTTGCAAGTTTAACAGTTTCGTCACAAACGCCGGCCGGGGCCCGGCTTGACACCTCTGCCGGCCCGGCCCTATACTGTACCTTATAAAAGCGCATGTAGCCCGGCGCGGCGCCGGGGCCAAGGGAGAGAGGGGCGTCACTCCTCCATCCAGCGTGACAAAAAGCTGGCAGCCAGCGCCACCGCCTGCACGTCCTCGGCGGGCGGCACGGGGTCTTTGGCCGTGCCGGGCAGCAAAATCGCGCCCTCGACGTCGCCGTGCGCCACGATGGGCGCCGCGCACAGCGCCAGCCGCTCGCCCTGTTCCAGCAGTTTGTGGCGGCGGGCGGGGTCCTCGGGCGCGGTGTAGACGCTGCGCGCGGCCAGCAGGCGCTCGGTCTGGGGCGAAAGCTCGCGGCCGACCATCTCGGTCCTGCCGCCGCCGGACGCCGCCGTGATGCGCGCGCGGTCGCACACCAGCACGGCGCGGCCCAGCGTTTTGGCCAGTACCTCGGCATAGATGGCCGAGAGCTGGCCCAACTCTGCCAGCGGCGAATATTTTTTGAACACTACTTCCCCGTCGGCTGCGGTGTAGATCTCCAGCGTATCGCCCTGGCGGATGCGCTGGGTGCGGCGGATCTCTTTGGGGATGACCACGCGCCCCAGTTCGTCGATGCGCCGCACGATTCCGGTTGCTCTCATCTGACTTCCCTCCGTTACGGTTGTGCGGACGCCCTGCCGCGGCGTCCGCAGGTAGTATCTGCCAAACGGCCCGGTTTATGTATCCGGGCAGAAAGGACGCCCCCATGGAACTGCTGCAAACGACGCTGTGTTACCTGGAACAAAACGGCTGTTACCTGATGCTGCACCGCGTCAAAAAGAAAAACGACGTCAACCACGACAAATGGATCGGCGTGGGCGGTAAGTTTGAGCCCGGCGAGGACGCCCGGGCCTGCGCGCTGCGCGAAGTGTATGAGGAGACCGGCCTGACGATGCGCGCGCCGCGCTACCGCGGCATCGTGGATTTTTACTGCCCGCCCTGGCCGGCGGAGCGCATGCACCTGTTCACCTGCAGCGACTTTACCGGCACGATGACCGACTGCGACGAGGGCACGCTGGAATGGGTGCCCAAACAGGCCGTGCAGGCGCTGCCGATCTGGCCCGGCGACAAGCTGTTTTTCCGTCTGCTGGAACAGGACGCGCCGTTTTTCCACCTGGAGCTGTACTACGACGGCGACACGCTGGTGCGCGCGGTGCGCGACGGGCAGGAACTGCCGCTGTAACGTCTGCCGCCCGCAGCGGCGTTTTGCCGGGACGGGCGTTTTTTCTTGCACAAACGCCGGAAAAAAGGTATACTGTTACATATATATGCCTGTGAAGGAGGCCCGCCATGAAAGCCGACCGCTACCGCTTTGACGGCACCAACCGCTGCGACCTGCGCGAACTGCCCTGCAACGGCAAGGACGACGACCTGGACAAAGAAAAAATCCTGGCCAAGACCGCCGAAAACCTGCAAGAGATGGCTGCTTTGCAGGACGCCCTGTATGCCGACGGGCGCGAAGGCGTGATCTTTGTCCTGCAGGCGCTGGACGCCGCCGGCAAGGACAGCACCATCAAGCACGTGATGGGCGGGCTGAACCCCCAGGGCGTGCAGGTGACGAGCTTTAAGCAGCCCAGCAGCGAGGAACTGCGCCACGACTTTTTGTGGCGCGTGCACAAGGCGCTGCCGCCGCGCGGGGGCATTGCGATCTTCAACCGCAGTTATTATGAGGATGTCCTTGTCGTGCAGCTGCACGAGCTGTACAAGGGCTACAAGATGCCGCCGCGCACGCTGGACGGCGGCAAGAAGGAGTTTTTTAAAAAGCGCTACCGCCAGATCGAACATTACGAGGAGTATCTGTACGAGAACGGCTACCGCATCGTCAAGATCTTTTTGCATGTCTCGAAAAAAGAGCAGAAGAAGCGCTTTTTGGAGCGCATCGACGACCCGGCCAAGAACTGGAAATTCTCGCACAGCGATGTGGCCGAGCGCGCCTTTTTTGACGACTACACCGACCTGTTCAACACCGTCATCAACGAGACGGCGTGTGAGCACAGCCCCTGGTACGCCCTGCCGGCCGACCAGAAGTGGTATACGCGGTATCTTGTGAGCGAGATCGTCGTCGATACGCTGCGCCGCTGCTGCCACACCTACCCCCGCCTGAGCGAGGAAGCGCTGGCCGAACTGAAAGACTGCCGCGTGCAGCTGGAAGCGGAGGACTTGTGATGCCGCCGATCCGCGTTTTGCAGGTCATGCCCGCCATGGACGCCGGCGGCATGGAGACCTTTGTGATGAACCTGTACCGCACCGTCGACCGCGCGCAGGTACAGTTTGACTTTTTGTACCATTACGACAAGCCCTGCTTTTTTGACGAGGAGATCGAGGCGCTGGGCGGGCGCATTTTTAAGCTGACCGTGCGGCAGGACAACGACCTGCCCCGCTACCTGCGCGGCCTGCGCGCGCTGTTTGCCGCCCACCCCGAGTGGCGCATTCTGCACGGGCACTACAGCGGCTTTGGCATGTTTTACAACGCCGCCGCCCGCCGGGCCGGCGTGCCGGTGCGCGCGGGCCACAGCCACAACACCGCCTATGAGCGCAACCTCGTCGGCACATTGGACCGGGTGATGAGCATGCGGTTTTCGGCCGGGCTGACCGACCGCTTTGCCTGCAGCGAGCAGGCCGGCCGCATGCTGTTTGGCAGCGCGCCGTTCACGGTGCTGCCCAACGGCATCGACACCGCGCTGTTTGCCGGGCACAACGCCCAGCGCCGCGCGCTGCTGCGCGGCGAGCTGGGCGTGGCCGACGACGAGGTGCTGTTTGGGCACGTGGGTCGGTTTTCGGCCCAGAAAAACCACCCGGGCCTGCTGCGCATTTTTGCCGCCGTGCGCAAGCGGATGCCGAACGCGCGCCTGGTGCTGCTGGGCGGCGGGCCGGCCCCCTACCTGGACGAGATCCGCGCGCTGGCGCAGCAGCTGCAGCTGGGCGACAGCGTGATCTTTGCCGGGGTGCGCAGCAATATGCAGAGCTTTTACGACGCGATGGATGCGTTTTTGCTGCCCAGTTTGTTTGAGGGGCTGCCCGTCGTGCTGGTGGAAGCCCAGACCGCCGGCCTGCCCTGCTTTGTGGCCGACACCGTCGACCGCGGCGCGGCGTTTACCGACCGGGTGCGCTTTCTGCCGCTGGGGGACGAAGCCGCGTGGGCCAACGCCATTGCCGCCGCCAGCCTGCGCCGCGACCCCGACGCGCGCCGCAAAGCCGTGGAGGCGGGGTATGACATCCACACCAGCGCCCAGACCCTGCAGGACTTCTACCTGCGCCGCTACGCGGAGGTGACGGCATGACCGCCCCGCAGTGCGAGGTCGCCGTCATCGTGCCGGTGCACAACGCGGCGGCGTTTTTGCCGGACTGCCTGCGCGCGCTGGCGGCGCAAACATTTGCCGGGTTTTGCTGTATTTTGGTGGACGACGGCTCCACCGATGCTTCCGCCGCGCTGTGCGACGAAGCCGCGCGGCGCGACGGGCGTTTTTGCGCGCTGCACCAGCCGCAGAGCGGCGTGGCCGCCGCCCGCACGGCCGGGGTGCGCCGGGCGCTGGCCCTGGGCGCGCGGTGGCTGGCCTTTTGCGACGCCGACGACCAATACCACCCGGCGTTTTTGGCCGCGCTGCACGCGGCGGCCCGTGCCAGCGGCCTGCCGCTGGCCTGCTGCCGTTACGACACCTTTGCCGAGACCCCGCCCGCCGAAGCACCCGCCCCGCAAACCTGGCAGGTGCTGGCGGCGCCGCAGCACCTGGACGCGCTGCTGCACGACCACGCCGTCGACTACGGGCTGTGGAACAAACTGTACAGCGCCGCCCTGCTGACGCCCGCCATGCTGGACAACGGCCTGGCCTACAACGAGGACCTGCTGGCCAACTGGCAGGCGTTTTTGGCCGCGCCGGGCTGCGCGTTCTGCGATTTTGCCGGCTACCACTACCGCCAGCACGCCGCCAGCGCCACCCACCGCGCGCTGCCGCCCCAAAGCATCGACGACCAGCGCCGCGCGGCCGCGCTGATCCGCGCCGGGGTGCCGGCCCAATGGCCGGCGCTGCAGCAGTCCGCCAATGCGTTCTACTATGAAAAACTCGTCTACCTGGCCAGCATGATCCTGCGCCGGGCCGACGCCGGGGCCTACCGCGCCCAGCTGGGCGAGCTGACCATCGGCATCGCGGCCGGGCTGCGGGACCGCCAGCTGGGCCGCAACCCGCGCCTGCCGCGCAGCATCCGTCTGGCGGCCTGGGCGACCGTACACACCCCCAAACTGTGGCAGAGCGTCTGCCGCACCTTTTTGAAAGACAGACAATGATGCGTTTTTTGCTGATCCTGGACCGGGTGGAAAACCCGGCCAGCGCCAATGCCCTGATGGGCTGCCGCCTGGCGGCGGAACTGACCGCCGCCGGGCATACCGTGCACCTTTTGGAGCTGTGGGACGGCCAGACGCCGCCCCCCGCCCCGCCGCAGGGCGTGACGCAGCACACGCTGCCCTTTGCCGACGAGCGCCTGATGAACGCCGCGCTGGAAAACGGCGCCAAGGGCGGCACGCCGGTGCCGCTGCGCCTTGCGCGGCTGGCCGCCCACCCCACGGCGGCGGTGGCGGCGTTCCGCCAGCTGGTGCTGCACGCGCCGCGGCGCACCGTCGCCAGCCGCCGCGCCGTCGAGCAGCTGGACGCGCAGTTCCATTTTGATGCCGTCTGCGCCGTCTGCGCGCCCTACCGCGCCGCCTTTGCGCTGGAAACTGCGCGCACCGGCGGCAAAAAGCTGCTGTGGCAGCTGGACCCCTATGCCTCCAACCAGGACTATGCCGCCCCGGGCGGCTACGCGCGCGAGGGCAAATTGCTGGACGCCATGGACGCGGTGTTCATCACGCCGCAGGCCCTGCCGGACTACGAGGAGGGCGCGCCCCTGCACGCCTGGCGCGGCAAGGTGCGGGTGCTGGGGTTCCCGGCGCTGCTGCCGGCCGCGCCGCCGCCGGCGCATGAGGGCTGGCGCTGCGTATTTTGCGGCAGCCTGTACCCGGGCGTGCGCGAGCCGGACTTTGCCTTGCAGCTGTTCACCGCGCTGGACGACCCCCGCCTGACGCTGACGATGGCAGGCGGCGGCTGGCCGCGGTTTGCCGCGCAGGCGCAGGCGGCCAGCGCCGCGCTGGGCGGGCGCTTCCAGCGCCCCGGCACGCTGCCGCCCGCCGAAGCCGCCGCGCTGGAAGCCGGGGCCGACGTGCTGCTGAACCTGGGCAACCGGTATGACAACCAGATGCCCAGCAAGCTGTTTGGTTACCTGGGCACCGGCAAACCGGTGCTGCACCTGGCTGTGAGCGAGAGCGACCCCACCCTGCCCTACCTGGCGCGGTACCCGCTGGCGCTGGTACTGCACAAAAAGGACGGCGTGACGCCGCAGACTGTGCAGACCCTGCGCGGCTGGCTGGACGCCGTGTGCGGGCAGTACCTGCCCTATGCGCGGGTGGCCGCGCTGTACCCCGAATTTACCCCCGCCCGCGTGGCGCAGGACTTTTTGGCCGCGCTGGGCTGAACGTTTGTACCGAGAGGAGCGCCCGCTATGCAGACCCTATGGCTCGTGAGCATGGTGCTGCCGCAGGCCGCGGCCGCCTGCGGCCTGGACGCCGCCAGCGACGTGAGCGGCGGCTGGCTGACCGGCCAGCTGACCGCCCTGCAAACCCGGGCGGACCTGCGCCTGACCGTCGCGTGCGTGGACCCGCGCCGCAAAACGCCCCTGTGCGGCGAACGCGACGGCGTGACCTACCGCATTTTGCCCGGCGCGCAGGACTTTGCCGCGCTGCTGGACACCGTGCGCCCCGACCTTGTGCATATCTGGGGCACCGAGTATGCGGCGGCCGCCGCCATGCAGCAGGCTGCCGCGGCGCGCGGGGTGCCGGTGCTGGTGGGCATCCAGGGCGTGATGCGCGACTGCGCTGCCCACCTGTGCGGCGGCGTGCCGGACGCCTACCGGCACAGCACGCCGCTGGACCGCATGCTGGACGCTGTGATCCCCGGCGCGCTGCTGGACAAGACCCAGGCCCAATTTGACGCGCTGGCCCAAAGCGAGGCGCAGATGCTGGCAAGCGCGCGGTATGTGACGGGCCGCACCGCCTTTGACCGCCGCGCCGTGGCCGCACTGGCCCCGCAGGCGCGCTATTTTGCCTGCAACGAGACGCTGCGCCCTCTGTTTTATACCGGAACGCTGTGGCATGCGCGGGACTTTGGCCAAGCGCCGGTGCTGCTGCTGCCGCAGGGCAACTATCCGCTGAAAAACCTGCACACCGTGCTGCGTGCGCTGCCCGCCATTTTGCAGCGCTGGGGCGGCGCGCGCCTGGCCATCGCCGGCTGGCCGCCGGTGGACAAAGGCCCCCTGCTGCGCCCGGTGCTGGCGCGGCTGTTCCCCTACCAGCGCTACTGCCGCCGCCTGGCGCAGGAACTGGGCGTGGCGGAGCATATCCGGTACACCGGCCCGCTGGACGCCGCCGCCATGCGGCAGGCCTACCTGGAAGCCGACGTATTTTTGCTGCCCTCGCAGAGCGAGAACAGCCCCAACAGCCTGGGCGAAGCGATGCTGCTGGGCCTGCCGTGCATAGCCAGCAACGCCGGGGGCATCCCCGACATGCTGGCAGACGGGCAGGAAGGCCTTTTGTACGGCGACGCGCTGGATGCAGACGCGCTGGCGCGCGCTGTCTGCGCTGTACTGGACGCCCCCGACGGCGGCGCGGCGCTGGGGCAGGCCGCCCGCGCCCGCGCGCTGCGCACGCATGACCCCGCCGCCAACGCCGAGGCTTTGTGCGGCATCTACCAGACCATTTTGCAGGAGGCCGCACCGTGAACCCCGCCCGCGTCAGCATCATCATCCCCTGTTACCGCGCCGCCGCCACGCTGCGCCGCGCCGCCGCCAGCGCCCTGGACGGCGCGCCAAACGGCGTGCAGCTGCTGCTCGTCGACGACGGCAGCCCCGACGATACCGGCGCTGTGTGCGACGAACTGGCCCAAACCGACGCGCGCATCACGGCGCTGCACCGCCCCAACGGCGGCGCGGGCGCAGCGCGCAACACCGGGCTGGACGCTGCCGACGGCGACTGGGTGCTGTTTTTGGACGCCGACGACGAGCTGCTGCCCGGGTTGTGGCCGGCGCTGGACGCCCTGGACGGCGCCGGGGCGGATCTGATCCTGTTTGGGCTGCGCCGCGCCAGCGACCCCGGCCGCGACGTGCTGCCGCCGCTGCCCGCCGGGCGCTACAACGGCCTGGCGGCGCTGGGCGGCGCGCTGGACCCGCTGCTGTTTGAGACCGGCCTGCTGGCCGCGCCCTACCCGAAATTGTTCCGCCGGGCCGCGCTGGGCGCGCTGCGCTTTGACGAAAACCTGAAAATCAATGAAGATGTTCTGTTTAATTTGCTTTTTTTGCAAAAAACGACTGCCATTTATTGCCTGCATGGTGTATACTATAAGCAAAACGATGTGGGGGCGGGCAGTTTGTCGCGTTCTTTGCGCGGCGATGTGCTGGACGCCGAGGCCGCGACCCGCCCGGCGCTGGAAGCGCTGCTGGTGCAAAACGGCCTGGACCCCACGCCCTACCTGCGCAAAAGCCGGGTGCGCGCCTGCCTGAACCAGTACGGCCTGCTGACGGGCTGCCGCGGCGCTATGCCGTTTGCCCGGCGCCGCGCGCTGTTTGCCCGCATTTTGGCCGACGCCGACGCCCGCGCCACGCTGCGCGCCCGCCTGCGCGCCGACCCCCACCGCCTGCTGGCCCTGCCCTACCGCCTGGGCCTTGCCTGCCGCGCGCCGGGCCTGCTGGCCGCCTACACGCTGGCCAAACAGCGTTTTTTGTAACGACCGTTTGAGAAGGAGCACCCTATGGGCGACACCCCCAAGATCAGCATCATCACCACCGTTTACAACGTCGAGGATTACCTGGAACGGACGGTGCGCAGCATTTTGGCGCAGACGTTTACCGACTTTGAGCTGCTGCTCGTCGACGACGGCAGCCCCGACCGTTCCGGCGCGCTGTGCGACGAGCTGGCCAAAACCGACGCGCGCATCCGCGTGTTCCACCAGGAAAACGGCGGTCCCGCCCACGCCAGCAACACCGGGCTGGACAACGCCCGCGGCGAGTACGTGGGCTTTGTGGATTCTGACGATGTGATCGAACCCACGATGTACGAAAAACTTTACGCCGCCGTGCAGGCGCCCGGCGTGCGGCTGGCGGCCTGTACCGGCGACTGCATCGACGAGCAGGGCCGCACGATCCAGGGTCGGCTGGTGGCGATCCGCGAACATGGCGTCCGCGACGCGCAGGAGCTGCTGCTGGAGACGTTTCAGACCGGCAGCTTTTACGGGCCGCTGAGCTGGAACAAGCTGTTCGACATCCGGCTGTTCCGCGACAAGGGCATCCACTACGACGAGACGATGCTGTTTGGCGACGACGCCAGCGTGCTGCACCGCGTGTTTGAGGGCGAGCGCTGCAACTGCCTGCCGGACGTTTTGTACCACTACCGCACCCGCGCCGGGCAGATCACCAGCAGCGCGGCGTTCCAGCCGCGCAAGCTGGACGACCTGCGCATGTACTGGGACTGGCTGCAATACTTTGCCGCCCAGCCCCACCGGGCCGAATACCGCGCCTGGGCCAGCGTATGGTACTGGCGTGTATTTTACCAGTTCTGGTGCCAGGCCGGGGCCGCCGGCAACCTGGGGGACCTGAAACCCCAGTTCCTGGCCCACAAAAAACACCTGGACGCCATTTTGCCGGACCTTTTGCGCAGCCCGCTGCTGCCCGCCGGCGAAAAACTGCGCGCCGCCCTGTTTTGCGCAAACCCCGGCGCGCTGTACGCCGCGGCTTGTGCCTGGGGGCGCCTGACTACAAAAAAGAGGAAGGGGAATTGATCGATGGAACGCATCATGATCAGCGTGATCGTGCCGATCTACAATACCAAACCGTATCTGCAGGAGTGCCTGGACAGTATCCTGGCGCAGGACATTAAGGTCCCATACGAGGTGCTGCTCATCGACGACGGTTCCACCGACGGCGGCGCAGAGATCTGCGACGAGTACGCCGCCAAAGACGAGCGCGTGCGCGTCTTCCACCAGGAGAACCAGGGCCTTTCGGCCGCGCGCAACACCGGCATCGACGCCGCGCGCGGGCGGTATTACGCCTTTGTGGACTCTGACGACGTCGTGCTGCCCGCCTACCTGCGCACGCTGTACGAAGCCTGCGAAAAGCATGACGCCTATATGGCGCTGTGCGCGGTGGAGGACGTGCAGGAAAACGGCCAGAGCTGCGACCCGCCCTATTCCACCCACCCCGCGCAGGAGGGGGTGTTCCGCGGCAAAGACCTGCTGAACCAGTTTTACACCCCCAGCGGCACGGTGTACACCGTGGCATGGAACAAGCTGTACCGCGCCGAGGTGTGGAAGCTGCTGCACTACCCCGAAGGCCGCCTGCATGAGGACGATTTTGTGGCCCACCGCCTGTTCTGGCGCTGCGACAAGGTCGTCTGTGTAGACACCGTACTGTACCACTACCGGCTGCGCGGCGGCAGCATCTGCCGCACCACCTTAAAGCCGCAGGCGTTTGACGCCGTGGACGGCCTGGCCGACCGCTACCGCTTTTATGTTGAGAACAACGCCGACCGCAGCGTCATCGACGCGGCGTACGCGGCGTGCTGGCGGCGTTACCTGTACCTGTGCGCGCAGGCGCGCCAGAACCCCACGCCGGAACTGGTCAAGGCCATCAGCAAAGAGCAGTTTTTGATGCAGGGGCTCATCAGCTACCTGCCCAACTGCCGCCACATGAAGATGACCGAGAAACTTTCGGCCGCGCGCTGGGCGATGATGAGCGCCGAGAGCCTCTGCCCGCTGAAAAAATAAGCCCGGTGCGCCGGGCAAATCCACCGTTGTAAAGGAGCCGACGTTGGCGATCCTGAGACCCGAGCCGAACCCCGAAAAAGAAATCACCAAACGCCCGCGCGTGGTGCTGATCCCCCCGCCGGACCTGCCGGTGCCCGCCGTGCAGGGCGGCGCGGTAGAGACGCTGCTGACCCAGCTGATCCAGGAAAACGAGCGCTGCGGCGAGCTGGACCTCTGGTGCGCCAGCGTGCCCGACGAAGCCGCGCAGCGCGCCGCCGCCGGGTGGCAGCGCACCAGGATGCTGTATGTGCCGCGCCCGCACGGCCACCGGCGCTACTGGCCGATGGTATTTATAGAGCGGTGCCTGGGCATCGCCGCCCCCTATGACCCGTGGTACCAGAAAGTGCAGCTGGCGCTGGCGCTGGAACGCCTGACGCCCGATGTCATCGTGGCCGAGGGCGGCAACCTGACCCAGTGCAGCGCCATCAGCCGCATGTACGGCCGCCGCCGCTGCCTGGCGCACCTGCACGGGCAGACGACCTGCAGCCCCGTCATGGACGAGATCTACGGCGGCGTGCTGGCGCTGAGCCGGTTCATCCGGGACGATTACCTCAAAACCAGCGCGCTGCCGCTTAAAAATGCGTATATCTGGCACAACTGTGTCGACGTTCACCGCTTCTGCCCCGGCCCGGCACCCGCGGGCCTGCGCAAGCGCCTGGGCTTTACCGGGCAGGATTTTGTGGTGCTGTTTTGCGGCCGCCTGGAACCCGACAAGGGCATCCACAAGCTGATGGAAGCGCTGGCGCTGCTGCCGGTGCCGCACATCAAGCTGCTGATCGTGGGCAGCCCGTTTTTTGGCCGCACCCAGCAGAGCAGTTTTTTGCGCAAGCTGGAGCAGCAGGCCCGCGGCCTGGGCGACCGCGTGCAGTTTACCGGGTATATCCCCAACGAGGACCTGCCCGACTACTACCGCCTGGCCGACCTGGTGTGCGTGCCGACGCTGGTGGAGGAAGCCGCCGGCCTGGTGGCGCTGGAAGCCATGGCCTGCGGCTGCCCCATTTTGGCGACCCGCAGCGGCGGCATGCCGGAATACCTGGACGGCAGCCAGGCCGTGCTGGTGGAACGCGGCGACAACATCGCCGACCAGCTGGCCTGGAGCATCCGCATGCTGTATGAACACCCGGCCCTGTGCGCCGATATGCGCAGCGCCGGGCCGCGCCGCGCGCAGGATTTCTCGGTCGAGCTCTACTACCGCGATTTTGTGCGCATCGTGCAGGACGTGATGGAAAACGGAGGTACCGTATGAGCCGCCCCGCTGTGTGCGTCGTCGTGCCGGTCTACCGCGCCGAGGCGACGCTGGACCGCTGCGTGCAGAGCATCCTTGCGCAGGACGTCGACGGCGGGCTGGCGTGCATCCTGGTGGACGACGGCAGCCCCGACGAATCCGGCGCGCTGTGTGACGCCTGGGCGGCGCGTGACGCGCGCGTGCGGGTCATCCACCAGGAGGACCGCGGCGTTTCCGGCGCGCGCAACAGCGGCCTGGCCGCCGCCGACAGTGACTACCTAGTCTTTTTGGACGCCGACGACGCGCTGCGCCCCGGCGCGTTGCAGGCCGCGCTGAACGCCCAGCGCGCCGACCCCGCCGCCTTTGTGCTGTGGCAGTACACCACCGACGCGGCCGACCCCGCCGCCGTGACCGACGCCGCCGCGCCGTACGGGCAGCAGGCGCTAGCCCGGCTGTGGCTGGACTGCGTGCTGGCGATGCCCTGGAACAAACTGTACCGCACGGCGCTGGCGCAGCGGATCAAATTTGACGAAACGTATGCTTTGGGTGAAGATTTACAATTTGTATTGGACTACATCGCCCTGCTGGGCCAAACGCAGCCGGGTTTCACCTACCGCCTGCTGCAAAGCCCGCTGACCTTTTACGATTGCAGCCACACGGGTTCGCTCTCAACGCGATACCACGCCAACTACTGCGAGATCTGGCCCGAACATTTTGCCAAGCTGAACGCCGCCTGCCTGGCGGCCGCCTGCCCGGAGCCCGACCTGCGCGACCTGCACCGCGCCGAGCTGACGGTGTACGCCGAGGGCGTGGCCGATATTTTGCGGCGCGACCCCACGCCGCTGCAGGGCATCCGGCGCGACAAAGCCGCCGCCGCGCTGCGCCGCCCCTGGCTGCGCGCGCTGCTGGACCGCATGCGGCAGGAGCGCTGCTACAGCGCCTACTACCTGCCCTGCCGCTGGCGCAGCACCCGCCTGGTGTATGCGATGGCCGAGGCCAAGCGCGCCGGTTCGCCGCTGTACGGCAAGCTGGACTGGGCGGGCTACTACCTGCTGGGCGGCCGCCTGCGGCGGGATTGACCCCCGCCGGGCAATGCCCGGCCCGGCAAGGCAAATCCCCCCCCCATAACAAACGACCGGCCCATCCTAAAAAGGATGGGTCTTTTTGTGCGCAAAGCCGTTGCATTTTCACAGAAATATCACCGTTTCTCCACCTGAACTCCATCTTGGCATTGTATACTGTGGGAAAGAAAGTTTACCCCCACGCGCAACGCAAAGGAGGACGCCATGAAAAAGCTGCACGCTCCCTGCTTCTGCCTGCCCCTGGCCTGCCTGTTTGCCCTGACTGCCTGCGCGCCGGGCGGCGCGGCGGCCGACGCGGAACCCCTGCCCATCGAGGTCCCCCCGCCGGTGGAACAGACCAACGAGGGGCTGAATATCTGGTATACCGATTATGGTATGACAGCGAAGTATCTCGACGCTGCGGTGACCCAGTACAACCAGCAGCACCCGGATAACCCTATTACGGCAGAAAAGTATTTTGCTGATGATTCCTCCGAAAGCAATGACGAGGCGACCCAGCAGATGCTTACTGAGGTGATGGCAGGAAGTGGCCCCGATCTAATTTTCTTTGATGTCGGCAACATGGACATTGAAAAAATGGTTCGCCGCGGCGTTTTTGCCGATTTGGAACCGTATTTTGAGGCCGACAACTTTGACTGGTCGGGCTACAACCAGGCCGTCATGGACGCCGGTGTCTGGGATGGACACCGGCTGGTCATTCCTCTACAATACAGCTTTCCAATGTTGTATACATCTCAGACCGCGCTGGACGAAACCGGGTTCTCTATAGAAAACTGCGATACCTTCGGCGGTCTGCTGGATGAGATCGAAGCTATGCAGGCAGACCCCAGCCAGACGCGGGAGGTGTTCCGGGCAAAATACACCTTCTATAATTTTGCGCAATATGCGGGGATTCCCTATGTAGACTACGATCAGCAGAAGGCAGACCTTTCCTTCCCAGAGTTGGAACGAGGAGCAGAGATTTTTAACAATTTGGACGGACTGGAACTCGGATTTCTCGATGATGGGATCAACGGCGCCGCCGATATCCGGGACGGCAAAGCACTGTGGAATTGTCCCTTCCCTCCAGTGGATGGCTTTTATACTGGGCCGGAAGTCATCAACACCTTTGATGATGCGGTCATGATGCCGATCCGGGATGTGAACGGCGGTATCCAGGCCGAGGTCACCTGGGCGGTGGCCGTGCGCAACAACAGCCCCAATCTGCAAAATGCCTATGAATTTATCAAATATTTGCTCAGTGAGGAATATCACACCGAGACCCTCGGATACCGGTGGCTTTATTATTCCGTTCTTGACTCTGCAAACGAAGCCTACTTCCAAGACACTGTATATAACCGGGCCGCACCGCTTGTTCCTCCTGAAAACTCTTACGGCTTGGATAGCGTGGACGTCCGGCAGGAAGATTTTGACGAGCTGATGAGCTATACCCGGCAGATCAGCGGTGCCTATTTTAATTGCATCGAAACCAACTTTATGAGAAATATGCGGATGTGTGGCTTTCTTTCCGGCGAGGCTTCTTACGAGGAAGCCGTTCGGGAAGTAGAAAGAAAACTGGACCTCTACCTCTCGGAATAACACTGCACGGGGCGGCCTGCCGTTTGCAGGGCCGCCCCTTTTGCGGATATTTTGCGCATAAAAATGCCCCACCGTTTGGAGCAGAAACGGCGGGGCGCAGCATGGAGAGACCGGCGGGCTGCAAAAAAGGTGCAGAGCAAAACACCCAAAACGGAGGCAGCAGCCGGCGGCCGGTGGCCCGGGGCACATCCGGGCGCTTGCAGTTGGTTATAGTTAGCTTTAACTAACTACAGGCATACTATAGCATACCCGGGCGCCTGTTGTCAAGCGCCCGGGCTGTTTTTTTGCAATTTTTTCTTTATTCTTTGGGCGCGTCGGGGTAGGCGCGCACATGCAGCAGGTCTTCGGCGGTTTTGACCTCCTCGTCGGTGGGGGTGCGCACGCCGTCCAGCGGGTACGGGATGCCGAGGTTCTGCCATTTGAACAGCCCCAGCGTGTGGTAGGGCAACACCTCGACCCGGCGCACGGTGGGCAGCGTCTGCAAAAAGGCGTCCAACTGGCGCAGGCCGTGTGCATCGTCGGTCAGGCCGGGCACCAGCACGTGGCGCACCCACAGCGCCACGCCCTTTTGCGCCACATACTGCGCCATGGCCAGGATGTTCCGGTTGCCGTGGCCGGTCAGCGCGCGGTGTTTTGCCTCGTCCATCTCTTTGAGGTCGAGGATGACGAGGTCGGTGTTTTGCAGCAGGGCGTCAAAGCGCGCCATCCAGGCGGCGTTGTCCGGCGCAAAGGGCTGGCCGCAGGTGTCCAGCGCCGTGTGCACGCCCTTTTGCCGCGCCAGGCGGAACAATTCGACCACAAAATCCAGCTGCAGCAGCGGTTCGCCGCCGCTGACGGTCAGGCCGCCGTTGCTGCGCCAGTAGTTGTGGTAGCGGTAGGCGGCGTCAAACGCCTGCTGCGGGGTCTGGGCGTTGTCCCGGGTACAGGCCCAGGTCTCGGGGTTGTGGCAGTACTGGCAGCGCATGGCGCAGCCCTGCAAAAACAGGACGTAGCGCACGCCGGGGCCGTCGACGAGGCCGAACGTCTCGACCGAGTGGATGAAACCGGTGGGGGTCTGTGCCATAGGGGGGAAACTCCTTTGCGTGTAAAATGCCCCGCCAAAAAAGATCCGCAGCCGCGGGGGCTGCGGATCGCAAGTGCGGGGGGACCCGCTTACAGCGCCTTGTGGCAGGTGCGGGCAATGACATCGAGCTGCTGCTCCCGCGTGAGGTCGATGAACTTGACGGCATAGCCGGACACGCGGATGGTGAAGTTGGCGTACTCCTCTTTTTCGGGGTGTTCCATGGCGTCGATGAGCTTCTCGGTGCCAAAGACGTTGACGTTGAGGTGGTGCGCGCCCTGGTCAAAGTAGCCGTCCATGACCTGGACGAGGTTCTCGACACGCTCCTGCTCGCTGTGGCCCAGCGCGCCGGGGTTGATGGTCTGCGTGTTGGAGATGCCGTCCAGCGCCCAGTGGTAAGGCAGCTTGGTGAGCGAGTTGAGCGACGCCAGCAGGCCGTGGGTCTCGGCCCCGTAGCTGGGGTTGGCGCCCGGGGCAAACGGCGTGTAGGCTTTGCGGCCGTCGGGCATGGCGCCGGTGGCCTTGCCGTAGACGACGTTGGAGGTGATGGTCAAGATCGAGGTCGTCGCCTCGGAGTTGCGGTAGGTGTGGCGGCGCTTGATCTTCTCAAGGAAGCTGCGCAGCAGGGCGACGGCGATGTCGTCGGCGCGGTCGTCGTCGTTGCCGTATTTGGGGAAATCGCCCTCGATCTCATAGTCGGTGACAAGGCCCTGCTCATTGCGGATGCACTTGACCTTGGCGTACTTGATGGCCGAGAGGCTGTCCACCACGTGGCTGAACCCGGCGATGCCGGTGGCGAAGGTGCGGCGCACGTCGGTGTCGATGAGGGCCATCTCAGCGGCCTCGTAGTAATATTTGTCGTGCATATACTGGATGAGGTTGAGGATGTTGACATACAGCCCGGCCAGCCAGTCCAGCATGACGTCGTACTTTTGCACGACCTCGTCGTAGTCGAGGTATTCCGAGGTGATGGGCGCGTAGTGGGGGCCGATCTGCTCGCCGAGTTTTTCGTCGACGCCGCCGTTGATGGCGTACAGCAGGCACTTGGCCAGGTTGGCGCGCGCGCCGAAGAACTGCATCTCCTTGCCGGTCTGCGTGGCCGAGACGCAGCAGCAGATGGAGTAGTCGTCGCCCCAGACGGGTTTCATGACGTCGTCGTTCTCATACTGGATGGAGGACGTGTCGATGGAGACGCGGGCGGCGTAGTCCTTAAAGGTCTTGGGCAGCGCCGAGGAGTACAGCACCGTGATGTTGGGTTCCGGCGCGGGGCCCATGTTTTCCAGCGTGTGCAGGAAGCGGAAATCGGTCTTGGTGACCATCGAACGGCCGTCCATGCCGATGCCTGCGACCTCCAGCGTGGCCCAGACGGGGTCGCCGCTGAACAGCTGGTTGTAGCTGGGGATGCGCGCAAATTTGACCATGCGGAACTTCATGACCAGGTGGTCGATGAGCTCCTGGGCCTCGCTCTCGGTCAGGGTGCCGCGGTCGAGGTCGCGCTGGATATAGATGTCGAGGAAGGTCGAGATGCGCCCGACGCTCATGGCAGCGCCGTTCTGCGTCTTGATGGCAGCCAGGTAGCCGAAGTAGAGCCACTGCACGGCCTCTTTGGCGTTGGCGGCCGGCTGCGAGATGTCGCAGCCGTAGGCGGCGGCCATCTGCTTCATGCCCTTGAGGGCGTTGATCTGCAGGGCCAGTTCCTCGCGCTGGCGGATGACGTCGTCGGTCATGGTGCCGTCGCCGCAGTTGGCAAAGTCGTTCTGCTTGGCTCTAATCAGGTAGTCGATGCCGTACAGCGCCACGCGGCGGTAGTCGCCAACGATGCGGCCGCGGCCGTAGGTGTCGGGCAGGCCGGTGACGATGTGGCTGTGGCGGGCCTTGCGCATCTCGGGCGTGTAGGCGTCAAACACCGCCTGGTTGTGGGTGCGGGTGTACTGGGTAAAGATCTCGTGCAGTTTGGGGCTGGGCTCGTAGCCGTAGGTGGTGCAGGCCTGCTCCGCCATCTTGATGCCGCCGTAGGGCATGAACGCGCGCTTGAGCGGTTTGTCGGTCTGCAGGCCGACGATCTGCTCCAGGTCTTTGAGCGCGGGGTCGATGTAACCGGGGCCGTAGGCCGTCAGGCCGGAAACGACCTCGGTCTCCATATCCAGCACGCCGCCCTTGGCGCGCTCTTCTTTCTGCAGGGCCTGCAGCGCGCCCCACAGCTTGTTGGTCGCGTCGGTCGGCCCGGCGAGGAAACTCTCGTCGCCGGCATAGGGTTTATAGTTTTTCTGGATGAAGTCGCGGGTGTTGACTTCCTCTTTCCAGATGCGGCCCTCAAAGCCTTCCCACTGTTTGAACTCCGTCATAACGTGCACTCCTTTGTTCTTCGGCGCCTATATCTTGTAGTGGCGCAGTTACTATAATACCATATCTGCAAAAAAACGCAAGAGACAAAAAGGCGTGTTTTGCCTATTTTTCCCCGCAGTTTTTTCCTTATACCCGATACGGCGCGCGGTGTAGGTCGTTGCGGCTGCAGAAAAGGCTCCCTTGCAGGTTAGCTTTTTCTAACCGCACCGAAATCATACCATACTGCTATGCTTTGTGTCAAGAGGGAAAATACGGCATCGGCGGCGGGCGCCCCGGCCGGGGCACCCGCCGCCGATGTAACGACGTGCTTACCACAAATGGTAGGTCAAAATCGGGACATTGTACGAGACGCCCTGCAGCAGCATGACCAGGAAGCAGACGCCGCTGACGATGTGCCACGCAAGTGCCGCGCCGCACACGGCCAGGCGCAGCCCCAGGTGGCCGCCGCGCGCCCCGCCGCGCCACGCCGCGCCCCCGCGCAGCCAGGCGTTGACCGACGCCAGCAACAGGAACCAGTAGCAGAGGAACGGCCCCCACCAGAGGTTGGCGTGGTAGAGGCGCTCGCCGCTTTCGACGAGCAGCAGCGCCTCGGCCATCGCCACACCGAATACCAGCAGGCTGAACCGGTAGCGGAAGCTTTGCCATGCCAGGCGGCCCAGCAGCAGCCCTACCGCCGTCACGAACACGAAGGAGCGCAGCAGCCCCAGCACGCCGGGCTCGTTGAACGGCCCCCACAGCATGCGGTGGCGGTCGAACACCACGGTAAAGATCAGCCGCATGCCGCTGCCGGCCTCGGCAAACAGGACGTTGGCCTGCACCAGGCACAGCGCGATGCTGGGCAGCACGCTGCAGCCCATAAGGACCTCCTGCCCAAGGTTTTTGCCGCGGGTGCGCACAAGGTCGGCGATGAGCAAAAGCAGCAGCGCCGGGGCAAAGGCAAACACAAAATTGGCCTTAAAGCCGGTGGCCAGCGTCAGCAGCAGCGTGTACAGCCCCCAGGCGCGCAGGTCCAGTTTGGCAGCCATGCCCTGCCAGGCGCGGTAGAAGGCGAACAGCGCCAGCAGCGCGACGGGGGCCAGCATGATGTAGGTGGTGTTGTGGTAGACCGTGCCGATGACGGTGCCCTGGTACCAGTACCCGCCGCGGGGCATCCAGACGGCCTGGGCGAGGTTGACCACCAGGCTGGCCAGCAGCCGGGCCGGGCACGGCAGCCGCGGCGCGGCCGCTTGCAGCCCCTTGGCGAACACCGCGACCGCCGCCAGGTGGAACGCCGCCAGCAGCACGGCGATGCCCCAGCGCCCGGCCAGCGCATAGGCCGGGGCGATGAGCAGCGACGCCAGCGAGTAGATCATGCCGTTTTGGGCAAACGCCAGGTGCTGGCCGAGGTCGGAGGTATAGGGGTCGGTACCGCCGCCCGGCGAGCAAAGCTGCTGGTAGTGCAGCCACGCCATCGCAGCGGCAAAGACCGCCAGCGCGGTGAGCGCCGCCGCCCACAGCAGACGGTTTTTCCCGGTTTTGGTCAAAAAGTCCTCTCCCCTTCCGGCGGCGCGCACGGCAGCCGCCACGCTGAAAATGTACTGCCCTTATGATACCATACCCGCGCCAAAACGCAAGGGCCGCAGCCAGGCAAAACAAAGCAGGCAGCCCTTTTACAGGCTGCCTGTCGGATCGCGGAAACCTTAATACAGTTTGGCGCCGGCCGGGATATGGTCGTCGACCATCAGCAGGTGCAGGCGTTCCTCGCCTTCCTCATGGTGGACGGCGGAGATCAGCATCCCGCAGGAGTCGATGCCCATCATCTTGCGGGGCGGCAGGTTGGTGATGGCGATGCAGGTCTTGCCGACCAGTTCCTCCGGCTCGTAGTAGTCGTGGATGCCGCTGAGGATGACGCGGTCGGCGCCGGTGCCGTCGTCCAGCACAAAGCGCAGCAGTTTTTTGCTCTTGGGCACGGCGGTGCATTCCTTGACCTTGACGGCGCGGAAATCCGACTTGCTGAAAGTCTCGAAATCGACAAAATCGCTGAACAGCGGCTCGATCTCGACCTTGGAGAAGTCGATGGGCGCTGCCGGGGCCGGGGCGGCCGCTTCGGCGGCGTCCGCCTTGGCGGCCCTGGGGGCGCTGCCCTCGGGCTTCATCGTGGGGATTTTTCTTGGTTTCACCGTGGCACGCTTCGTAGCGCTTCACGGTGCTGTTTTTTCAACAGACCCCCTCATTCGTGATGCCCTGTAATGCTTCGTGATTCTCGTATATTTGCTGTCAATTTGCTGTCATCTCAAGAATTTTGCTGTCAGACAATCTGTCTCTCCAAGCCCTTCTCAAAATACATTCCATGTAGCAGCCAATCGTTCAAACGATTCCTGTTTTTTCTCCTCGGTCGCCTCGGCATAAATGTCCATCGTGGTCTTGATATCCTTATGTCCCATGACCGATTGGATGACCTTCAGGTTGGTCTCCTGTTCGCAAAGTCTTGTGCAAAAGGTGTGCCGAAGATGGTGCGCAGAAAAATCCGGCAGAAGAACGGCTTCCCGGTGTTCCCTCTTCGCGCTGATTTCCTCTGTGGCATTATAATCGGAAACAATCCTTTTAATAGCCCGGTTGACAGACTGAGGATTGGGAACATTCCCGAAGCGGTTGCAAAAGATGAACCCGCGCATTCCGTCAATTTCCACATCGTTCCAGCCGTTCTCCAGCTGTTCTTCCCGCAACATTTCAAACGCATCCTGCACAGAGTCAAGCATTGGAATGGTGCGCTCACCGGCTTTTGTTTTCGGCTTTGAGATATGCTGGACAGAGGTACGGCTCTCCCCTACCGGATAGTAGACCAGGCTATGGTTGATATGGATCACACGGTTTTCACAGTCAATATCTTCCCAACGGAGGCCCAGCGCTTCCCCGATCCGGCATCCTGTACCCAGCAATATGGTGAACAACGGCCACCAGTGGAAGTACACCGGATGGTTGGCGACATGCTCCATAAAGGCCCGCTGCTGAGCCGCCGTCAAAGCGTGGCGTATTCCGCTATGTTGGTCAGAATTTTTCTTAACCTCTGCCAGTACCCCATCTGTGGGATTGTTTCGGATGATGCCATCACGAACCGCCAGCTGAAACGTCGGACGCAAAAGCGTATGGATGCTTTCCAGCGTATTGATCTGCATCTCTTGCTGTTGCAGCAGGCAGTTATAAAACTGCAGTACATCCGAGAAACGTATATCCGCGATCTTCTTGTTGCCGAAGGTGTTTCGGACAAAGCGGTCATACATATACAGATAGTTGCTTCGGGTTGTCTGCCTGAGATTGGCTTTCAGCTTCATATACCGGTCAAACACGAAGTTCACCGTTGCTTTTCCGGCAATATAAATATCCAGACCGTCCAACTGGTTCTTGGTTAGCTCTGCTTCCTTTTCCCTGAGTGTCACAAGGTCGTTTGCATAGATGTACTTGCGCCGTCCAAGCGGATCTGTATAGCAGTAGGAATACCGCTTGTCGGAACTTCTCTGCATCTCTCCTTTTCGCAGGGCCCGGCCCCGCAGATCTTTTCTTGTCTTTGCCATATCAATTCCTCCTCAAAAAGGAGAAGGGCTCGATACTACTCACGTTTGGATATAAGATTTTCCAACGCTTGCAAGACAACTTCTGTCACATTCATTCCATGGCGTTCAGCGTAAGCACAAATCCGTTGATACAAGGAATCATCGACGCGGACACTCAATATTTTCTTTTTCGGGTGTTCGCTTTTTGGTCTCCCCATATCCGCCATACCTGTTCTCACGCCTCCCTGTCTATAGGATACTTTTTGTATGACAAAAAGTCAAGAGTGTATCGAGCATTTTCTTTTCAGCCTGCCTGTAAAATCAGGCAATGTGAAAGGTTTCCAGAAAATCCTCAAAAATCTCGCAATTCACCAAAGCGAGCTTATCAATTTTATAAACCGCCTTGGCCTCTTTTGCCAGAGCCTGAAACTTTGTCAAACCCATGCTATACTTCTCTGCCCCTTCCTTGTAGCGGACAAATTTTTTGGAAGCCTTCTTTGCTTTCTCAACATCTTTTCGTGCATATCCCATGGTCACTTTCCCTTTCTACCTCGTATCGGTATCGTTCGTTATTGGAGTTCTTATTTTGGATTGTAGGTAAGTATGCAACAACGCAAGGGCCAGCAGCGGCGCGCCCTTTTGCATGGTTGCTTTGGTTCATACGTTCAGCTGCCAATACCACTTGTCACCCCTGCGAACACTGCGGATGTTCAGCCTGCCTTTGACCAGATTCACCGTCCGGTCCTGAATGCCTTTGTTCTTGAAATATTGGATGATCTCCTGATTGGATACAGGGCCCTTTTCCAGCAACCTGGGCAGTTCTTCCTCCACCTGCTGTTGCTTGGTGGGGGCTTCCGGCAGGCTGTCGCAACCATTCAAGAGGGATTCGGCGTCCTCGTCCAGCTGACGCAGCCATTCCACATGGTCACTCAGCTCAAACAGCAGCGCCGGACCGGCAGCGGCCAGATTGCTTTTCACCGGCACCAGTACCCGCTGTGTAGGCGAACGCTGGTACCTTGTCACGGTCAGAATGGACCGTACGGCACCGGCAATATCGATGGAACCGCTGGTACGGTACAGGGCGCTGATGCCGCTCATCTTGTTCATGTGCGCCACGATGAGCACGGCGCATCTGGTGCGCTGGGCCATGGCGTACAGACTGCGGAAAGCACCCCTCACCTCGTTGGCCTGATTCATGCTCACCGTAGGGCCGATGTATGCCGAGAGCGGATCGAGGATCAGCAGCCGGGCGTTCTCCTGCAGGATGCTTTGCTCCAGCCTTGGATCGTCGAAGGTCAGCGCCCGCTTTTCTTCATTGATGATCTTGATGCGGGTACAGTTGGCTCCCGCGCTTTCCAGTCTCGGCTTGATGGTGTCGGCAATGCCGTCCTCCGAAGTCTGGTACAGGATGTTGATGGGTTCCCGGGCGGCTTCTTCAAAGGGAAGGCTTTCCCCTTTGGAGAGCAGCGCCGCCAGTGACAGCACTGCCATGGTTTTGCCGCATCCGGGGTCGCCCTGTAATATGGTGATCTTCCCGTATGGGATGTAAGGATACCAAAGCCATTTCACTTCCTCTGCCTGGATATCCGCAAAACAGAGGATCTCTTGTTCATTCACAAAAGTACCTCCTTCATGAAGTTCAAATAAAGGCTGGTCCGCCGAATCCGTTCCTGTCCGGGTGTCTCCCCAACGTCGTCTCGCTCGCCCTGCGGGTCATGGCAAAATCGTATTTCCTTCAGCGGCCGGGTATTCAGTTTTCAAGGTTCCGTGGCAACAGAATATCACGTCTTGACCGCAAATGCTATACATGTTATGATGATTTCATGTAAAGACGAAATTACACGTTAATTTTCAAGAAATTACACACATATATATCGTTTACACGTTATATATTGAAACTCTTGCATTTGAGGAAAATCATTATGTCCACAAGTATTATCTTCCGTTTTGAGGGCGAAAAACTATTGGAACCCTTTTTGATTCCCCAATCCTTATTTACTCCTCAGCTTCAGGGAAACCCCGCTGCGCGGGAAATGCGCCGCCAGCAGGAGCGTACAGCCACGCATCTCCGCCTTAAGAACATCCGCCAGTACCGCGAAGCACTGGACAAAACCTCCATAAGTGAACCTCTGGATTCCAAATCGGAAAGAGATTCTGATTTTTCTCTCGGTAAGGAAACCGTGCTTGAATGGTTGCGGCGGTGGAGCGGCCGAATTTTTTCCGGCAAGCAATCGAAAGCGGCTGCAGTGGCAACTTCTTCGGAAGAAGATTCTTCCCCTTTTACCGTAGAGCCGCAGACTAAGCCTACTTCTGTGCACAGACAACGCACAGCTTCTCTGCAGCGGGACACGATACTGGATCGATTGCTCTCTATGGATCTGCAGCAGTATATTGATTATCTCCGTAAACATCAGAAAAACATCTGGATGGAAGAGAGCTACCCTTTGGGAATGCTTGTGTTTGCAACATTGGATCTCCCCTGGACGGAACTGGCGCAGGAAGCAAAGGCTCTACTTGACGTCAACCGGGATGCAGAGATGCCCATCAATCCAGATCTATTTTCTACCACTGATTGGCGGCATTATGTAGCACCAGCTCCTTCTCCTGCGGCATCTGCAGCAGAAGTACACACAATAGCTGATGGTCTGGCTCACCCGGAGAAAACCCTCTATTGTCAGGTGGCAGAACTCTATAATAAGGTACAGGATGCTCTGCAAGATTACCCCGCTATGCAGAATCTACTGAAAGACTACTGCACCCAGGCAGCTTCCGATTTCTATCATCAGGCTTTGGTAAAGCTGAATTATATGGCTTTTCCGCAGGAAGATCTGGATCTGATTATAGAAAATAAGTTTGTAACGGTGGCCCAGCGCGAGCTGAACAAGGCATTTGCTTTGGAAAGTGCCGCTGAGTGTATCGAGCGTTATCTGGATTCCTGGCCGGAGCCCGATGCCGTTTTGGTACAATATGAAGATTCCGATGACAGAGAATACGCTGCTGCCGCCTATACCATTCTGAAGTTCCTGTGGGAACAGCTGAAAGGATTGTCTGATTTCCAGCCCGGCCTGTCCGATTTGGTTGATTTCACTTTGGTGGCTGCCGATACGCAGCCTGACAAAGATGCTATGCAGAGATATGGTGATGCCTTACTACTGCGATACTCTGGTATCAGAGCCGGAAACAAGCTATATGAGCAGCTTCACATGAAGATGCTGAGCCGATTGTCTCTGCCTGAGGAATCCCCCAATGCCCGGAAGCATCCCGATATTACCAGTCGCAGCTACCTTGTGGCGGATAATCTGTCTGAGGCGGTGATGGCGGAGTTCCTGCAAATGTGCGGTCAGCACAAAACAGCCCGTCACTGCAAGCAGTGCGGGATGTTGTTCATACCATTTAGTTCCACGGCCAAATACTGTGACCGCAAGGCACCCAACGGTGGTCAGCGCACCTGCAAGGAAGTCGGTGCCGAGGAGACCGCTAAAAGTCGCACGGTAGATCCTGCAACTGCTCTATATACCAAGATTGGCAACAAGCTGAACGGCAGGCTCAGCCGTTTTGTGGGTATGTCCGATACTAGTCGCAAAGCCACCATCACCCGCTGGCGGGCAGAAGTAAAGCCCCTGGTATCGCAGGCATCGGAACATCCCGAAACCTTTGATCCAGAGGCTTTTGATAGAGAACTATGTGCGATTTTTGATAAAATCAGACTGGAAGAACAGATGGCAGACCGGGGCAAGCGCAAGAAATCAACCAAAAAGCCAGGAAGAAAAAGTCCCAACTAGCCTATTGAATTCAAGGCTGATCTTTGTCTTTTTGATGTTACCAGCCTCTTATAATGAAACGTATATTACGTTTCTTCACATAGTTGTTTTAATCGCGTCTTAACAGACATTTCTGCTGTAGCAAGGCACTTTAGCAACGCTTCAACCTTTGCTTCGCCTGTTTTATAATCAATTTTATCATATTCATTCGCAAACAAAAACTCTGCCATCTCAAACCAATAATGAATATCTTCCTGCATTGTCGATACCACTTCAGTAAAGGCATCAAACACTTCCGCGGGGATATAGCTTTGGTGAAGTAAAGTCTCACTTTTCAACTTTTTGATAAGTTCACCGTACTTTTTAAAATATTCACGAAAAGTCTCGCATTCCTTTTCTCGATTTTCCCCTTCTGTATGTTTCAGGTAATAAAGCAAATCATGTGAGATAGGGACTAATTCAGCCACGATGGGCTCTATCCTTTCATAAAATCTCATTTCCCTATCCAGTAAAATTTCATAAGCTTTTGTAGATCTTTCAAGTCGATTTTTGAATTTTGCAAGGCTTTTTTCGAAAGAAGATTCAATCATCGATTCAAACAATTTTACAAAAAGTCCTTTGAAGATTGTAAGGAGTCCGATTAGGGCAACTGTTCCTCCTCCTATGGCAACAATAAAGGTTTTTATGTATTCCAGCACGTTTTCACCTCACTTCAAGCATTTGTATATAATGGCAGGTCTCTTTTGATTTTGAAGAGCTATTATACATTTAACGCAGGTAATCTTTTGAGATGATATGGAATTAGCTCGTACGGGAATTGTACTTATTGAGTACCTTTTTATGATAAATCACACATTTGTGCCTTTGAATGCTTCTCACCATTTGCATCTGTCCACTCAGTAATTATTCTAAATTTGAGTGCAGTACCAAAATGTGTAGCCAGAACTAACTCATAGTTTTTTCTTGCCTCTAACTCTTCAAATGGCTGTTTTTTATCATCTAGAATCATGATCCCCGCATCACCGTCAAACCGAGCGGTTACATTATACGCAGTTGCGTTACCTGAATTCCAAACCTTCAGCCTGTGTTTTCCCTTGCCTACAGTTATAACTCTCGCTTCAACGCACGCAAGAGATTCTGCTGCTTTTTCTTTAGCAATCCGATCCAATTCGTTTTGTTTGATTTTAAGCTCCAGTTCATTTACCTTATTTTGAAGCTGCTGCGCATTGGAAGACTTTATCAGTGAAATAACGGCTACTAACAGAGAAATTACCGATACAACAAGCGCTCCCCAATCTGATATGGATGGTGCAGCCTCCTGTACTGTGGCGTTCAAAAATTCCATTTCTTCATCGCTTTCTTCAATTCTTTTTCAATTTCTTTGGCTGCGTCTTGTTTCAACTCATCCACGGCGGTATCTATGATAGCGGCATTGCTATCAATCAGTTCTCTCTTTGTATATTCAGAACCGCAATCAGAACAGCGCAATCTTACATCGTCAGGTGCATGAAGAAGATCCTCACAATCTTCATCCAGCGACGCAAACTGGTCGTTACCGCAGAGGGGGCATAACAATTTCACATTACGAGTTAAATCTTTCATTCAAACACCTCATTTCAACGACTTCACACAGCGGTAGTAGTTGTTCCTGTTTTTCTATAATATATCTTTATTTAACGATGAATGGATGATAAAGGGTATTCTATTATCAAATCACACTTTTCTTCCTGCTATCTTTTTCATCTTAGCGTATCCTTCACATCCAATTACAGAAATGGAGTTTATTTTTTTTAGTGCATTTTCTATGCTAATCCTTATTTGCATAGGAGTATATCTATCAAACGCCCCCCTGTTGACCGCCGTAATAATATCTTGTTTTTCTTTGTTGTATAGGTTCCAAAATTGGTCGAAATTTCTATTCTGATTTGCAGAGCCAACCTGTTTTAACCAATTTTCTACAGCTTGCTTTTGTTCAGAACTCATTCCGTCAGGAATAGTTGCAACCAATCCATTTACTGCGAGATTAAAATCATTCGGATTTTGAGCGCTTGAATTCAAAGACTGTAAAATTGCGTTTCCTTCCATTTGCATAAGCGTCTGCTGTATGTAAAAGAAATAATTTTTTTGCAGATTCTTCATCAGTTCCTGTTGTTCAAGAATTTCTGTAGCACAATTATAAAATTCGTCAATCGCATTAAAGCTGAAAGAGTCCAGTTTACGGATAAAATAATGCTTATATTGATTCCAGTAGTCTGTCTTGAAAAGGATCTGTGATTCGTAAAAAGCCGAATCATTTAGAATTCCTTCTGAAATGTACGAACCAATCTCTCGGATTCTTTTTTGCAAGTCTTCAATTTGCATAATAATCAGCGAAGCCGCTTCCGAAATTTTCCGACGTTCCTGTGCCCAATAGACAAAGAATGCAGAAGCACCTACTACAACAAGTAGGATATTTAACCAATTAACACAAACAAACCCTACAAATTCATCCCACATATGTTTTACCCTTTCTTTTCTATTCTTTTCGCTTTTTTCTTGAGTAGACGGAGCAGCTTCCAGCGATCAATGC
>LHCFC04200__coassemble_168_pt1 | contig 74513 bp, 69 predicted proteins | sample LHCFC04200__metabat2_high_PE_045 | metagenome-assembled genome bin LHCFC04200
ACGCGCAACAAATACCGCCTTTCGGTGGGGGTATGGAGTAGATAGCAAGCACAGCCAGTGAGTACCCACTGGCGGATTTTTGATTTAGGGGGACCCCTGCCCCTAAATCGAAAAATTGCTTGCTGGGATAGTCCCAGACCCTTATGGAAACGGAGGCGGCGCAGCATGGCAAACCGAAAACGAAATATCCAGGTGAAGTTCTATGTGACCGCCGAGGAAAAGGAACTGATGGAACAGAAGATGGCCCAGCTCCAGACAAAGCGGATCGGCGCCTACCTGCGGAAGATGGCGATTGACGGATATATCATCCAGGTGGACACCAAGGACATTAAGGAGATGAACAAACTTCTGTCCGCCATTGGCCGGAACATCAATCAGATCGCCAAGCGGGTCAACGCCGGAGGCCCCACCTATCAGGCCGATATGGAGGAAATCCGGGAAAGGCTGGATCAGATATGGCAGTTACAAAGACGCATCCTATTAAGTCAACGCTGAAAGCGGCGATTGACTATATCTGCAACCCCGACAAGACGGACGGGAAACTGCTGGTGTCCTCCTTCGGCTGCGCCGCCGAGACCGCCGACATTGAATTTGAATGGACACGCCGCCATGCCATTGACAAGGGCACGCACCTGGGCCGCCACCTGATCCAAGCCTTTGAGCCTGGGGAGGTCACGCCAGAGGAAGCCCACCGGATCGGCATGGAACTGGCACGGGAGGTCCTGGGCGGCAAATATGAATTTGTCCTCACCACTCACATTGACAAGGATCACGTCCATAATCACCTGATTTTCAATGCGGTCAGCTTCACCGATCACAAGCATTACCATTCCAACAAGCGCAGCTATCACGAGATACGCCGGGCCAGCGACCGGCTGTGCAAAGAACACGGCTTGTCCGTCATCGTCCCTGGCCGGGATAAGGGCAAGAGCTACATTGAGCATCAGGCCGCACAGAACGGCACCAGCTACAAGGCAAAGCTGAAAGCCGCCATCGACCGGCTGATCCCCGTGTCCTCCAGCCTGGAAGATTTGCTTGCCCGGTTGCAGCGGGAAGGGTACGAAATCAAGCGGGGAAAGTATATCTCCGCCAGGGCGCCGGACCAGGAGAGGTTCACCCGGCTCAAAACCCTGGGCGCCGATTACACGGAAGAAGCCGTTGTCTCCCGCATTGCCGGAGGTCCCAGGCCCTCCAGACAGCCCCAACAGCGCAGCGGGAAGGTCAGCCTGCTCATTGACATTCAGAACAATATCAAGGCCCAGCAGAGCGCCGGATACCAGCGGTGGGCGACCATTGAGAATCTGAAACGTGCGGCCGCCACCATGAACTTTCTCACCGAACACGGCATCGGCAGCTATGAGGAATTGGTGGAACGGTGCGACGCCGTTGCCGCCGCCTCCATCCGTACCAGGGAGAGCCTGCGGGATACGGAACAGCGGATCGCCGACCTTGCCCTCCTGGGAAAGCAGATTGACACCTACCGCAAGCTGAAACCTGTCTATGACCGATACAAGGCATCAAAGGACAAGGAAAAATTCCTGCGCGGCTTTGAGAGCGAGATTATCTTATTCGAGGCGGCAGCCAGGGAGATTAAAAAGGCCGGGCTCACCAAACTTCCTTCCTCCGAAAAGCTGAAAGCAGAATTGGACGGACTCTCCGCCCGCAAGACCGCCCTGCAAACGGAACTTCGGAAGATACGGCGGGAGGAAAAGGAGTATGACACCCTCCGCCAGAATGTGGACGCCCTACTGGAAAGGCCGAAGGAACAGGAACAGCAGCGGCAGCGGAGCAACGACTTGGAGTAACGGGGATTGGGCGCTTTTTACAGTCTTTGCAAAATCCCTGGGCGCATGGTTATCCGGCTGATATAATGGAACCAGGAATGGAGGTGCTGACCGTGACGAAATCCGAAGTAATCAAAGAGTTTTTCAAAAAGAGCGTGCTGCCCGTGGCGGTGGCGGCTTTGCTGTACTGCATTTTCAAATCCGCCTGCACAAAAGATGGAGTCACCGACTATGTATGGCTGTTCATCCTTTGCGGCCTGCCTTTTGGTATCCCACGGATGTTTGCCTGGATCGTGCCCAGCGGCTCTTTGGGAACTGCCCTTCCGTTGTTTCTGCTGAACTTTATTATTGGCGGAGTGATCGGCGGTTTCGTCCTGGTCTGGCGACTGCTGGTGGCTGCCTGGTATATTCCCTTGACTATCTATCGACTGTTCATAACAAGAGGGACTTCCTATATCCCAGAATAGCACTATGGAAATGTGGAAAACGGCCGCTTCACCGATGGAAAACAAATATTCACGGCCCGATGGAAAAGCTGTCAGCTTTCCCACAGCCCGCAAACATTGTTTCCCACAGCTCCGCCCCTTTGACCGTTTACACACATTCCCACAGCACCTACTACTGCTACTGAAAATGAGCGCCATCACCGAAAGATGATGGCGCTCATTCTTTTTCTCCGTATCCTTCCCCAGCAAGATTTAGTATATTCTTTTTTTCTTTCTGCGCATAGCGCATGGTCTGATAAGCTCCGCCGCCTGTATGGTCCACATAGAATACAACGAGATCGCTTCGCTTCACCATCTGCCGGTTGCGAATTTGAAAAGCACCTTTCGGGTGGCTGCTGGCCGCGCTGCCGCATATTTCGATTTCATCATAATAGGCTTCAAAGTTTTCCGTATTGTTGTGTAACTCCGCCGTGGGATATGGCAGTATCCAAATCAAGGAACTGTTGTCATCCCGTACAATCCGCTTCTGGCGTTTGACAGCGGAGGAAACGATCTGGTCAAAATCTCCGTCCCGTCCGACCAGGAACTCCACATACTCCTTTTCCAAAAGCAGCGCATGAACCAGCGCCTCCACACGATCCTCCGCCTCACGAAACTCCGGGATGATCCTGTGTCCAAAAAAACTAACGGTAAATATGTTCACGGTTCTATCTTCGCCATTTTCAAGCCAGCCTCTCCAACAAAGTAAATAATCCACTTCTCATTATATACAATCATTGACTTAAAGTAAATAATCCTCTAATTGGTTTCAATTATAATTTACCTGTTTTGTTGGTAGCATAATATCAGGAGGTGATATTATGCAAACGGAGTTTCCAGAACGCTATATCACTTTGGGCTTGAAGATCGCATATTACAGAAAAAAGGCGGGGATGACACAGGAGGTCCTTGCGGAGAGGATCGGGAAAAGTGTCAACTTCGTTGGTCAGGTAGAAGGAACAGGTACGGTTCGTGGCGTATCTCTTGAAACATTGTTCAAGATCGCCCAAGTGCTGAAAATCCCGCCCTCCAAGCTGTTAGAGGATGACTGATCGACTGCGACGCAGCCAGAACAAAAAAAGAATGGGAGCGCCAACCTCGGATAACTGCATCCGATGTTGACGCTCCCATTTTGCTTGATAAAAGGTGCAAATCCGGCGTTTTTCCTATGCAGAAACGCCCTGCCGCTCCACATGGAAAATCATACTGCCCCTACACGGAAAAGCCGTCACAGCCGGTTTCTTTGCCTGTTTTGAGCCCTAATTCCCGCACTTTTTGGAACGGAGGGAAAGATAGTGCGGACAGGACAACACCACCGCCCGGAAACTCTGCTTGCAGGGATGGACACAGCCCTTGCAGAGCTTGTTATACTGGCGTCTGCCGTTCTCGCCCAGGAAGAACGCCCATTCCAGACGCCATTTCTTGCTCCGGCTCATAAGTCGCCCAGCTCCGGGGGCTTCTTCTGCGGGGCAGGCTTGTCCGGGCTTTTCCGTTCCGCGCACTCCCGTTTTGCGTCCTCCAGTCGCTCCCGGATGGAAGGCTTTTTCTCCGGCGTGGTCCTGCGCGCCTCGGTCTGGGCTTTCTCCAATTCCTCACCACGGCGGCCGTTGTTGATGATCCCGTCGATCATGCCGTAGTCATCCTCCAGGGTCATTTCCGCCGTGCGCAGCGGGTTTTCCGGCTCCACGGGAACGGATACGATCTGCCCGTTGATGCTGGCGAACAGCTCCGGCCGCTTGAATTGCTCGGTGTATTTCTGGATCATGTCCGGGGGCAGGGACGCAAAACTCTCCGGCCCCAGGCCCACCACCAAGAAGGTGCCTGCCACAATGTCGTAAATCTCCCCATGCTCGTCCCGGAGAGAGCGGTTCAGGTCCAGACCGATGAGCTTGCCCTCGTCGTTCAGCACCAGCCCCACCGGATCGTCAAAGGGATAGGAGGCGGCAATGTCGCCGCCCACCTCCGCTTGCAGCGCATGGAGGCCGGGGTCGATTTCCTTCACATAGGGTTCCTTCATGGGCTCCACCACCAGGACAGTCAACTTCTCCGGCGCGGTATGTTCGGGTGCGTCTCCGCTGGGGATGGCAAAGGCGCGGCTGCCGTTGGCCATGATGAGATACTTTCCGTCCTCGGACTCGTGGTGGAAACCGTATCCGGCTGCCTCCATCTGTTCCCGGCTCATATCCGTCACATGGAAGGTGCCCCTGGGGGTCCGCACCGTCTCGCCGGTCTCTCGGTCATCCGGGGTAGGCGCCGCTTGCTGCCCATACAACTCCGCCTCATACTCCCGGTTTGCCTGCTCCGCAAAGGCCAGCATCTCGTCCACATGGGACTGATTCGGGTTTTCAATGGCCTCCCGGATCACCTGCGGGTCCACATCCAAATATGCCTCGTAGCCCACAGCCTCCTTGAACTTCTCCAACTCGGAGGGAAGGTAGTCCTCCGGGGTCTGGCCCAACGCCTTCAGCTTTTCTTCCAGAGAGGCGATGCGGCAATCGGAAAGATTTTCGTAGATTTCTTCCTTTGCTGCGTGTTCCTCTGGGTGCTCGGCGGCGTACTGCGGATCGTGCTGCCGGAAAAACTCGTCCATATCGTAGGCAAGGTCCATGGCCCATTCCGAAATTTCTTCTTCGGGGATGTCGTTCTGGAAGGTCATCACCCGGTATTCCTCCGGGATGCTGCCGCGCTCACCATCGTAATACTCATGGAAACTGTCCCCGGTGTCCCTCACATAGCCCAAGTCGGTGAACTGGCCGCTTTCCTCCAGGGCGATGTCCCGCCCGTAGGCCTCATAGTCGATGTAGTTGCGCAGATGCTCCGGTACCTGCATGGCGTCCAGTTCCTCGATGTAATACCGGCCCAGATCATCGTGGTCGTGGATGTCGGGGTAAACATCGTAGCAGTCCAGGTTCTCCGTCAGGTTGATAAGCTCCTGGATGCTGCCCGTATGGTCGCCGATCTCCATGGCCGCCTGGAATCGCTCGTATTCATCCTGGCTCATGTCATCCAGCTTGGAAGCCAGATAGTTCAGCTCGTCCAGGTTGGCGTACTCACCCAGCAGGTCATAGAGGCCGTCCACATAGCAGTCGTAGTCCGTGATAAACCATTCCTCATAGGTCTGCCCAAAGTCGTCCTTCGCACCGATCCCGATGCGCTCAAAGACCTTTTTCAGTTCCTCCGCCGTGGTGGGGAACTTCACCCATTCGCCCACAAGGGCGCCCTCGTTGTATTTGCCCAGGTTGGTGATGAAGGCGGCAAAGGGATAATCTTTGTCATAGTCATAATGGGGCATAGCGACACCTCCTTACAGTTCCGGCGCAGGCTTTTCCCGATGGGGCTGCGCCTTGCTCTGGTTGGCACATTCCTTCCGGCTCTGTTCCAGCCGCTCCTTGATGGAGGGCTTTTTCTCCGTCTGCTTCTCCCTGGGGCGCTCATGCTCCCACTCGTCGCCGGAGAGGGTGAGATAGCCTCGGCTCGTAAAACAGCTCTGTTCCTCCTGTATGGCGTGATTGCCGAAGGGAATAGGATCAATGGCGTCCAGCAGCTCCGGGGGCAGAAGGACGTCCAAATGCTGCGCCAGATAGCGCCAGCCCACATCCTCCACCTTGCTGATGTTGGGCTCCAGAATGAAATACTCGGTATTCGCGGGAAACTCCCGGAACTGCTCCAGGGTGGTCAGTCGGAAGGGAGACTCCTGGACAGCGGCCAGGAGGTCACGGTCCTCCGGGGAAAGTCCGGCAAGCGCCTGGGCCGCTGCCTCCAGTTCGCTTGCGTCACCACCTGCGGGGAGCAGCGGCTTCAAATGCTCCATGAAGTTGACCTCGGTTTTACTTTTTGCCATGCACACCATCCTTTCGTTTGGGAAACTCCAACTTGAAATTGACATACTTGCCGCCTGTATCGTCCAGGATCACCACGGCGTCATAGGTGGAACCTTTCTTCTCCGACCACATCCCCTTGACGGAAGTGCGGCCTTTTTTCAGAAGGTCGGCCGCCATCTTCCGGGTCATTTCCTTGCGGCGGCTGGTCCAGAAACGGTCATTCTTCCACATGACAAACTGGCAGGCCCGGTCCGAACAGGCGAAATTCTTCTTACCTTCATAGACCGGCTTGCCGCAGCGGGGGCAGAGGCCCACCGTCTCTTTCTCCGGCTGGAACAGCTTTTGCCCATCCTCGGAAATGTGGGAGTATTTCCGCACCAGCTCCGCCGCCATTGCCTCGATCCCGTCCATGAAGTCCTCCGGCGACGCCTGGCCCTTTGCCACCTCGTTCAACCGCTGCTCCCAATCCGCTGTGAGCTTGGGAGAGGTCAGCAGCTCTGGTAACACCGTGACCAGGTTGACGCCTGCCTTTGTAGGGATCAGGTTCTTGCCCTTGCGCTCCACGAACCCGCCGGACACCAGCTTTTCAATGATGGCCGCCCTGGTCGCCGGGGTGCCCAGGCCCTTGCGTTCTGCCTCGTCCGGCATATCTTCCTTGCCCGCATTCTCCATGGCCGACAGAAGGGTGTCCTCCGTGTAGGGCTTGGGGGGCGAAGTGAAGTGCTCGGTGACGGAGGCGGAGACCGGCTCAAAGACCTGTCCCTCGGTCAAGGCGGGAAGAACACCCTCGGCATCTTCATCCTCCGGCTTCTCCTTCAGGGAGGAACGGAACACCTCCTGGATGGCGCGCCAGCCCTGGGAAAGCACCTGCTTTCCTTTTGCCGTGAAGGTATGTCCGCCGCAATCAAAGGTGGCCGTGACCGCCTCATACACGAAAGGCTCCGCCGCCGCACACAGCAGCTTGCAGCAGACCAGCAGAAGGATATTGCGCTCACCCACAGGCAGCCCCGGAACGTTCGCTTTCTCCAGTTCCAGCGTCGGCAGGATCGCGTGATGGTCAGATACCTCCTTGTCGTTCACCAGCGCCAGAACATCGGGGAAAAACTCCGGGCAGGCATCGAAGGGCGTCACCCGTGCTGCCAGATGCAGAACCACGGAGGCGGTCTCCGCCATGTCGCCGGTCAGATACCGGCTGTCCGTGCGGGGATAGGTCAGCAGCTTCTTTTCATAGAGCGATTGGGCGTAGTCCAGGGTTTGCTTGGCCGTGTAACCGAACACCCGGTTCGCCTCCCGCTGCAAGGTGGTCAGGTCGTACAGTTTGGGCGGTTTCTCCGTCTTTTTCTCCCGCACCAGGGATACACACACGGCCCGCTGCCCGTCACAGGCATCCCGGATGGCCTGGGCGTCCTCCGGGGAAACAATGCGGTCGCTGACCGCCTCGGCCCCCTCCAGCGCCAGCCGCACATGATGGTATTTCTCCTTGCGGAACAGGACGATCTTACTGTCCCGGTCGGCCAGCATCGCCAGGGTGGGCGTCTGCACCCGCCCAATATTTAACGTTCGATGATACAACACCGAAAAGAGCCGTGAGGCATTGATACCAATAAGCCAGTCCGCCTTTTGGCGGCAAAGCGCCGATTGATACAGCGGGTCATAGTCCGCGCCGGGGTGCAGGTCGGCAAAGCCCTCCCGGATTGCCGCATCCTCCATCGAAGAAATCCAGAGACGGGAGAAAGGCTTGGAACATCCGGCAGCCTCATAGACCAGCCGGAAGATCAGCTCGCCCTCGCGTCCCGCGTCGCAGGCGTTGACCAGTTCCGTCACATCGGGGCGCTCCATCAGGGAACGGAGAATGTGGAACTGGTCAGCCTTTTCCTCGGACACCACATAGTGGAAGGGGGCGGGCAGGATGGGAAGGTCCTCATACCGCCACTTCTTATAGCGGTCATCGTAGGCGGCCGCGTCCGCCAGTCCCACCAGATGACCAATGCACCAGGAAATGAGCCAGCCGCCGCCTTCAAAATAGCCATCGGCCCTGGATGTGACACCCAGGGCCGATGCGATACTCTTTGCTACACTCGGTTTTTCACAGATCACCAATTTGCTCAATTCTGGTCCTCCTGTTCTCCCTGTTCAGGAACATCCTCGTTTTCGTATTCCTCGTCCTCGAACTCATAGTCGTCCGGGTCGGCGCTGACCTTTGCGCCCTGTTTTGGCTTGATGAACTTGATGTAGGCGAAGGCTCCGCCGCCAAGAACCGCCAGCAGCAGGATCAGCACCAGGGCGCCGCCGCTGCCGGACTCTTTCTCCGGCTCCGGTTCGGGCTCCGGCTCCACCTCCGGCGCTTTTCCGGCGCACTCGCTCATATTCACCGAACAGACCGGACAGGCAGTGTTCACCGCACCGGCCTGGCATTTCTCGGCACAGGTACAAGCCGCGGGCGTTTCCTCTGTCTGTCCGTCCTCCAGCAGCGCCATCAGGTCGGCTTCATCCACCTGGTTCAAGAAGTGAACGGCGGTCTCCTTGTCCTCGTTGGCCCGGTCGATCAGGATGTAAAAATAGTTTCCCGCTTTCGTAATCACGGTAATAAGCTGCTTGTCACCGTAATAATCGTCCACCAGCGTGGCATTGCCCTCCGGGGTAAGGGGCTGGCCCTCCGGCTCCATGCCCCCGGTGGCGGGTTCCTCGGTGGGTTCCGGCGTCGTCTCGGCGGGCTCACCCGTGTAGTAGTCGCCATCCCCACCGCCCGCAAAGGCGGTGACGGAGAAGGCGGTCATGCACAGGACCACCACCGTTAGGGACGCCAGAAGTCGGAAAACTCTGTTACGCTTCATCTTCGCCATCCTCCATTCCTTCCACATCCGCGTCGTCAGGGTCCGCCGCTGCCTCCGCCTCCATCATCCCATCGGGCAAGGTGATAAGGCCACTGGCGTAGGCCTTCAGGAAGGCGGTCAGCTCCTTGTTGTCCATGCGCACCGCCTTGACCATGCGGACGATCTCCAGGTTTTCTTCCTCGGTGAGCTGCGCCTCCAGTTCCCGAAGGCGCTTCTGCTGGGCGGAGATTTTCTCCTTCGTCTTTTCAATATCCTTGCGGATTTTCTCAACCGTTGCCATGTGTGCAAAACTCCTTTCCAAATCGTTCTCTCCAGGAATAGTTCCGCCCCAGGCCCTTGACCGTTTTCAGGTTTTTCCGGGCGTTGTCCTCCAGCGCCAGGGCGCGGCGGAACAAATCGGGATGCTGCTCCCGCAGGGCGGTGATCTCGTCGGGTTTCATGCTGGGGCAGAAAAAACAGGACGATTTTCCCGGCTGGGGCAGCCCTGCCGCCTCAATCTGCCGGATGCAATCGTCCCGCGTCCATCCCCATTCCATCAGGGGATACCACTTGCTGTATTTTCGGTCGGCCAGGTCGCCCAGCAGAACCTTGTCGCTGCGGTAGCCCTCGCCTGCGTCGTAACCGATGAACTTGACCACCCGTTTGCCCGCCGCCCACGCCTTTTGACACGGCGGGTAATGGTTGCAGAACTTTTCCTGCGGCCCGATCTTGTGTTTCAGGGAACACCGCTTGAAGCCGTAGGCAATGGACGGTAGGCTGCAACTTTGCAGACATTCATCCTCCAGCGTCAGCCGTTTCCCGTCACGGGTGGTCTTATACACTCTGGTAATAGGCGGCATCCCGTGGTCCTTCAGCCAGTCATCCATCACATCCAGATAGGCGTAGGTGTGGGGATGCTCCGCCCCCGTATCCGCAAAGAGGATCAGGTCCACCGGGATACGGTGCTGGTGCAGCCCGATCAAAAGGGCGGTGCTGTTGGCGCCGCCCCCATAGGAAACCATATTGATGCTTCATCACCTCCATCAGTTGTACGGCGGTCTGCCGTATGCGTAGAAATGGGACTGCCAGTAGCTTGTATTCAGGTTGGAATACTGGATGGGGTCGCCGCAATGCAGCATCATCCCGTCGCCTACATAAATGCCCACATGGGACACGCCGCTGGTATCATAGGTGCCCACGAAGAACACCAGGTCGCCAGGCTGGGGGTCGGATACCGGGGTGGAAATGTTGTAGAGCCCCTGGGCGCCCAACCGCCCGGTATTGCACAGGCCGCTGTTGGTCAGCACATAACTGACGAAGCCGCTGCAATCGAAAGAAGTGCTGGGACTGCTGCCGCCCCACACATAGGGATAGCCTAAATACTTCTCCGCCTCGGTGATGAGGGTGTTGAACCGTTCGTCCGTGAGATATTCAGCGGGAATCTCCCAGGCGGTGGGCGGGTTCTCAATATACTTGTTCACATACCCGGAGGATGGGAACAGGTCGGGGCGGTTGCCCAGGGTGGACATATAGGTGGCGTACAAGGAAAGCTGTTCCTCGCCCATCATATAGACCGGCACATGGGAGAGGTCGAAGTTCTCCAATGTCACGGTACAGATATACCAGGTGTACGGAACTTCCACCTCATACTCATTGCCCTCGCTGTCTGTCCGTGTTTCCGTCCGATAGCGGGTCTCCGTGGTCACGGTTTCGGTGAGGATGTACTGCTTGTCAAAGAGGGTTTGAAGATCGCCCTGTACCTGGTCGATGGTGAATACCCCATCATGGAGAGCCGACAGAATGGAGATCAGCACATAGGGGTCATGTTCGATCTCGTCCAGGTCGAAGTGATACTCGTCATAGTCGTGGGTGGCCTCGTAGGTATCCAGGTACTCCTGCAATTCATCTTCTTTGGCGCAGTAGGCTTCTTCCGCCGCCAGCATATCGGAATCCTCGGAGAGATAGGAAGATGCCATGATATTGGACACCCCGCCGCCGAACATGGAGGAACAGGATTGCAGGGAGCCCAGCAGCATCACCAGCAGAAGGCCGATGCCGCCCACGATCAGCGCGCCCTTCCAATGCCGTTTCAGGAAAAGAGCGGTGCGCTTGGACTTCTGGGCGGTTTTCTTGGCCGCCTTTGCCGTGGCCTCCGCTGTTTTCCCAGCCTGGGCGGTCTTGCCCGCCGCCCGGTATGCCGCCGCATATTGCTTTTGCAGCTTCCGTTTCTGCCACAGGCGGGAGATGGGATTGGATGCAATCTGGGGGTTCTCCGCCACGGCTTTCCGATAGTAGAAATCCGCATTGGCCTTGACCGCCGCCTGCTCCGCCTTTGCCGCGTCCCGCCAGGGTTTCAGCTTGCGTTCTGCCCGCCAGTTCTGGACACGGCGGTTTCCGTAGCCCACAGCCTTCTCAAAGCTGCGTTCTCCCAGGTGGCCCGACTGGACGCCGGAATTTTCCTGCTCCACCTCCCGGACCTTGCCGTGGATGGCCGCCCCCGCCTCTTGAATGGGGCGGGACAGCGGATTGGCATGGGGCTTTCCCGGACTCTTATTGGGGATCGCGTCCCTGGCGGCATCCAGACGATCCGCCGCCTTGTCCGACTTGCGGATGGCCCCTTGCAGCTCCGGCTTGGCCTGGTCCGCCTCGGAAAACTGCAATCGGGAGGATGGGCGGCCTGCTGCCGCCTCGCCCTCCCGATAGGCTCTGCGCTGTTTCTGGCGCTTCTTTTTGGCTGCTGCCTGTTCCCGGTGCAGTTCTGCACGGTCCACCGCTTTTCCAGCGGCGCCCACCGTTTCGCCGGAGGCGGAATGGTCCTGCTCTGGCGCCCGGTCAGAGGGATAAGTCGTTTCGCCCGTGACCAGATTGACGGATACCGCCCCGTCACGGGTCATCTTCTGCGCCTCCTTTTCGGAGGCTTTCCATTCTTTCAAGGTGCGTCACCTCCTGTTCCATAGGGGCAGATGTTGACACAGGCCCCGGTTTCGATCATGGCGATGTACTGGAAAATGGGATAGGCCTGGGGCGGGCAGACCGCGTTCCCCAGGGTTTTCAGCCGCAGCGCCCGGTTGCCGGTGTCCTCGGTCATGCGGGGGACTCCTTCGGGCTCGGCACGCCATAGGATGCGTCCGTCCATTTCGGGGGGAATCCCATGAGCCATTCCACCCACTCCGGGTTCAGCGCCGCTTTCTCGGAAAGGGGCTGCTCCTGCCGGATCACTTGGGCCGACAGGTTGGAGGACGGGGATTTGTCCCGGAAGGCCGCCGGTTTCAAGGTGGAACGGTAGCCCTCCGACGCCGCCGGGGTCAGATAGAACACCGCCGCCGACAGGGACAGGCTCCAGATCGACCCATCCTTGTTCCGTTTGCGGAATATCCCGTTGTCCGACAGGAACACATCCAGGTTGGCAGCGTCCCGCCCCGTGGATTTGTCGGAGGCAAGGGGTGTGGGAAACATCAGCCGCGACGATAAAAGTTCGCTGGCGCTCATGCCATGCGCCGACGCCGCAAGCCGGAAATACGAATGGGAGAACAGCGTATCCCGCTTTTGCCAGGTCAAAAATCGTTTTGTCGAGCCCCATATTGATGAAGCCAGCAACATTTTCCCCAAGCACCCAACGGGGCCGCAGTTCGGCAATAACGCGGCACATTTCCGGCCACAGGTAGCGTTCATCCGCAAAGCCCCGCCGCTTTCCTGCGGTGGAGAAGGGCTGGCAGGGGAATCCGCCGGAGAGGATGGTGATGGTTTCAAGTCCTGTTTTCTCAAAAAACGCCTCCTTCGTGAATGTGGTGATGTCCCGGAACTTCGGCACATCCGGCCAATGCTTTTGCAGGATGGAATAGGGATAGTCCGCCCACTCGCATTGACAGACCGTTTCAAAGCCTGCCGCCTCCGCCGCCAGGTCCAGCCCGCCGATGCCGGAAAACAGGCTGACATGGGTGAGCTTATTCATGGCTGATCTGCTCCCCAGGGATCAGCTCCGCCCGGAACCGCTTGATGACCGCCGCCTCCAATTCATCCTGACAAAAGTTACTGTCATCGGAAAGACCCAGCTTGCGGCGCAGCCTGTTCAGCGTCTTTTCATAGTTCCCGTATTTCTTTTGCAGTCGGAGAAAATCTTTCTCGTTCTGCGCCTGCGACAGACACTTGGCGATGCTGTACCAGGTCACCAGGAACATGTGCAGTTCGCTCACCAGCAGCCGGAATCCGCTGCCGGGGATCAGATAGTGTTCCTCCTGGCGGCCGCTGCCCGGTTCGGGTTCGTCGTCCTCGCACTCCACATAGAAGGCGTCCAGCTCGCACAGCTCCCGCGCCTTCATCCCGGCAAGGTCCGCCTTGTCGCCGAACACCAGGTAACGGCCGGGAATGTTCCAGGCATCAAACTTGTCATCGGCGATCTGGCCGTACCGCTTCGCCGCCGCAATGAACGCCTCGACATCCTCCCGGTCCTTGATTTTTCCGGCAAGGAAGGCAAGCTGATGAAGCAGCCCGTAGAGATGCACTTCCTCGTCGATATGTGCCTCATAGGTCTTTTCCTCGATGACATACAGCTTTTCCTGTTCCATATCCTTATCCCATCCTTTCCTTCCATTCCAGCCGCATTTGCCCATCATCCAGCAGCAGACGGATTACATTTTTGCCCTGGGGCGTAATCAAGGTCTGCTGTCCAAAATGCCCATATTTCCAGAAGTCCTTCACACGGAACAACCCGTCATTGGAGGGCTTGGCATAGGGCAGAAGGTATCCGGCCGGGCAGCGGTACAGAAATCCCGCGTCCATCAGGAAACGGCAAAACGCACGCTCCCCGATTTGCAGTTCCTTCGCCGTAGCCCGGATATTGGTGCAGTTTTCTTCATGGACAAAGGCGTCATAGAAATCTGCTTTCGGCCGCAGCCGTTCCACCTCGCCGGAGAGCTGCCGGTTTTTCTCATGCTCGGCAAGAAGCTGATCGGCAAAAGCCAGAAGTATTTCCGGCTTTTCCGCCGCCTGCTCCAGAAGGGAGGCAGTCATGTACCCGCCCGTCTTGCGGATCATGGGGAGAACTTCGTCAAACACCCATTTTTCAAAGCGTTCCGCACCAGGCATCCGACTATGAACAATCAGGCGGTACACATCACCCTCCGGGATAAATGCCATCGTCTGGTCTCCGCTTGTGGTGGGGATGGAACATTTCGTTCCCCCCCTCGTATGATCCCGGACTGCCTTGCGGGGATTGCTATACCCCAGGGCCTTTGCCACATCCGAACCGCAAAACAGATACTTGCCGTTCTGCTCGATCACTCGGATGCTGCCAAATTCGCAGTTATTGAAAACCGCCATCTTGTTATCCATTCTGGTCCTCCTTTTCGTCGTCCACAGTTTCGTGTGCAACCTCGCTGGGCTTGGTGGTGAGCAGTTTATAGAGCTCGGTATCCTTCGGGAAGTCATCCGCAAAGGGCAGGATGACATTGTTGAAGAACAGCAGCCCGTGACCCGGCTCGGAATTGGTCACATAGGCAAGCTGTTCCGACGAAATGTTCAGCCGCTCCGCCAGTATCTTCCGGTCGCCCGCCGCCTGGTTGAGCATATAGATGAAATCGCTGTTCTCCAGGATATTTTCGATCTCCGGGGAGGAAAGCAGGTCCTTGGGGTTCTGGGTCGCCCCGGTGGGGATGCCGCCCCATTTTCTGAACCGTTTCCAAATCTCGGCACTGTACGCGGCGGTCTGTTCCTCCTTCAGCAAAAGGTGGAACTCGTCCACGAAATACCAGGTAGACCGGCCAATGGCACGGTTGATGGTGACGGTGTTCCACACCGCGTCCTGGACAATGAGCATCCCCGGCTTTTTCAGGTTCTTGCCCAGGCCCTTGATGTCAAAGCAGACAAGGCGGTTGGAGATGTCCACGGTGGTTCGGTGGTTGAAGAAGTTGAGGGAGCCGTTCACATACAGGTCCAATGCCTGGGCCACCCGGTCGGCCTCCGGGATGTGCTGGGACAACAGGGCGTTCATCAGGTCGCCCAGAATCGGCATATTCCCCGGCCGGGGGTCGGCAAAGTAGGGCTGGTAGATCATCTGCACCGCCCGGTCAATGACCGTTTTCTCGATGGCCTCCAGCCCCGTCTTGCTGCCCATGATGAGCTCGCAGAAGGATAAGACAAAATCACTTTTCAGCGCCAGCGGGTTTTCTTCCTCGGAGTAGTTGAGGTTGATGTCCAGGGGGTTCACATAGTCGGTGCTGGACGGGGACAGCCGGATCACCTGCCCGCCCAGCCGCTTCACCAGGGGCGAATACTCGTCCTCCGGGTCGCAGATGATGACATTATCCTGGGTCATCAGCATGATAAAGGTGATCTCCCGTTTGCAGCTCATGGATTTGCCGCTGCCGGGCGTGCCGAACACAAGGCCGTTGGGACAGCGGGATTGCTTGCGGTCCAGCAGGATCATGTTGTTGGAAAGGGCGTTGAGCCCGTAGTACATGGCGTCGCCGCCCATGAATACCTCCTGGGTGACAAAGGGGACGAACACCGCCAGAGCCGATGTGGTGAGGCTGCGTTCGATCTTGATACGGTTCAGGCCCAGGGGAAGGCTGCTCATAAGCCCGTCCTCCTGCTGGAAGTCCAGCCGGGTCAGAAGGCAGTTGTAGGTCTGGGCGACGCTGGCCGCCTGGGATACGGCGATCTCCAGCTTTTGCCGGGTCTCCGCCGTGTGCAGCACCAGGAAGGTCATGTTGAACATTCTCTCGTTGCGGGATTGCAGGTCGGTGAGAAGGTTCTTTGCCGCGCCGCCATAAGTAGACAAGTCGCTGGGGAGTATGTCCATATCATAGCCGCTGCGCACCGCCCGCTTCTGCTCCTGTATCTTCATGGCGTCCAGGTCGGTGATCTTCCGCTTGACCATTTTGATGGCCTCGTTCTGGTTGATGCCCCGGATGTGCATGGTGACCATGATATTTCCGTCCGCCTCCATGAAGTCGGTGAGGATACGGTCGTGCATCTCCGGCGCCAGAATTTGCAGGAAGGACACCGCCCCGTACCGTTTGCCGATGCGGAAGGTGCGGGTCTCCCCAAAGTGGAAGGAGGACGGAGAAATGAAGTCCTTCACCGAAAGGCCGCTGGCCGGGAGCCAGTCCCATTCAAAGGCGAACTGTCCGCCCTCCGGGTGGAGGATGTTGTAAAGCAGCTCCAGCCGTTCCTTTCCGTCCAGCACATGAGCCGCTGCCCCCATGACCTTGAAGCGGTTGAGGGTATCGGTCTCAATGCGGGCAAACCGGGCCCTCGCCGCGGGAAGGTTCTCCGCCTCGATGGTCAGGGTCACATACTTGGTTTTCACATAGCCGTTGTTGCCCCGTTTGTACTGCATCCGCAGAATGTCCACCGCCTCGTCCCGGATGGGGTCCAGGTCGTTGCCCTGTCTGGTGATGCCAAACATTTCATCGGCGGCGCTACCTCCGCTGCGGCTGTCCAAAGTAACCTGAACGCCGATGGAGGGGTCGTAGCCGTTGTAGAAGTCGCAAAGGCTTTCAAAGATGCTCCGCTGATCCTCCGGCCCCGCCAGACGGTAATTCACATCCTCAAAGGCAATGGTCTTGGAGAAGGTCCCGCCCTCCAGCCTGCACAGGCCGTCGGGGAACATATTCTGAAACGGGATGCTGTCCTGCACCGTATGGGCTTTTCCGTCGCCCTTTGCCTGCCGGATCACCGCCTCGATCTGCTTGCGCTCGGCACGGGTGAGCTTACGCTTTGTCGGTCTTTCTACCTTTTCTCGCAATCTGCTTCACCTCCTGTTCTAACTCAGATTGCCGCACCAGGGCGGAATAGAGATTGTTGGTCTGGTAGATGCGGACCTTCGGCCGGATAAATTTGTTCTGGATGAGATGGCCCAGGAACACTTCCAGCGGCTGTCCGTTCTTCTCGTACATGGCGAACAGGAAAAAGGGCAGCATCACCAGGATCATGCACAGCGCCGCCGTGGTGGTCCCCAGGCTCGCCTTTGCCAAAAAGAAAAGCGGCACGCCTACCAGCGCCGCCGCTCCGAAACAGATCACTTGTCGTTTGGTCAGCCCGAACAAGACCTTGCTCTGTATCCGGCTCAGGTCCTTTGGGATCGTTACATAAGCCAATGTTTTACACCTCCTTCTTCATCGGCGCATAGTCCTTAAAATCTGATACGGAATGAAAAATCCGTTTGTTATTTACCCATCTTTGCAGATGGCGAGTAATGCGTGGAGCCGTGGGGCGCTCATAGATCATCACATAGGGATCATATCCTAATGCCCGCAAGGTGTTTACCCGGTACAAATCCTGTTCATGGGTGCTGCCGTAATTGGTCAGGACATAGACACGGCGGTTTCGGTCGCTCTTTATGGAAGTAAGTTCACGAAAGCGACGGAAATACTCCGTCAGGTCCTCGTCCGGGTTATCCCATGCGAAATGCACCGCTTTTGTCCGCACTTTGTTCAGCAGAGATACATTATCACGGCTGATAAGGCGAATATCGAGCCCCTGGGTAAAGTCCACCAGCGCCCGGCTCTCAATTAGCTGCTCAATGAGCCTTTCATGGTCGGGACAGGCAAGCAGGTTCGGGTCCATCAGTTTGATTTCTTCCTCACCATTCCAAAACTCGGAAAGATCAGCCACCCGGACGCTCCTGCGCCCTTCTTTTCCGCTGACAATGCAAAATCCGCAGTTCCTTGGACAGCCACGGCTTAAAAAGCCATAGGCTGTACCTAAAAACCGCGGATATAGAAAATAGTCCGGCCGAATATGCTCAATCTCATGCGGGAGGTTTTCGCCGGGTCCGTAACCTGTACCGCCCTGGATGACCTTATCCGCGTTGTTCACCTGTATGGTGTCTTTGGAATAGGTGTCTGTAAATACCCGGCTTTTATAAACAAGGTCATATTGCTTTGCTGGGTTCCACCATTCCACCCGGTCCCCGCGTCTGGTGTGATACTCCGAGAGCTTCATCAGGCACAGGTTGGGAAAATTGTGTGAGTCCACATCAATAAGGCCTACTCTCAAATATCTGCCTCCTTTAGTGAGCGCCGAACAGGGATTTTGCAAGGCTGCCGGTCTTGAACAGGGTGTAGCACAGCAGGACCGTATAACCCATGCAACCCCAGATGGCCGCGGATATGTTGTCGCCGGATGTGGAGATGCCCTCCACCAGCACCGCATAAATGCCCACACAGATCATAATGAGAAAGGCCTGGAAGCCCAGGGCCAGCAGGGAGCGAAGATAGTTCTGCCCCGTGGAGCCCCATTCCCGGTTGACCATCGTGGCAAAGGGAATCGGCCCTATGGATGTGACCAGTAGGGTAAGAACCCAGCGCCTTGCCATATCGCTATGGCAGGTTTCCGAGAACTCCCCTCCGAACCGGACTTACACCTCTCGATGTATCCGGCTCTCCAGCTGTCAGTCTAATTTCCCAGCGTGTAACTTATCGTGACAGTCAATACAGAGTGCCATTGTCTTGCGCTTACGCCCGATCATGGCGATTTCCCATTGTTTTCTGCCGCTCAAGTCTTTGAGTTTTCGTACATGGTGTATTTCAATTGGTACATTCTCTGCACCGCACCACTCGCATTGACTCGTTTTCAGCCGCTTTATTAGGCTGTTGCGTCCGTAGTTCTCAAACACTCTTGCAATCACATCGGGATTGCCGCTTTCCACTTTGGTATCACGGCGAAACCCGTTGTTATAGAACAGCACCTTTCCAACCTTGCCGTTTTTCTTCGGATACTCCACAACAAAATCTTTCCCTTGACGGTACTTCTGAATAATTCTGCTGATTCGTGTCCGGTATTTTCCGGCAAAGGTCTTGAGCATACTGTATCTCATTACATAGTAGAAGTTGTTGAGGACGGACACATTGTTTGCGAGCCGGTAGTAGTTGTACAATCCACGGATTTCTGCGTTGTACTGGTTCAGGATTTCCAAATCATCCAGGTGCAACAGGCGGGTGCGCCGGACAGGTTCCCAAACCTCTTTATTTCCGTTCTGTTTGTCGTGTTTAATCTTGAGGGCATGATAAGAGAGCAGCCGCTTGACCCACTTGTCGTGGGGGACATAGAGCATGACTTTTCCGTTGTTTACTCGTCTGGTGGCCCCGGTTTTGGTCTTTTTGTTACACTCACCTTTGGCGATTGTGACCTCATACCCCAGGAACTTAGCAAAATCATGCCCGTGGGTAATCAGTGTTTTTTCCTCGGACATTTCCAGATGAAGATTTTCCCGGATGAAGCGCCCCACATCCTGTTTGACCTGTTCCGCGTCCGCTTTTCTGCCAATTACTCCAATCAGAAAATCATCGGCGTACCGAATATAGAAAACTCTTTTATAGCCTTCGTCCATTTGGTCGCTGTACGGTATTGACCGCAGACTGCGCCGCAGTTCTCTGATTTCGGCAAGTAAGCCCTCTTTTTCTTCCTCGCTCATTTTGGAGATGTTTCTTTTGAGCCTTTGCTCTTTTCCACGGCAGACATCCAATTTCTTCTTGAAGGCCGGATTGATTTTACGGCGCTCTCCGCAGTTGAATTTCTCTGCGTATTCCGCCATAAACTTATCCAGCTCGTTCAGATAAATGTTTGCAAGGATGGGGCTGATGATAGAGCCTTGCGGAGTACCGGAGTAAGTATTGTGGTAGTTCCAGTCCTCCATATATCCGGCTTTCAAAAACTTCCAGAGCAGACCAATAAAATGCTCGTCCGCAATCCGCTTGCGCAGAATGGCAATCAGCACATGGTGGTCTACATTGTCAAAACAGCCCTTTATGTCGCCCTCAACAAACCACTTTGTCCCTGTGAAATATTTCTGCACATATTTGAGCGCCGTATGGCAGCTTTTGTTTATGCGGAAGCCGTGGGAGTGGTCGCTGAAGGTTGGCTCGTAAATGCTCTCCAGTATGAGCCGCACCACCTCCTGTATCAGTTTGTCGTCGAATGACGGTATTCCCAAGGGGCGCATCTTCCCGTTGGATTTCGGGATATAGGTTCTCCTTGCGGGGTTGGGCTGGTAGCTGAAATCCCGCATTTTTTCAATGAGGGCGTTGATTCTCGCCATTCCCATGCCGTCAATCGTCTTGCCGTCTGTTCCGGCTGTCATATTGCCTGGTTTCGCCTGTATCCGCTGGTATGCCAGCAGATAGAATTGTGGATTGTACAGATTGCGGTATAACCGCTCGTACTTGTAACTCTGGTTACACGCCTTGGATTTTAGGCTTTCCAACACATTTTCAGGACTTCTCATAATGCCTCACGCACCTTTCCTTTTTATGAATTGGTTGACATCCTGCCTCCCTTCGCCATGTAGACGGCTTTCCCGCCCTCGGACTACTACGGAGGCTCCGTTGCCATGCCGGATATTCAGCGTCATCTTTCTTGGGTTTTTACCCCTTGAAATTTATCGCCTTGCGGCATTACGCATAGCCGGATAGTTCCGGCGTTCCGGTTTAGGCAATCTCCAGTTAGACACTTTGGGAAAAGCGTATTGTGATGTCGGTAGTGGGTTTTCGTCCTTTTCCGCTTACTGCGGCTGGCTGTCATAAGTATCGTGCGGTCTGTGTTTACCTGTCACATTCCGCTATGACATACGGCGAATATAACCATCCTGCGCCGCCGGGTCGAGTATCCCGCCTCGGACTGCCCTTAAAGCAGTTTAGCCTTGTTCCTCGTTCACAATGTTGCGTCTTGCCGCTCAGTCGTGGGTAGATGGTTTCCCCAACTTGCGACGTTTCCGGTACGCTATTGTCCCCCTTATGGTTTCCCTCCGGGGTAAACCGGCTGACGCTAAAGTGACGCTTTTTCAGCGTCTTTGATACTTTTCTTTACCGGCTTGCCAAAGCCGGATTCCCAAAATGCCCGCGCACCGCCTGCGGATTACAAGCGGCGCTTCTGGACGCGCAATACACCTCAATCATTCTGCCGTAGATCACCAGGAAGATGCAGATGGAAAGAATCTGCGTACACAGCCCCACGAACACGCTCTGGAACCACAGCCCCAGCAGGGCGCCCACGCTCCAGTCGGCAAGCTGGGTCTCCAAATCGCCCACCACGCCGGAGATGTCGATGCCCGCATCCGAGATGATGACCCCCGCCGACTGGCTGACCACATTCTGCGCCACATCGAACACCGCCATGACGATGTTCCAGGTGTTGGTGACGATCAGCACCGCGCAGAAGGTTTTGAAAATCCACTTGAAGAAAATCCAGGTGTCGAAGTCGTGGAGGTTGTTCTTCTCGATAATAAGCTGAATCAGCTCATAGCACATGACAAAGGTGAGGATGATGCCCGCGATGGGGACGATCACCGTCTCCGAGAGGTTGCGGATCATGTTGAAGATGCTGCTGTTCCAGGCGGCGGGCGTCATGCCGACCTCCCCGGCGATCTCGCCCACCTTTGTGTTCAGGGTATCAAACATCCCGGTCAGGTTTGAAATGATACCGTCAATGAGCAGTTCCTTGAACCACTCCTGGATCATATCCAATATCAAGGGAGATCACCTCCTTTGCGGGGGCTCCCGCTGCAAAGCGAAAGCCCCCGCCGGTTTTGGAGAAACATTAGGTGGTGGACAGCAGACCGGACAGCAGAGGGATCAGGGTGATGCCGATGAGGGCAACGCCGCCGCCCGCCATAAGCTGCTTGATGCCCTGACTTTTGGAGGCAGGGTTGTCCTGGCCGTAACCTTCCAGAAGGTTGATGCCGCCCCACACGCACAGGCCGCCGCCCAGGGCGATGACCAGAGTCTGCAAAACGTCGATAGCGTTAGTAAAAAAGCTCATATTCACATTTCCTTTCGTTCAGTTGAATTGTTGGGTTGAAGGTCGGTCGCTTTCAATTCGTACAGATCGAAAGGCTCGTCCGGCTTCACGATGGCCGGTCTGCGTTTCATGTACCGTTCAATGTCAAAGGTGTTTTTCTTGTCGGCGTCGGCAAGGTACTTGTAGCGGGGATGCTTCGTTATATCAAACTTGTCGCTGAAAAACGGCCGCACCCCTCGAAGCTGCAAGATACACTTGCCTCCGTCCATGACCGCAATTTCGTCCTGGGTCATCAGCTCCTTTCCTAATTTCTGATAGTTGAGGCCGTGGGAAACCTGGCTGCCCCGGTTCTCGGATTGATTGAAGCTGTCGATGGTCTCCTTGCCCAGCAGCTCCGAGATTTCTTTCAGGGTGGATTTCTCCTTGCCTCCCAAAAACAAGGTGGTGTCGCAGTTGCCCACAATGGTATCCGCGGCGTCCTTGTAGATGGTCTTTAACTGGCTTTGGGACTGCAAAATAATAGAAGCCGAGATTTCCCGGCTCCGGATGGTGGCGATCAGCTTGTCAAAGTTGGGTATCTGCCCGATGTTGGCAAACTCGTCCAGAAGGCACCGCACATGGACGGGCAGCCTGCCGCCGTACACGTCGTCCGCCTTGTCGCAAAGGAGGTTGAATAGCTGGCTTTGCAGCATGGCAATGACGAAGTTAAAGGTGGTGTCCGTGTCGCTCATAATGAGAAACAGCGCCGTTTTCCGGTCGCCCAGGGTATCCAGCTCCAGTTCGTCGTCCGACATGATCTCCCGCAGCTCCGCAATATCGAAGGGGGCAAGGCGGGCGCCGCAGCTAATCAGGATGGATTTCAAGGTCTTGCCGGCAGCCAATTTGAATTTGCGGTACTGCTTCACAGCGAAGTGGTCCGGGTGCTCCTTCTCCAGCTTGGCGAACAGAATATCCACGGGCGACTGAAATTCCTCGTCGTCCTCTCTGGCCTCCGATGCGTTGATGAGCTCCAGCAGCGTGAGGAAGTTCTTTTCTTCCGGCTCCGCCTCGTACCAGATGTACCCGATCAGGGCGCAGTACAAAAGCCGCTCGGCCTTCACCCAAAAATCTTCCGAGGATTTTTCTCCGTCGCCTTTGGTGTTGGCAATGATGACATTGACCAGTTTGAGGATGTCTTTCTCCGACCGAATATAGGCGAAGGGGTTGTATTTCATGCTCTTTTTGAAGTTGATGGTGTTGAGGACTTTAATGCGGTACGGCTCATAGATGACCTTCCCGCGGGCATCCCGCAGGGGTTTTCCGTTCTCGTCCAGCTTGGGGGCGCCCCGCCGCAGCATGGTCCCCACCTCGGACAAAAGCTGTCCTTTGGGATCGGTGACCACATAGCTGCTGTGCATCTGCATGAGTGAGGGCTTGACGAAGAACCGGGTCTTGCCGCTGCCGCTGCCGCCGATGACCAGAATGTTCTTGTTTCGGGCGTACTTGGGATTTTTCGGGCGGCTGGACATGGTGAGCTTTTCCGTCTGGGTCAAAGGAATGTTCCAGTCGGGAACCGGATCGACATAGGGGGCAATATCGGCCGCCGTGCCCCATCGTGCGCTGCCGTACTCAATGCCCTTGCGATATTTCTTTGTATTCTTGCTCTTGGCATACACCGCCAGCCGAACAATGACCGCCCCGGCGATGCCCGCCAGCAGGTCCAGCGGATGCAGACTTGGCAGCCCAGAAGAAAACGCCTCCGTAAAGCCCTGGCTCAAATGCAGGAACTTTTCAGAGGCGTCAAGGCCGGGCGCAAGGCGCACCGCCTGGCAGAGCTTGTCAAAGAGATACACGAACAGCAGATACGGGAGGTTGGGGAGCAGCTTTTTCTTCCAGTCAACCGTCATAATTCCACACCCCGGTCTTTGGTCTTGACCTTCTCCCGCTGGCGGTGCTGGGCTTTGGACTGCTGTTTCGCCTGCTCCAGCTCCTTGCGGATGGAGGGCTTTTTCTCTTTCTCCAGGTTCTTTGCGGAGAACTCCCGAAAGGCTGCCGTGATAACGTCGGCATCCCGGCCCTTGAAGAACACCAGGTAGCGGGGTATATCGCCGCTGGTGTCCTTTTTCAGCGCGAAGTCAATGCCGTACTTCTTGGCGGTGGCGGAAAAGGCCCGGATGTTCTGGTCGGTGATCTCGATGTTTGAAACGCCGGTGTTGTGCTTCATAAGCTGCCGGAGGGTCTGCTTGCCGTGGTGCAGCTTGGTCTTGTGGCCGGTCACGCCCTTCTGCATCTCGTCCAGCACTTTTTTCATGGCCTGTTGCAGCATCCCGGCGGAGAGCTTGGTGGCCTCCACACAGAGGGCAACGGTGCGCTGGGTGACTTCTTCCTGCATGAGTGATTACCTCCTTTCTCCGCTGCCGTACAGGTCGTGGTTCACCAGGGACGCATAGTAGCTGTCGATGGTGGCCGGGGCGTTATACAGGGCAGCCAGCAGATATTTCTTGATGTTGCGGACATAGGTGGTGTTCTCCCGCATACGGTCCAGCACATACTCGATGTGGGAACTGTTCAGCTTCAGGAACCGGGATTTGACCACCTCCGCCGGATAGTCGTCCCCGGCAATGCGGATCGTCTCCCTGCGGGAACAGACGGTATCCACCATGAGCTCCACCAATTCATTCAGCATATCCCGATCCAGCCGGTCATCTCGGCATAGATAGTCATACTCGATATTCTCCAAAATCAGTTCCCGATAGTTCTCTCGCTCCCGCATCCAGTCCCGTCCAGCCCTGTTGCCCCCTGCGGGGGTTTGGGGGCTTGATTGGATAGGATTTGATCCTTCCGTACTTGATGAATCAGTATTTGATATTTGGTTACTTGATCCTTTAGTATTTAATTGTGCGGGGTTTTCCTGTTCAGGTTTTCCCAAGACAGGAGAATCCAAGACTGGTTTTACCTGAACTGGATTTTCCCGTTCAGGTTTTCCCGGTTTAGGTTCCGGTGGCCTGGGCTGCTCCAGGATCGTGTACTCGATGCTGCCGAGCCGCCCGTTGGCATTACGGACTCTTTCACGGATAATATACCCCGCATCTTCCAGCTCCCGAACCGTAGCACAAATGCTGTCCACTCCATCCCGGCATATCCGGGCAAGGCCTTTGGTGGTGTAGTCCCAATCCTCCGGCAAGGATAGCATGAGGGACAGCAGCCCCTTCGCTTTCAGCGACAGTGCCGTGTTCCGCAGATGATGGTTTGCCATCACCGTGTAGTCGCGGGTTTTCTCAATGCGAAATACCGCCATAATCTCACCTCCCTCCGGCGGTCTGGAAAAGTGTTCGTTTTCGGAAAAAATTCAATTCTGTGCCCATTTGCTTTTCCATGTGGGAAAACCTATGGACACTTGATTTGCATTTCCTACATGAAGAAATACCTTCGATTTCTCACCCCTTTCAATACAGTTTCCGTGTACTTGATGGAAAGTAAAAAACGCCATAGGATTTCCTATGGCGTTTGGGACAGGAAAAGGGTGCTGATATTTCACATCAGCACCCTTTATCCTGCCAGTATTTGATTTTTTGACTTCACATCGTGTTCCTTGCCTCTGAAAACATTGATTTTACTGGACTATCTCATGTTTTCTTATTAGGAGGCGGGGAAAGGCAGTCCTTTTTTTGTGCAAAGGAAAAATGAAAAAATAAAAATGAAAAATGAAGGAGCCGCCTGCGGCGGCGTTTTTGAAAATGACGGGGACGGCCGGGTGTTTTTGGGGAATCGGGCGCTGCGGGGTGTTTTTTTGCTTGGCGGCAAAAATTGGACAGGAAGTACGAAAAAGCGTATTGACAACTAATGGTTGTTAAACTATGATGGTAAGCAGACAAGGAAAACGCGGACCGCAAAAAATGAGCACACAGAGCAAACGATAAGGAGGAACGCTATGACCTACCCCGAAAAGATCAACTGGCTGCGGCAGTACCGTGCCGCCGTGCGGCGCGAGCAGATGCTGGAGGGCGAGCTGGAAGCGATGCGCAGCGCCGCCGAGCGCATGACCGCCTGCCTGGGCGGCGTGCCGGGCGCGGGGCCCGACCCCGACCGGCTGCCGCGCGCGGTGGAACGTATCGAAGATACGCGAAAAAAGTTGGAGCAGCAGATCGAAGAATGTGTTGAGCGGCGGTTTGAGGTGCTGCGTGTCGTGGCGGCGGTGCCGCAGGCCGACGTGCAGGAGGTGCTGCGCCGCCGCTACATTTTGGGCCAAAGCTATGCTGAGATCGCCGACGCCATGAACCTGGTGATCCGCCGCATCTACCAGATCCACCGTGCCGGGGTGCAGGCGCTGGACCTTGGGGCGGAAGCGAAAAACATTTCGTAAATTTTCGCAAAGCAGGCGCAGGGCTTCATTGCATTTCACAACAAATGGTTGTAATATGGTATCGTCAAAGACCCGCGGGAGAGGGGCGCAGCCCCCCGGCCTGCGGGTCTTTGCGTTGGGCAAAATGCGCGGGGAAGGAGGTGCCGCCCGCTGCGCAGCATGTCCGGCGGCGCACCGCAGCGCGCCGCCGGGCCGCCCGGGCAGACGGCTGCGGGGAAGGAGGATCTATTTGCAAAGTGATCTGGAACAAGCGTTTGGCAAAAGTGATGTGACGTCGCCCAAGATGCGCGCGGCCCTGCGCGAGTGGCTGGACCTGTACTACGGTGCGCCCCGCCCTGGCGAGGACCCCGCCCCGCGGCTGGCGGCGCTGATCGTGGGCAAGCTGTGCCGCACCGTCTTTGCCGAGTATGCGCCCCGCCTGCAAGGCGCGCCCGGCGCAGCGCTGCGCCGCAGCCTGGACGCGCTGCACGCCGTGCGCAAAACGGCGATGCAGTATGCGCTGATCGGCGGCGAGTGCCTGCTCAAGCCGGTGGTGGCGGACGGCGCGCTGGATTTTGTGCCCATCCGGCGGGACTGCTACGTGCCGCTGGCGCGCGACGCCCACGGCGCGCTGCAGGCCGTGGGCACGATGGAATGCCACCGCAAGGGCGGCATGCGCTACGCCCTGCTGGAGCGCCGCACGGCCGGCCCCGACGGCCTGACCATCGAGACGCGGCTGTTTGAGCGCAATGGCCAGGCGCTGGGGCGCTGCGTGCCGCTGGCCACGCTGGATGCCTGCGCCGACCTGGTGCCGCAGCTGTTTCTGCCCGGCGTGCCGGGCGTGGGGCTGGCGGTGCTGCGCACGCCGCTGGCCAACTGTGTGGACGGCAGCCCCGACGCCGTCAGCATCTATGCGCCGGCCGTAGGGCTGCTGCACGCGCTGGCGCGGTGCGAGCAGCAGCTCAACACCGAGTTCGCCAACGGCGCGTCCCGCGTCTTTGCGTCGGAGGACCTGCTGCGCCCTGACGCCAAGGGCGTCCGCGCGCTGCGCGACGACTTTTTCGTTGGCCTGCCGGACGACCCGGCCAACGTCGGCGTCACCGTCTACAGCCCTGCGCTGCGCGAGCAGAGCTACCTGGCCCGCAAGCAGGACCTGCTGCGCGGGTGCGAGAGCCTGCTGGGGCTGCGCCGCGGCATCTTGAGCGAGACCGAAGCCGAGGCCCAGCCGCGCACCGCCACCGAGGTGGCGGCGACGGCGGTGGACTACGACCTGACCATCCGCGATCTGCAAGCCATGTGGGAGGACGCCGCCCGCCAGGCCGTGGCGCTGTGCGGCGCGCTGGGCGCGCTGTACGGGCTGGAAGGCTGCGAACCCGGCGCGGTGGCGCTCAGCATCGACTGGGGCGACGGCGTGCTGTACGACCGCGCCCGCGTCTGGGCCGAACAGCGCGACCTGGTGGACGCCGGGCTGCTGCGCCCCGAGCGCGCGCTGGCCTGGTACTACGGCCTGCCCCAGCAGACCGAGGCCGATTTGCAGCGCATCCGCCAACAGTATATGCCGAAAGGAGAAAAACCCTGATGGAAGAGACCACGACCCCTGCGGCGGCCCCCGCCGCCGCACCCGCGCCCTACGCGGCCGGCACCGGCAGCGTGCCGGTGAACGCCGACCGCGACGCCTTTGCGCGCATGGGCTACCGCGAACGCCTGGCCCTCAAGCGTGAAGACCCCGCCGGCTACGCCGCGCTGCGCAGCCAACTGTAAATACAAAGAAAGGAACTGTATATGGCAGACATTATGACCAAACTGTCCGACCTCATCGACCCCGAAGTCATGGCCGACATGGTGTCGGCGCGCATCCCCAAAAAGCTGCGCGTCGCGCCGTTCGCCAAGATCGACGACACGCTGGCCGGCGTGCCCGGCGACACCATCACGGTGCCGGCGTACACCTACATCGGCGACGCCGCCGACGTGGCCGAGGGCGGCGAGGTCGCCATTGAGAAGATGACCACCTCCACCCGCAAGGCCACCATCAAAAAGGCGATGAAAGGCATCGGCCTCACCGACGAGGCCGTGCTCTCGGGCTACGGCAACCCGGTGGGCGAGGCCAACACCCAGCTGGCGCTGGCCATCGCCGCCAAGATCGACAACGACTGCATGGACGCCTTGCAGGGCGCCAGCCTGACCTACGACGGCTCGGCCGCGGTGATCAACTACAACGCCATCGTCGACGCCGTCGACGTGTTTGAGGAGGAGATGGGCTGCTCCGACAAGGTGATGTTCGTGCACCCCAAGCAGGTCACCCAGCTGCGCAAGGACGAAGATTTCATCAGCGCCGACAAATACCAGCCCGGCGTGGCGCTGACCGGTGAGATCGGCATGATCGCCGGCTGCCGCCTGGTGCCCAGCAAAAAGGTGCCGGTGGTGACCGTGGGCGGCACCGAGGATGAGGACGGCGAGGGCGTTACCGGCGGCACCCAGTGCTACGCCTGCCCCATCGTCAAGCTGGAGGCCGACCCCGAGGTCGACGACGAGATCCCGGCGCTGACCATCTACCGCAAGCGCGACGTCAACATCGAGACCGAGCGCAAGCCCAAGACCCGCACCACCGAGATCACCGCCGACGAGTTCTATGTGGCGGTGCTCTCCAACGAGGCGAAGGTGGTGCTGGCCAAGTTCAAGGTGTAAGGGGGCGCGCCTATGCCCGATTACACCTACTACCGCGACACCTACCTGGGTGAGGATATCCCCGAGGCGGAGTTTCCCCGCTTTGCGCAGCGCGCCGCCGACGAGCTGGCGTATATGCGGGATGTCTACGCCGTGGCCCCGCGCCGCGGCCTGGACCCCGACGAGGCCGAGAACATGGCCCTGTGCGCCGTGGCCGACGCGATGTATGAGTTTGCGCAGGAGGACGAGGCCCGCGGCCTGACCGGCGTGACGGTGGGCAGCGTGCACGAGACCTACGCCGCCCCGCCGGAGCTGTGCGCCACCACGCTGAGCCTGCGCGCCGCGCATTACCGGCACGAGGCGGGGTATTATCTGCAGATCGGGCGGTGGCTGCCCCATGCGTGAAAGCCGCCTGTATGCCCAGACCGTGACGCTGTACCACGGCGATGCCGCCGCGCAGCGGGTGGTGCGCACCGTGCTGCGCGGGGTGTTTTGGCAGCACGGCCGCCGCAGCACGCCCGACGCCGGCGGCACCCAGGTGGGCGCCGCCATGCTGTTGGTGGTGCCGGAAACGTCGGCCCGTTACGGCGCCGACTACACGCTGGAACCTGGCGACCGCCTGTGCCCCGGCGAAGGTCCGGCCCTGGCCTGGGCCGACTGGCCCGCCTTTGTGCCCGGCGCGCGGGACGACGTGGCGGTGGTGCAGTATGTGCTGCCCATGACGCTGGGCGGCGCGCCCCACCATGTCGAGGCCGGCGCCTGGTGGACGGGCGGCGGCACCGGCGCGCACAGCCTGACGAACTGAGCGCACAAGCCTGCAAAGGGGGGGCAACCGTCCCGCACGGCAAGACCCACAAAGGAGGAGACCCCATGAACGATACCGCATTGCCGGCGCTGCTGGAATTTTTGGCCGGCGCGCCGGCGTTGCAGGGCATGGCCCTGCGCGCCGAGGACGCCGGCCCCGCCCCCGGCACCGGCGGCGTATGGCCGCGCGGCGTCACGGTGCTGCGCCGCCGCGCCGACGTGCTGGGCGGCACATCGCTGCGCTGCCGGGCCGAGTTTTTGCTGCGCCTGTGCCTGCCGCAGCCGCCCGGCGACGCCGCGCAGGCCGCGCAAAACGCCGGGCGGCTGCTGGCACTGCAGGCCTGGGTGGCGGCGCAAAGCGCCGCGGGGCGCGCGCCGCGCTTTGGCAGCGACCCCGACGCGCCCGAAACGCTGGCCGCCGCGGCCGGCCGCCTGGAACGCGCCGACCCCGGCGGCACCGCCCGCTATACCCTGCGCCTGCTGGCAGAATACACCGATTTTTATAAGGAGGATACCGCATGAAGATCCAACGCAAGTACATGGCCCACTACCTCAACGCCGCCTTTGGCGAGGAACCGGCCAGCTATGTGCGCCTGGGGCGCGACCTGGAAGAGTACGCCCCCGAGCTGAGCGCCAACGTCGAAAAAAAGACCAACATCCTGGGGCAGACTTCCGTCGTCATCGACAGCTACCAGAAACAGGGCGAGGTGACGCCGTTCTATGCCGAGGACGGCGACCCGCTGTTTGAAAAGCTGCAGGCCATCCTGGACGGCGACCTGGTGCTGGACGACCTCAAGACCGACATCGTCGAGGTCAAGCTCTGGGACGAGCAGAGCGGCGCCTACCCCGCCGTGCGCGAGGAGTGCTATATCGAGATCGTCAGCTACGGCGGCGATACCACCGGCTACCAGATCCCCTTCAACGTGCACTACACCGGCGTCAAGACCAAGGGTACTTTTGACCCGGCGGACAGCACCTTCACGCCGCAGGCGTAAGGCGGACAGGTCAGGGCGGGGGCCGCGCGGGCGGCCCCCTGCCTTTGTTTTGGCAAGAAAGGACGAACCATGAACCAACTGAACATTGATACCGGCGTTGAGGAATACTGCGTCAACGGCCGCGGCGTGCTGCGCTTCAACCCGGCGGACCCCAACCTCTACCACCGCTTTTTTGCGGCCGCGCCCGAGCTGGAGGCGCTGGACCGCGAGCTGACGCAAAAGGCCGCCGCCCTGCCGCAAGACGACGGCGCGCAGGGCCTGGCGCTGCTGGCGGAGTACGATGCCCGCATCAAGGCGCTGCTGACGGGGATCTTTGGCCCCGAAAACGACTTTGACCGCGTGCTGGGCGGCGTCAACCTGGCCGGCGTGGGCGCCAACGGCAAGCGGGTGGTGCAAAACCTGCTGGAAGCCCTGACCCCCGTCTTGCAGGCCGGGGCGCAGCGCCACCTGCAGGCGGCCGCCGACGCAGCCGTGGCCGCGGCCGACGCCGCGCGCGCCGCGCGGGGGGCGGTATGACCGCCGTTTGGACGCTGCCCATGCAGGCCGCGCTGGGCGGGCGGGCGTACCGCATCCACAGCGATTACCGCGACGTGCTGGAGATCCTGCGCTGGCTGGACGGCGGCGCCGCGCCGGAGCTGGACCGGGCCGAGCGCTGGTATGTGGCTATGCGGCTGTTTTACCCCGAGTTCCCGGCCATGCCGCAGCAGGACTGGCCGGCCGCCACGGATTTTTTGGCGGACTTTTTGGCGGCGGGCCGCCCCGCGCCCACCGGCCCCGCCCCGCGCCTGATGGACTGGCAGCAGGACGCGCCGCTGATCGCCGCCGGCATCCGGCAGGCGGCCGGGCAGGATGTGCGCGCGCTGCCCTACCTGCATTGGTGGAGTTTTTTGAGCGCCTTTGACGCCATCGGCGACGGGACGTTTGCCACCGTGGTGGGCCTGCGCGACAAGCTGCGCCGCGGCAAAAAGCTGGAACCGTGGGAACTGGAATTTTACCGCGCCCACCGCGCCGCCGTCGACCTGCGTCCTGCGCCGGACCCGGCGGCCGAGGCCGAAAAACAGCGGCTTTTGGCAAAACTGGGCGCGTAAACACAAAGAAAGGAGGAACTTTTGGCGCAGAACCTTTCGTTTGAAGAAATTTCCGAGCTGAAAGCGCCGGACGGGCAGGTGGCCGACGCGCTGCAAAAGATGACGCAGGCCCTGCAGGGCCTGGGCGACGCGGGCAGCGCGGCGCGCAAAGTGCTGGACGAGCTGCGCAAAAGCCTGCGCAGCACCGCGGCCCAGGGCGCCAAGACCGCGCGCACGCTGGCCAAATTTGACGAGATCGAGCGGCTGGCCGCGCCCGAGGCCGCCAAAGGCCAAAACAGCGCTTCTTCCGGCAAGGGCGGCGGCAAAACCAGCGGCAAAGGCGCGCAGGCCGCGCGCGAGGAAGCCGCGCAGCAGCAAAGTGTCTGGCAGGCGCTGCTGCAGACGCTGCGCACACTGTGGGCGCAGTTTTGGGACTATCTGCAGACTTACTACGCCCCGGCCATCGCGGCCTGGCAGGCGGCCTGGGCGCAGATGCGCGCGGCGGCCGCCGCCGTGTGGGGACCGCTGCGCGCCGCCGCCGTGCAGCTGTGGCAGGGCACGCTGGCCCCGCTGGCGCAGTACCTGGCCACCGAGTTCTGGCCCGGCATCGTCAACAGCTTTTCGCAGGCGTTCGCACCCATTGCGGGCGGGGCGGTGGCGGCAGCGGTCACGGTGCTGGGGCAGACGTTCCAGTGGCTGTGCACGCTGATCGCCGAGGCCGTGCAGACGGTGATCCAGCCGGCGCTGGCGCTGCTGCTGACGGTCTGGCAGGACCTGATGGCCGGCATCCGGGCGGCCTGGGCTGCCTACGGCCAGCCGCTGGCGGACGGCGTGGTGCTGGCGTTCCAGAGCCTGACCGATTTGCTGAGCGCGCTGTGGCACAATGTGGCGCAGCCCATTTTGCAGCAGGCCATCGCCGCGCTGGGCGCGCTGTGGACAGACTGCCTGAACCCGCTGTGGCAGCAGCTGACGCTGGCGCTGGGCGCGGTGGGGAACCTGGTGCTGACGCTGTGGAACACCGTGCTGGCCCCGCTGGCTGCCTGGCTGGCCGCGACGTTCGGCCCGGTGTTTACCCAGGTGTTCGCGGCTGCGGCGTCGGCGGTGTCGGCGGCCGTCAGCCTCATCAGCGGCGCAGTCACCGCCGTATTGGCTGTGCTGCGCGGCCTGGCGGATTTTGTAAGCGGCGTGCTGCGCGGCGCGTGGGACGCCGCCTGGAACGCCCTGGCCGCCACCGTGCAGACAGTGTGGCAGACGATCACTGCCACCGTGCAAAACGCCGTGAACGGCTTAGTCGGCGTCGTGCAGAACATGGCCGGGGCCATCAGTTCGGCCATCCAGGGCGTTCTCTCGCTCATTGCAGGCGCAGGCAGCGCGGCGTCGGGGGCGGCCGCCTCGGCCGGGCAGTGGCTGGCGGGGCGCAGCGCAGCCCCCGCCCTGGCCTACGCGCAGCGCATCGGCGTGCCGGCGCTGGCGCGGGGCGCGGTCATCCCGCCCAACCGGGAGTTTTTGGCTGTACTGGGCGACCAGCGCCGCGGCACCAACGTCGAAGCGCCGCTGGCGACCATCCAGCAGGCGGTGGCCGCCGTACTGCAGGACGGCCAGGACGGCGCGCTGGCCGCGCTGGAACAAAACACCGCCGTGCTGCGGCAGATCCTGGAGGCCGTGTATGGCATCCACATCGGCGACGATACCATTGGCCGGGCGGCGGCCCGCTACAGCCAGCGCCAGGCCGGCATGACGGGAATGGGGTGGTGCGTATGACGCGTGCATTGACCGATTGCTACCAGATCGACGGCCGTCCGATGCCGGCCCCCGACGCCGAGGCCGATTTTTCCTTCACCGACCTCGATGCCAGCGACAGCGGCCGTACCGAGGACGGCGTCATGCACCGCATCGTCGTGCGGGAAAAAGTCGGCGCCTGGGGGTTTGCGTACAGCCACCTGACCGACGAAGAACTCGCCTACCTGAAGGGGCTGTTTGCCGGCAAGGCGACGTTCCAGTTCACCCACCCGGTGTTTGGCGCCAGCAACGCCACCGAGACCTGCACGGCGTATATGAGCCAGTACGGCGCGGCGTGGAAGAGCAAGGCCACCGGCACCTGGCGCAACTTCAAGTTCAATATCATCGAGTGCTGAAAGGGGGCAGGGAATGTTTCAACACAAACTGACGCTGCCCGACGGCACGGTGCTGGGGGCCGAGCGCATCCGCAGCGTGACGGTGACCGAACAGGTCAGCGACTGCGACGACCTGTGCCCCGGCGCGGCCTGCGCCGCCTGTGCCGAGGTGGAGCTGTGGGCCCCGCCCGGCAGCGTGCGCCTGGCCCCGGGGACGGAGTTCACGCTGACCCGTGTGGATACGGCCGCCGGCACGCAGACGCCGGTGGGGGTGTTCTGCGTTTTGCAGCCCCAAAAGGCCAGCGCCAACGTCGTCAAGGTCACGGCTTACGACCGCATGACGCTGCTGGACAAAGACCTTTCACCCTGGCTGCGCAGCGTGCAGGGGCAGTTCCCCATGACGCTCGGCGCGCTGGCACAAGCCGTCTGCACCCAGTGCGGCGTAACGCTGGCCGAGGGCGCGCTGGACGGCGTGCTGAACACAGGCTATGCCGTGCAGGCGTTTTATGCCGACGGCCTGACCGGGCGGCAGCTGATCCAGTGGGCGGCGCAGGCCATGGGGCGGTTTGCCCGCATGACCCCCGCCGGTGCGCTGGAATTCGCCTGGTACACCGGCTTTGCGGGGTACGGCATCGGCCCGGGGGATGACGCCGCGGGCGTACCCACGGCGCTGGGGCTTTCGGGGCCGGTGCTGGGCACCATGGACGGCCTGGTGTGGACGTTCCGGCGCGCGCAGAACGGCTATTTCCAGGGCGGGCTGTCGTATGAGGACTACGAGACCGCCCCCCTCGACAAGGTGCAGATCAAACAGTCCGACGACGACGTCGGCGTGATCTACCCGCCCGACGAGACCGGCACGAACGCCCTTGTCATCCAGGGCAACCTGCTGCTGACGACGGCCCGCGCCGACGCGCTGCGCCCCGTCGCGCAGGCATTGTATGAGCAGCTGCGGGGTGTTACCTACACCCCGCTGGAGGTCAGCCTTCCGCTGACGGCCGGCGCGCCCGCGCCGGGACAGATCATCACGGTTACCGATGCCTGGGGCCGCAGCCTGCGGGCCTACGTCATGCAGCGCACAATCACCGGCCAGCGCATGACGCTTACCTGCACCGGCAACGCCCGGCGGGACGGTACCGCCGCCGTCAACAGCCAGACCTGGCAAAACCTGCAGGGCAAAATGCTGGAACTGCAACTCGGCGTCGACGGGCTCAAGGTCACGGCCAGCAAACTGCAGGGCGACTACGCCCAGCTGGAACTGACGGTGGACGGCCTGACGTCCGAAGTGGCGGACGTACAGGGCAACGTGTCCCGTTTATCCCAGACGGTAGCGGGCATTTCAACCGAGGTCTCCAACGTGCAGGGGGATATGACCCGCCTGGAACAGACGGTGGACGGCTTGGAACTGACCGTCGTCAAGGACGGCGAGGTGCGCACGGCCTTTGCGGCCGACAGCACCAGCGTTACCATCAACAGCGGTCGCATCACGTTTTCCGGCAACACGCTGGTGGTGGACAGCGACAACTTCAAGCTTTCTCAGGACGGAACCGTTTCAATTACCGGGGATTTTTTTTCACAAACCGAAGATAACAAGGTCTCAATTTATAGTGGTCAACTTCGACTTGAACGCAAGGTGGGTGACGGACAGTGGAAAAACACTGCGGTCCTTTGGTCGTACGGAAGCAGTGATGCAAACGGAATGCTATATCTATACGGGCCTGGGGCCGACGGGAACCAAGTGCTCAACGTCAATTTATTCTCCTCGTATAATGGCGGAGGGATTACGGTTTACAATGCCTCTCAGCAGCCAAAATTCCAGGTTTTAATCAACGGAAACGGCGACGCGGAAGTATGGGTGAATGGGACAAAGAGATTTTGACAGGAGGTAACCATGAGCGATAACGAAAAAGTGCAAGAGCTGCGGGAAAGCCTGCTGCGTGACGTCAACGCCGCCGCCCTGCCGCTGGGCGTCAAGGCGGTGGTGCTGGAAAACCTTTTGCTGCGTGTCGAGATGGCCATGAACGCCGCGGCCGGCGCGACGGACACGTCAGAACAGGCGGCACCTGGAAAGGAGGCCCCCGATGCCTGATACCTTCCAGATCTACCAAAGCGAGCTGACCGGCCCCGAGCTGGACGAGGCGCTGCGCAACATCGGCAAAGTGCAGCAGTCGGTGGCTGACGCCGCTCAAAGCGCAGCTGCAGCCAGCGAGAGCGCGGAAGACGCCGCACAGGCCGCCCAAACGGCCAAGACCTACGGCGCCATCGTACAGCAAAACCAGACGGCCATCCAGAATATTGCCGACAACCTGGCCGCCGTGCAGGGCGCGGCGCAAAACGCCCAGAACGCGCAAAGCGCGGCGGCGAAAGCCGCCGCCAGCGCGCAGGAAGCCGAACAATGGGCCGAACAGGCCCAGCAGATCGCGCAGGGCGCCATGGGCTGGTACACAGACCCGCAGGCGCTGCAAAGCGCACACCCCACGGGGCAGAACGGCCAGTGGGCGATCGTGGGCACCACCGACACGATCTGGATTTGGGACAGCGACACGTCCGCCTGGGTGGACAGCGGCAGCAACATGGATCTGAGCCAGTATTACACCAAGACCGAGGCCGACGCGCGGTTTGGCACCGTGCAGCAGGTGCAGCAGGCGCAGTCTGCTGCCACGGCCGCTCAGTCTACGGCGGATAATGCGCAGTCTGCTGCCGAGCAGGCGCAGGCCACCGCCAACGCGGCGGCGGTGATCGAAAAAATCTGGGAGAATCCATCCCCAACCGTCGAGTATGCAGCGCAAACGATCTCTGTGCCAGGGCTGGCCGATTATGACATGATCATCATCTTCACCAACGCAAACGGCACTCTGCCCTACGCATACAACCCGCCGACAATGGCCCCCAAAATGGGCAATAATGAGATCCACGTCACGTCTTATCAGGGGACGTTCACGCGCGGGTTTGCGGTGAATTTTCTGCTCAATTCCATCGCCATCGGCGATGCTTACACGGCAGGCATAGACAACCGCTATCTTGTGCCGGCCCTGATTTTCGGGATCAAATTTTAAGGGGAGGAAGTCATGACACCTTTTAAGGACACCAACCGCATCACCAGCCCCTACGGCTGGCGGACGTATACCAACGCGGCGGGCAAGACCATCCGCGAGCACCACAACGGCATCGACGTGTTATCCACGCGCTACCCCGGCGAGGCCGTCGCAGACGACGCCTGGGATTTCCGCGAGGTCACGGGCGGCCGTGTGATCGAGGTCAGCACCGGGTGGAACGCCGGGCGCGGCACGCTCATCAAGGTGCAGACCGCGCCGGGCGTCATCGAGATCTACCAGCACTGCGCGGCCGTCTATGTCAAGGCCGGCCAGCAGGTGCCGCAGGGTACCGTGCTGGGCCGTGCCGGGGCAACCGGCAACGTCACCGGCGCGCACCTGCATTTTGAGGTGCAGGTCAATGGCAATCCGGTGGAGCCGTCCGAGTGGATGGGCCTGCCCAACGCGGGCGGGACGTATACCGGCAACGACACGCTGGACAAGCCTGCCGAAGCCGAGCCGGAGCAGCCGCCCGTAAAGGCCGAGCTGCAAACGCTGTGCATCTTGGATGCCACACCGGACATTGTTGCCAAAGCGCAGGCGCTGGGCCTGCCGGTGCGCGCCGTGCAAGGGGTCGAGATCGGCCCGGCGTCCAGCGGCGACGCCATGACGCTGTGGGGCATGGCGCAGGCCGCGGGCAAGCCCTACTACGCGAGCTATACGGAGGAGTAAGATGGAAAACAGCAACGTATTTTTGTGGGTCAAAGCCGCCATCGCGGCCGCGGTCGGGGCGTTCGGCGCGGCGTTCGGCTGGCTGGGCTGGCTGGCGCTGGCCTGGGTGGGCTGCATGGCGCTGGACTACCTCACCGGCAGCGCGGCGGCCGCCGCCAAGGGAAGCTGGTCCAGCGCCGCGGCGCGCGCGGGCATCTGGCACAAAGGCGGCATGATCGTCGTTGTGCTGGTGGCCGCCGTGACCGACTGCGTGCTGGGCATGGCCGTCGAGCACCTGCCCGCCCTGGGGCTGGACTACACGGTACTGGTGCTGCCGGTGATTTTGGTGTGGTATATTTTTACCGAACTCGGCTCCATTGCCGAGAACGCCACCGACATGGGCGCGCCGGTGCCCGCCTGGCTGACCAAGCTGCTGGCGGCAGGCAAGCAGGCGGCGGACCGCCGCCCGCCGCAGCCGTAAACGCACGATACGCCCCGTTCCCTGGTGTTTCCCGGGGAACGGGGTGTATTTTGTTGGGTATAAAAATAGGCTCCCATCGCCGACCAAAGCACCGGGAGCCTAAAGGACCAAATGGGGCGAGGCAGTGAAGCCGCCTTCCCTTATACTGTCAGTATAGGGCAAGAGCGGGGCACTGTCAAGGGGGCGTTACTGCATCCAGGTGTCGGCGTCGGCAACCATCTGCGCGTTGATGGCGTCGGCCTCGGCCTCGCTGCCCGCCACGGCGGACAGGTACACCTTGATTTTCGGCTCGGTGCCGGACGGGCGCACCATCAGTTTGGCGCCGTTTTCCAGCCGGTACTCCAGCACGTCGGCTTTGGGCAGGCCGGTGTCGTCGTGCTCGTAGTCGGTCACGCCGGCCACCTTGACGCCGGCGATGGCGGCGGGCGCGTGGGCGCGCAGTTTGGCCATGATGCTTTGCATCGTGTGCATGCCGCTTTCGCCCTCAAACGTATAACTCTTGAGCGCGTTGCGGTAGAAGCCGAACTCCTTGTACAGCGCGTTGACGGCGTCCAGCAGGCTCATACCCTGCGCGGCGTACCAGGCGGCGGCCTCGCAGGCCAGCATCACGGCGTTGACGGCGTCCTTGTCGCGCACATGCCCGCCGGAGAGGTAACCGTAGCTCTCCTCAAAGCCGAAGATATAGCGCTCGGCATGGCCCTCGGCTTCGAGGTTGCCGATCTGCTCGCCAATAAACTTGAAGCCGGTCAGCGTGCGGCGCAGCTCGACGCCGTATTTGGCGGCGATGGGCGTGGCCATGTCGGTACTGACGATGGTGGTCACGGCCACGGGGTCTTTGGGCATCGTGCCGTTGGCCAGGCGGGTGCGGCAGATGTAGTCAAACAGCAGCACGCCCATCTCGTTGCCGGTGATGAGGCGGTAGCCGCCCTGGCCGTCGGGCACGGCGGCGCCCATGCGGTCGCAGTCGGGGTCGGTGCCGATCATCAGGTCGGGGTGTACGGTGTCGCACAGTTTCAGGCCGGTCTCCATCGCCTCGCGGATCTCGGGGTTGGGGTAGGGGCAGGTGGGGAAGCTGCCGTCCGGCTGCTCCTGCTCGGGCACCACGGTCACCTGCGTCACGCCCATGCGGGCAAGCAGCATCCGCACCGGCTCCAGGCCGCTGCCGTTCAGCGGCGTGTAGACAAGCTTCAGCTTGCTGACGTCGTTGCCGGGGCGCAGCGCCAGCACGGCGTCGACAAAGTCAGAAAGGCACTTGTCGTCAATGGAGCAAATGGTACCGGCGGCGACAGCTTCGTCATAATCCACCAATTTGGGGCTGTCGAAATAGTCATGCTGCCCAATGGCGGCCAGCACTTTGGCGGCGGCTTCCAGCGTGATCTGGCAGCCGTCGGCGCCGTAGACCTTGTAGCCGTTGTACTTGGCGGGGTTGTGGCTGGCCGTCACGCAGATGCCCGCGCCGCAGCCCAGGTACCGCACCGCCCAGGACAGCGCGGGCGTCGGCTCCAGCCGGGGGTACAGGTAGGCGGTGATGCCGTTGGCGGCCAGCACGCGCGCGGCCTCGCGGGCGAACAGGTCGCCCTTGATGCGGCTGTCGTGCCCGATGGCCACCTTTTTGGGCAGCCCGGCGGCGTTGACGTAGTCGGCCAGGCCCTGCGTGGCGCGGCGGATGGTGTAGATGTTCATGCGGTTGGTGCCGGCGCCGATGACACCGCGCAGCCCGCCGGTGCCAAATTCAAGGTCGCGGTAAAAGCGGTCGTTGATGGCGGCCTCGTCGCCGGCAATGCCAGCGAGTTCGGCGGGCAGGTCGGGGTCCTCCACGGCGCGGGAAAGCCAGAGATCGTACAGGGCAGAAGACATAGGGGGCAGGCTCCTTTCCTTATATAAAGTGGTGTGTTTGGTGCGGGGCCCCGGCGGCCGGGCCGGGGCGGCGGTGGGCAAGTTCTACCCTTACGGTACCACACCCCGCCGCAAAAAGCAAGCGGCAGGGCCGGGCAGCCGCCCGGCAAATTTTTTTGCAAAAAGTGCTTGACATTGTACCGGCACAGTGCTATTATACTAACTGCACTTGCGCCGGTAGCTCAGCTGGATAGAGTGTCTGACTACGAATCAGAAGGTCGGGAGTTCGAGTCTCTTCCGGCGCACCATGCACCGCACTGGGGCAGAGATGCCCTGGTGCATTTTTTGCTTGTATCGCTTTTCAGAGCCCAAACAGCGGCGATCCCTATACGGGATCGCCGCTGTTTGGGCTTTAAGGCACGGCGAAAGCCGCTTGGCCTACTCTTTTTTCTGCATAACAGGTTAGAAGTCGTAGTGCGTCCAAAGGCTGAGGATTTTTACAGTTTGCGCATCCTCCACGACTTCGTAGACAAGCCGGTGCTGGATATTGATCCTTCGGGAATAAGCCCCTTTCAGATTGCCCACGAGTTTTTCATACGGCGGCGGGGTCTGGTAGGGATTTTCCCGCAGCAGATCGATCAGCGCCTTCGCTTTTTTATCCAGCTTTGCAGCTTTGAGCTTGGGGATGTCCCCGGCCGCCTTTTTGGTGTAGACGATACGATACATTACCAGGCCACCTCAGTTTCCGGCAGGCACTCGTCGAGCGGGGTGTTCAAGCCCTCGATGATCTCGTCCCGCACCTGGGGGTTAGAGGAAAGGTAGAGCGTTTCCATCAACCCGTTATAATCTTCCTCGCTGAGGATGATGGCATTGCCCTCTTTGGTGCTGACGTTCACAGGCTCGTTGTATTTGATCGTCTGCTCCAGAATGGCAAAGATATTTTTCCGAAAGTTCGAAACATTGGTGTTCAGCATATCGCTCCCTCCTTACATGTACATTATAACGTACATGGCAGCACTTGTCAAGGAAAGCGTACAATTTCTTGTACGCTTTGAGTTGGATAAGCCCCAAAAAGCATAGGCAGCAACGGGATAAACGGGCTGTGCCTGGCGGGTGCAAAAGCGGCCCGGCCCGCCCTTGTGGCGGCGGGGCAATGTGCTATAGTATACACAGGCTATCAACTATAAGGCATCATACGTTGCCTGCACCGGGCAACCTAAAGGGAGTGTATACCATGGTGAAAACGAACGTACAGCCGGGCGCCCGGCTGTTGGGTCTGGCGGCAGCGTTGCTTATGCTGTTGGGGCTGGCGGGATGCGGGGTGCAGATCACGTCGGCTGCCCTGCCGCAGTCAGCGACGCTGGAAAAAGGCGACACGGTACAGATGGAGGTCGATTTCGGTACGGAGAACCAGGCCGAAGCGGAGGCGATCGCCAAGGCGGCGGAAAAGCTCGACCTGACCTGGACTTCCAGCGATGAAGCGGTCGCAACGGTCGATGAAGATGGTCTTGTGACCGCTGTCGGGCCGGGCGCCGCAGAGATCACGGTAAGCGTCGCAGACGGAAATATCTCCAGTACCTGCCTGGTCACAGTAACGGTCACGGCAACCGGCGTTACGGTGCCGGAAACCTTGGAACTGGTCACGAACGGTGAAAACACCGCGAACCTGAACGCCAAGGCTACGCCGGAGGACGCGACCGGAGTCACGGTAACTTACGAATCTTCTGATCCCAGCATCGTCACGGTCGATGAGACTGGTCTGGTGACGGCAGTTGCCAACGGTGAAGCCGATATTACTACGACCCTGACCCAAGTCAATGACATGGCAACGGGCGAAACGGCAACCGCTGAGAACGGCACGCAGACAGAACCTCTCGTCCTGACCGCAACGACCCACGTGGTAGTAACCACAAAGGTCGAGGCGATTACCCTCGACAACACCGAGGGGGTCTTGACGGTGGGTAATACCCACAAGATCAATGCATCGGTAACTCCCGAAAATGCGACCGATCTGACGGTCACCTGGACGAGTTCCGATAACGACATTGCAACGGTGGACGCCGATGGCAATGTAAAGGCTGTGACAGCCGGGAATGCGACGATCACAGCGAGTGCTGGGAACGTGAGCGCTACTTATGCGCTGACTGTTAAAAATATTACCTGCAGTTACTGCGGCGGTACGGGCCACACGTCCAGTAACTGCTCTGTGAAAGCAGCGGATCAGAAGGCCGCTGCACAACAGCAGCAAGCTGCAGCCCAGGCGGCTCAGCAGCAACAGGCAGCCGCACAGCAGCCTGCTGCGAATACGAATAACAACACCGGTGGTGGGTCTACTGCTCCCGCGCCCGCCCCGTCTACCGATAACAATAGCGGGAGCACTTCGAATCCTGCACCCAGTGGAGGAACCGGTGATCCGCCTGTTGGATCCAGCGGTTTCGATCCCGTTAATGGCAGCTGGTCTGTAACGGAAAGTCATGACTGGACGCAGGATTCGTCAAACGGGGATAACCCAACCATTGGGAAAAAGGGTTGATCGACCTGCCGCACTCCTGCTTGTTCCCGTGCCGGGAAAGAAACATGTGAGAAACCGGCGATCTGCAAAAGGCAAAATACTGTTTGCAAACTAAGAGGCACAAAAAACGCCGGGCCCGCAGGGGCCCGGCGTTTTGAGGCTCAGTACTTATCGGCAACATGGAGACGGGCTTTCAACCCGTCCTGCAAGACCTGGGAAAAATTGACCCCGGCGTTTTCGGCCAAGGTATTCAGCCAGGAAGGAAGCGTAACATTTTTGCGCACGGCGCGCAAGTCGGTGGCACGGCGGTAGGCGTCAAAATCAATATCGACCAGGGAAACGATCTCGTTGGCTTCGTGTGCCGGGGCTACGGTGCGGGGCGCGGGGATAGCGCGGCCTGCATCCTGTTCCGTAATGCCCCAAAGACCGATGGCGTCCCGCGCCATTTCAATGGCGTCGTTCAGGTCATCGCCTTCGGTGTTGATCTGCAGATCGGGTACAGTGACAACAAACCCGCGTTCGGCGGGGGTCAGAATGATGGGGTAAACAGCTTTCATAAAAAGGCCTCCCTTCTGTTCATTTCAGATTACGGCGCTTGATGATGGCTTTTGCCAGCAATTCATTCAATTCTTTGTGGGGGGATCATTTCGCTTTCCTTACCGTTGGTATACACCATGTGGTTGGCCCCTTCGCGCGCTTTCCACCAGCCGTTGCGCTCCAACAGGCGCAGCAAGTCCTTTTGCTTTATGGCTTCACCTCTTACGATAAGTATACGCATTGAATGCGTATTTGTCAAGTGCCTTCGGAAATGGCAGGTGAACGGGCAAGGCGAACGTCTGCCGTAAACCGGCGCCGCCTGTTTATGGTTTGCATGGCGTTCCCCTTGGTCTGTAGGGGCCGCATGCATGCGGCCCGTGCCCGTTTGCCCCGGGCAACCGGTTTTGGGTTGTGTACGCGATACCGGGGGGTTGCAGGGGCGCGCGCCGCGCGGGGGTTGCGGGGGAAAGGACCGTATACGCCGCACCGATAATTTTTTGAATTTTTAATGTGCGGCGGGCGTGAACACCCGCCCTACAATGTGAGATAAACATCAGGCCGACCCGGAAACGGGCGGTTGCCGAACCGTTTCGGCGGGCGGCATGTATGCCGCCCCTACGCATAGACCGAACGCCGTCGCGGCGCAAAAACGGGATCATAAGGCAACCGGTTTTGGGTTGTGTACGCGATACCGGGTGTTTGTAGGGGAGGCATATATGCCTCCCGGCAGGGGCGTGCGCCGCGCGGGGTTTGCGGGATGACCGACCGTTTACCCCGCCCCACCATGCAAAACAAACACCAAACCGACCCGGCAACGGCAGGTGAACGGGTACGGTGCGCGCCCGCCGCGATGTGTGCGCCGTACAAGGACACACCCCGTCCGCCGTATGCACGGTATGCAGGTTTTTCCCGCGATGCCAAAGATACCGCCTGCATGAACTTGCATTTTTGTGGAATTTTGCCTGTATGCGTACGGTTGACAAACCCGGCCGGGGCGATTATAATAATAGAGATTTCGGGTATGAACGATGGCGTTTGTGCAGCCGCAACCGCCACCGTCTTTTTTATTCCCCCTGTCTGTCCGCTGTGCACGCACAAACGTGCGCAAAACTGCGGCGGCCCGGGCGGGAGAGGCCCCCGGGGTCGGCAATTTGTATTCCATAAAGAAACGGAGTGGCACAACACCATGGCGAAGTACGTCATCAAGCGTGTGCTGATGGGCATTTTCAGCATGTTCATCGTGGCGACGCTTACCTTCTTTATCATGAACCTGGTCCCCGGCGGCCCGTTCGTGGCGGAAAAATCCATCAGCCTGGCCGCCCAGCAGGCGCTGGAAGAAAAATATGGCCTCGATAAACCCCTGGGCGTGCAGTACCTCAACTACATGGACGGCCTGCTGCACGGCGATATGGGCCTGAGCTTAAAGCAGCGCGGGCGCACCGTTAACCAGATCATCGCCGACAAGCTGCCCATCTCCTGCCAGGTGGCGGGCATCGCTGTGGCGGTGGCGCTGTGCGTCGGCATCCCGCTGGGCTGCCTTTCGGCCTACCACCGCGGCAAATGGGCCGACAACATCATCATCGTGTTTGCCACCTGCGGCATCGCCATCCCCAGTTTCATATCCAGCGTATTGTTGCTGTATACGTTCGGCATGAACCTCAAGCTGTTGCCCACCACCGGCCTCAATGAGCCGGCGGCCTACATCATGCCGGTCACGGCGCTGGCCATCTACCCCACGGCCTACATCACCCGTTTGATGCGCTCCAGCCTGCTGGACGTCATGGGGCAGGACTACATGCGCACGGCCCGCGCCAAGGGCGTTTCCAGCGTCAAGATCCTGTTCAAGCACGCGCTGCGCAACGCCATTTTGCCCGTCGTCACCTACGTCGGCCCCATGCTGGCCATGCTGATGACCGGCTCCTTCGTCGTCGAAAAGATCTTCACCATCCCGGGGCTGGGGCGTGACTTTGTCTCGGCCATCAACACGCGCGACTACACCATGATCATGGGCACCACCATCCTGCTGGCGTCGCTGGTCATCATCGCCAACGTCATCGTCGATATCCTGTACAAGGTCATCGACCCGCGCATCAAACTCAAGTAAAGGAGGGGCAGAACGATGGGACATCTCAACAAAAAAAATCCGCTGAGCCTGCAGCTCAACGCCGACGATTTTCTGCCCGCTTCGCAGGAAGAAAAGCAGAGCCTCGTCGTCATGCGCGACAGCGTCAATTTCTGGAAAGACGGCCTGCGCCGCCTGCGCAAAAACAAGATCGCCATGGTCAGCCTGGTGGTCATCATCCTCATCGCCATCTTTGCCTATGTGCTGCCGGCCGTGTGGCCCTACGCCTACGACGAGCAGATCAAATACAGCGAGAACCTCGCCCCGTTTGAGTACGGCAAAAAAGAGCTGGAACGCATCGAAGCGGGCGAGGACGTCTTCCCCCACATTCTGGGCACCGACCGCAACGGCCGCGACTTTGCCGTGCGTTTGATGATGGGCACCCGCATCAGCCTTTCGGTCGGGTTGCTGGCCTCGGTACTGGTGCTGATCATCGGCGCCACCTACGGCGCGATCTCGGCGTTTGCCGGCGGCTGGGTGGACCTGATCATGATGCGCATCACCGATATTCTCAACACCATCCCCGACATATTGCTCATCATCCTGCTGGGCACCGCGCTCAAAGACCCGCTGGCCCAGCTGGCCGAGCAGCCCGGCTTTGACTGGATGCAGAAACTCGGCCCCAACATGATCTCGATCTTTATCATCTTTGCGCTGCTGTACTGGGTCGGCATGGCGCGCATCGTGCGCAGCCAGGTGCTCACGCTCAAAGAGAGCGAGTACGTCACCGCCGCCCGCGCGCTGGGCGCGTCCAACGGGCGCATCATCAAGCGCCACCTGCTGACCAACTGCATCGGCACCCTCATCGTCACCACGACGCTGCAGATCCCCTCCTCGATCTTTACCGAGAGTTATCTGAGCTTCCTGGGCCTTGGCGTGGCGGCGCCCATGCCGTCGCTGGGCAGCCTTGCCACCGACGCGGTCTCGGGCATGAACACCTACCCGCACCGCCTGCTGGCCCCGGCGCTGATGATCAGCGTCATGATCTTGGTGTTCAACCTCCTGGGCGACGGGCTGCGCGACGCCTTTGACCCGAAGCTGAAAAACTAAAGAGGGGAGAGCGAACACATCATGAGCGAAAAAATTCTGGATATTCAAGAAGAACGCCTCTCCTTCTTTACCCCGGCGGGCGAGGTCAAGGCCCTCAACGGCGTATCCTTTGCGATGAACCAGGGCGACGTGCTGGGCATCGTGGGCGAGTCCGGCTCCGGCAAGTCGGTCACGGCCTACTCCATCATGGGGCTGACGGCCTACCCCGGCCGCCTCGTCGGCGGCAAGGTGTGGTTCAACGGCCACCAGGTCGACGAAATGACCGAGAAGGAGTTCCGCAAGATCCGCGGCAACGAGGTCTCCATCATCTTCCAGGACCCCATGACGAGCCTGAACCCCGTGTACACCATCGGCAACCAGATCGTCGAGGTCATCCTGCTGCACACCAAAAAGACCAAGAAAGAGGCCTGGGCCCGCGCCAAAGAGCTGCTGGAACTCGTCGGCATCAATGAGCCGGAGCGCCGCCTCAAACAGTACCCGCACGAGCTTTCGGGCGGTATGCGCCAGCGCGTCATGATCGCCATCGCCCTGGCGTGCGAACCCAAGCTGCTGATCGCCGACGAACCGACGACGGCGCTGGACGTGACCATCCAGGCGCAGATCTTGGAACTGATGCAGGACCTGCGCAAAAAGCTGGGCATGAGCATCATCATGATCACCCACGACCTCGGCGTCGTGGCGTCGATGTGCGAAAAGATCGCCGTCATGTACGCCGGCCACATTGTGGAATACGGCACCACCGACGAAATTTTCTACGACCCCCAGCACGAGTACACCAAGGGCCTGATCAACTCCATCCCCAAGCTCAACGCCGAGGAGAAGGAGCGCCTGGTCCCCATCGAGGGCACGCCCGTCGACCTGCTCAACCCGCCGGCCGGCTGCCCGTTCGCACCACGCTGCAAAAGCTGCATGAAAGTCTGCCTGGGCAAGATGCCGCCGCGCACCGACCTCAGCGACACCCACTACACCTACTGCTGGCTGCGCCAGAAAGAGGAATTTGAGAAAGGGGGCAAAGCGGAATGAGCGAGCAGAAGACCCTCGTGGAAGTCAAGCATCTGCAGCAGTATTTCCCGGCCGGCGGCTTTGGCAAAAACAAGCGCTATGTGCAGGCCGTCGACGACGTCAGCTTTGCCATCCGCAAAGGCGAGACGCTGGGCCTGGTGGGCGAGTCCGGCTGCGGCAAGACCACGACCGGCCGCACGCTGCTGCGCTTGTATGAGCCTACCGGCGGCACCATCGTCTACGACGGCGAAGTGCTGTTTGACAAAGAGCAGAAGATCGCCGTCGACATGCTGCCCTACCGCCGCCGCATGCAGATCGTGTTCCAGGACCCCTATGCCAGCCTGGACCCGCGCATGACCATCGGCGACATCGTCGGCGAGGGCCTCGACATCCATAAGCTGGCCGAAAACGACAAAGACCGCCACGACCGCATCATCCACCTGCTGGAGCGCGTCGGCCTCAACAGCGAGCACGCCAACCGTTACCCGCACGAGTTCTCGGGCGGGCAGCGGCAGCGCGTCGGCATCGCCCGCGCGCTGGCCGTCCACCCCGAGTTCATCGTCTGTGACGAGCCTGTCTCGGCGCTGGACGTCTCCATCCAGGCGCAGGTCGTCAATATGTTCGAGGACCTGCAGGCTGAAATGGGCCTGACCTACCTGTTCATCGCGCATGACCTCAGCGTCGTCAAGCACATCTCCAACCGCATCGGCGTCATGTACCTGGGTAAGCTGGTCGAACTGGCCGACAGCTACGAGCTCATCGCCCACAGCGTCCACCCCTACACCCGCAGCCTGATCTCGGCCATCCCGGTGGCGGACCCCAAGACCGCGCGCCAGGCCAAACGCATCGTGCTGCAGGGCGACGTGCCCAGCCCGCTCAACCCGCCCAGCGGCTGCCGGTTCCGTACCCGCTGCCCCTACGCGGACGAGCGCTGCGCGGCCGAAGCGCCGGAATTCCGGGAGGTCGACCCCGGCCACTGGGCGGCCTGCCACCACCTGGATCAAGTCGCAGACTGACCCGCAGCGCCGGGGTGTGCGCCCCGGCCGCCTGCCAACGCCCCTTTGTGCGGAAGGCGCAGCAGATGGGAAATTTCACGTCGCTGCGTGGGCGCGCTCATCACAAAACCATTACAAAAGGGCAAAATCCCTTGTAAGTGGCGGCGCGCCGGGCGTATAGTTATGGTATTCATTCCCCAAAGGGGGGCACGCCCCCTTTGCGGGATTGGGTATAAGTATTTTAGCAATGGAGGAAAACCACATGAAGATGAAGAACTTTGTCGCCCTGGCTCTGGCCGGCTGCATGGCTCTCTCTCTGGCTGCCTGCGGTTCCACCGCGACGACCGGCGAGACTTCGGAAGCGGCGACGGGCGAACAGGCCGCCGACGCGACCGAAGCGACCGATGCGACTGCCACCGGTTCCGGCTTCACCGTCCAGCTCGGCCCCAACCCCGAGACGCTGGACCCTGCGCTGAACAGTGCCATCGACGGCGCCAACACCATCATCACCATCTTTGAGCCGCTGCTGCTCGTCGACGAGAACAACGAGGTCGTCGGCGGCCAGGCCGAAAGCTGGGAAGTCAGCGACGACGGCCTGGTCTGGACCTTCACCCTGCGTGACGGCCTGAAGTGGAGCGACGGCACCGACCTGACGGCCAAGGACTTTGAGTACAGCTTTAAGCGCCTGGCCGACCCCAACACCGCCGCGCCCTACGGCCAGACCGTCGTGGGCATGATCGCCGGTTATGACGACGCTGTCGGCAACCCGGACGCCGACGGCAACACGACCACCGAGCCCGACTTTGACGCGCTGCAGGTCGTGGCCAGCGAGGACGGCAAGACCCTGACCGTCACGCTGAGCTACCCCTGCTCCTACTTCGACAAGATCGCGGCGTTCGCTTCGATGTCCCCTGTGCAGCAGGCGACCATCGAGGCCAACGGCGACGGCTGGTGCACCCAGCCCGAGACCTTTGTCTGCAACGGCCCCTACATGATCACCGAGTGGACCCCCAGCGAGCGCATCGTGCTCTCCAAGAACCCCAACTACGTGGGCGGCTGGGACTCCTCCCGCATCGTGTCCGACACCATCACCCTGCTGCTGATCGAGGATGACACCGCCGCGTACGCCGCCTACAACAGCGGCGAGGCCCAGCTCATCAAGAGCGTGCCCTCCGACGAGATCCCCAGCCTGACCCCGGCCGAGGAAGGCGGCGATTTCTACATCGACTCCAACCTGGGCACCTACTACATCAGCGTCAACTGCCAGCGTGAGCCCTTCACCGATCCCCTGGTCCGCAAGGCGCTGAGCCTGGCCATCGACCGTGAGTACGTGGCCGACGTCGTCATGCAGGGCACCTACAGCGCCGCGCACGGCATCTCCTGCCCGGGCATCACCGATGCCGACGGCAGCCAGTTTGCCGATAACGCCAACGGCGGCGAGCCCTACATCAGCAACGACTACGACGCCAACCTCGAGGAAGCCAAGGCCCTGATGGCCGAGGCCGGCTACCCCGACGGCGAGGGCTTCCCCACCGTCACCTACAGCACCAACGACCAGGCCTACCACCTGCCCCTGGCCGAGTACCTGCAGAGCGCCTGGGCCGAGCTGGGCATCACGGTGAACATCGACACCGTCGAGTGGGCCAGCTTCACCCCGCTGCGCCGCGCCGGCGACTATGACATCAGCCGTAACGGCTGGGTCATGGACTACGATGATCCTTCCAACATGCTGGAGCTGTTCCAGACCGGCAACGGCAACAACGACGGCAAGTACAGCAACCCCGAGTTCGACGCCGCCATCGAGGCTTCCAAGGTTGCGGACAAGGCTACCCACTATGAGCAGCTGCACAAGGCCGAGGACATCCTGATGGAGGACATGGGCTGCATCCCCGTTGCGTACTACAACGACTTCTGGCTGCAGAGCCCGTCCCTGCAGGGCACCTGGCACAGCCCCTACGGCTACTGGTACCTGCAGTACGGCTACGTGGAGTAATTGCCCCGCGCAGTGCGTATAACGCCTGAATAAGCACAGACCCCCGCTGTGGCAGCACAGCGGGGGTCTGTTTTGCGTAGGGAGGGGAAAATAAAAACCTGGGGAAATTAAAAATGAAAAAATAAAAATGAAAAATGAATGTGGATCGCGGCCTGCGGCCGCTCAAAAATTGGGCTTGCGGCGCCATAGAACGCGGAGGCTATCGGGTTGGCAGGGTGTTTTCTTTACCCTGTAGGGCGGGGTCTTGACCCCGCCGCGGACGTCTGCCCCATGGTACCGTTTTTGGGTCGTGACCGCGTTTGGTCTATGCGTAGGGGCGGCATACATGCCGCCCGCGAAAAACGGTACGGGCGTTAGCGCGAGTGACATAAGAAAACAAAGGTTTTGTAAAAACTGCGAAGCACCGCAAAACCGCTGCAAAGCGGCAGATGCAAGGCAGAGGGGCGCAGCACTCCTTGGTGGAATGCAAGACCCGATAACGCAGCAGATGCCGCTTCGCAGGCAGAGTTTTGCGGCTTTGTTTTCTTATGGAACCGCGCAGTTGGGCGTTTACGGTTTGCAGGGTGTGTATTTTGCCTTGTAGGGCGGGCGTTCAATCTCCGGCCTAAGAGCCGCCGCTGCGCGGCGGTTGGCCTACGAAACGCGCCTGCGGGCGCAGCGCCCGCCGAACCGATAAAAGTTTTAAAATTTTTCAATGTGCGGCGGGGCCAAGGCCCCGCCCTACAAACCGGGGCAAACGGCCGCATTGCCCATAAACCCCGCGCGGGGCACACCCCTGCCGGGAGGCATATATGCCTCCCCTACAAACACCCGGTACTGCGTACACAAGCCGGGGGACGGCCGGCGGCTGTACCGTTTTACGGGCCGCATGCATGCGGCCCCTGTGAACCGGCCGGGAACGGCAGGGGAATGGGCAAGGCAGGCGTTTGCCGCAGACCGGCCCGCCTGCGAACGCGGGCAGGGGTTCAGAACTGTGCCCCCAGCGTGGCGGCCATCACGGCCTTGATGGTGTGCATGCGGTTTTCCGCTTCGCGGAAGACGATGGACTGCGGCCCGGCGAACACCTCGTCGGTCACTTCCATCTCGCTGCGGCCAAACTTTTCGCCCATCGCCTTGCCAATGGCCGTCTTGTGGTCGTGGTAGGCCGGCAGGCAGTGCATAAACACCGCCGTCGGCTTGGCTTTCGCCATCAGCGCGGCGTTGACCTGGTAGGGGGCCAGCGACTCGATGCGCTCGGCCCACACGGCCTCCGGTTCGCCCATGCTCACCCACACGTCGGTGTAGACCACATCGGCCCCGGCTGCGGCGTCGGGGTTCTCGCTCAGCGTCACGCTGCCGCCGCTCTCGCGCGCCAGCGCGCTGCACTGTGCGGCCAGCGCTTTGTCCGGCCAGTAGGCTTTGGGCGCGCAGGCCACAAAGTGCAGGCCCATCTTGGCGCAGCCGATCATCAGGCTGTTGCCCATGTTGTAGCGCGCGTCGCCCATGTACACGAACCGAAGCCCCTGCAACGTGCCAAACTGCTCGCGCAGCGTCAAAAAGTCGGCTAAGATCTGCGTGGGGTGGAACTCATTGGTCAGGCCGTTCCACACCGGCACGCTGGCATACTGCGCCAGCTCCCGCACGATGTCCTGCCCAAAGCCGCGGTACTCGATGCCCTCAAACATGCCGGAAAGCACCTGCGCCGTGTCGGCGATGCTCTCCTTTTTGCCGATCTGGCTGCCCGCCGGGTCCAGGTAGGTCGTGCCCATGCCTAAATCGTGGGCGGCCACCTCAAACGCGCAGCGCGTGCGGGTCGAGGTCTTTTCAAAAATCAGCGCCACGTTTTTGCCGCGCAGCACATCGTGCGGCACGCCGGCTTTCTTTTTGGCTTTCAGCTCGGCCGCCAGGTCCAGCAAATACCCGATCTCCTGCGGCGTATAATCCAGCAACGTCAAAAAATCGCGTCCCTGCAAGTTCATGGTATGACCCCCTATACAATTTATACGGTATATATTGAATGTTTATGCATCTATTATCGCACGTTTGCCCGCGCGGCGCAAGGGGCAAAACCTTGGCCGTCGGCGCGCGCTGTGCTATAATACACAAAAGGGGGTGCGTACCGTGGGCAAGGTCTATTTTCATGTCGACGTCAACTCGGCGTTTTTGTCGTGGTCGGCGCTCAAACTTCTGCGCGAAGGCCAGGAACTCGACCTGCGCACGGTGCCCTCCGTCGTCGGCGGGGACGAGGAAAAGCGCCACGGCGTCGTGCTGGCCAAAAGCGGCCCGGCCAAACAGTTCGGCATCCATACCGGCGAAAGCCTGTTTGCGGCCCGGCTCAAATGCCCGCAGGTCATCGTCACGCCGCCGGATTTTGATTTCTACGTGCAAAACAGCAAGGCGCTCATCGCTATTTTGCAGCAGTATACGCCCGACGTCGAGCAGTACAGCATCGACGAAGCGTTTTTGGATATGACCGGTACCGAGGCGCTGTTTGGCCCGCCGCTGGAGGTCGCGCACGCCCTCCGCCGCCGCGTCAAGCGGGAGCTGGGCTTCACCGTCAACATCGGCGTCGCGCCCAACCGGCTGCTGGCCAAGATGGCCTCGGACTTTACCAAGCCCGATAAGGTGCACACGCTCTTTCCCGACGAAGTGCCGCAAAAAATGTGGCCGCTGCCGGTGCGGGAACTGTTCGGCGTCGGGCCCAGCGCGGCGCGCAAGCTTACCCAGTGCGGCATGCTGACCATCGGCGACCTCGCCCGGGCCGAGCGCAGCACCATCGTGGCGATGTTCGGCGCGCGCGGCGACACGCTGTGGAACTACGCCAACGGGCGCGAGGCCGACCCCGTGACCAAACAGCAGACGCGGGACAACACCTACGGCAACAGCGTCACGCTGCCGCAGGACCTGACCCGGCCCGAGCAGGCCGACGCCACGCTGCTGGCGCTGTGCGACTCGGTCGGGCGGCGGCTGCGCACCGACGGCAAGACGGCGCGGGTGGTGGCCGTGCAGCTGGTGGACAACGCCTTCCGCCGCACCAGCCACCAGACCACGCTGCCCGACCCCACCAACGCCACCGACCGTTTGTACGAGGTCGCGGGCCAGCTGCTGCGCCAGATGTGGCCGCAGCGCCCGGTGCGGCTGGTGGGCGTCAGCGCTGAAAAGACCGGCGCCGACAACTTTGAACAGCTGGACCTGTTTACCGACAGCGAACGGCGCGCCAAAAAAGAAAAGCTCGACCACACGGCCGACGCGCTGCGCCGCAAGTTCGGCAGCACGGCCGTCACAAGGGCCAAGCTCCTCACGCCCGAAACGCGCGCCCCGGCCGCGCTCTCGGCCGCCAAACAGCGCGATAAAGAGAAGTAGCGGCAAGTTACCCCTTTGCCGCAGCAAAAAAGCCGCCCCGGTCGGGGCGGCTTTTGCGTTGTATGGGGGCCTGGTTATTTCCCGGTCACTCGGTATAAAACAGCAGGCGGCTGTAGCAGGGCAGCGGCCAGTAATCTTCCTCCACGCGCTCCTCGGCGGCGTCGGCGGCGGCGCGCAGGCGGGCCATCAGCGGCAATACCTCGTCGTGGAACGCATACGCCTTGGCGCATTCGTCAGGCAGGGCGCAGGCTTTGTCGGTGGCGGCTTTCAGCTCCTCGGCGGCGTCGGCCATCTCGTCGGTATACTGCGAGAGCGCCTGCAGCAGCTTGGTCTCGGCTTTGGTCGAGATGCCCTCCACCGCGGCGGCCTTGGCGGCGGCGGTGTTGGCCACTTCGCCCATGTAGCTCGTCGCAGCGGGGATCAGCTGCTTGTTCGCGATCTTCAGCATCGTGCGCGCCTCGATGTTGATGACCTTGGCGTAGTGCTCCATCTCGACTTCATAGCGGCTGAACATCTCGGTCTTGGTCAGCACGCCGAAATCTTCCATCAGCTGGATGTTCTTGGGCTCTTTCAGCGCGATCATCGCGTCGGGCGTCGCCTTGCGGTTGGGCAGGCCGCGGCGCGCGGCTTCGGCCTCCCAGGCGTCGGTGTAGCCGTTGCCGTTAAAGATCACGCGGCGGTGCTCGTTCAGCGTCTTTTTGACCCAGGCGGCGGCCGCGGCCTCAAAGTTGTCGGCGCCGGCGGTCTCGGCAATAAAGTCCTTGAGCTCCTTGGCGACCGAGGTGTTCAGGATGGTGTTGGCGTCGCTCAGGTTCTCGGCCGAGCCGGGCATACGGAACTCAAACTTGTTGCCGGTAAACGCAAAGGGGCTGGTGCGGTTGCGGTCGGTGGTGTCTTTGCTGAACTTGGGCAGCACGTCGACGCCGAGGTCCATCTTCATCTTGACGGGGCCCGCATAGGGCGAGTCGGTGCAGATGGCGTCGATGACGGCCTCCAGCTCCTCACCCACAAAGATGGAAATGATGGCCGGCGGGGCCTCGTTCGCGCCCAGGCGGTGGTCGTTGCCCGGCGTCGCCACCGAGGTGCGCAAAAGGTCGGCGTATTCGTCCACCGCCTTGATGACGGCGGTCAAAAACACCATGAACTGCAGGTTTTCCATCGGGGTGTCGCCGGGGTCCAGCAGGTTTTCATCCTCGGTGCTCAGCGACCAGTTGTTGTGTTTGCCGCTGCCGTTGACGCCCTCAAACGGCTTTTCGTGCAGCAGGCAGACCAGCCCGTGCTTGGCGGCGATCTTTTTCATCATCTCCATCGTCAGCAGGTTGTGGTCGATGGCGACGTTGGTCACGTCGTAGATGGGCGCCAGCTCATGCTGGCCGGGCGCGACCTCGTTGTGTTTGGTCTTGGCCGGGATGCCCAGCTTCCACAGCTCGGCGTCCAGCTCCTTCATAAACGCCGAGACGACAGGCCGCAGCGTGCCGAAGTAATGTTCCTCGAGCTCCTGCCCTTTGGACGGGGCCGAGCCGAACAGCGTGCGGCCGGTCAGCACGATGTCCTGGCGTTTCTCGTAATCCTCTTTGCGGATGAGGAAATACTCCTGCTCCGGCCCGACGGTGGTCGCCACGCGCGGCACGTCCTTGCCGAACAGGTGCAGCACTTTGCGCGCCTGGTCGCTGACCGCCTGCATCGAGCGCAGCAGCGGCGTTTTTTTGTCCAGCGCTTCGCCGGTGTAAGAGCAAAACGCCGTGGGGATGCACAGCACATCATCTTTTACAAAAGCGTAGCTGGTGGGGTCCCACGCAGTGTAGCCGCGGGCTTCGGCCGTGGCGCGCAAACCGCCCGAGGGAAAGGACGAGGCGTCCGGCTCGCCCTTGATGAGCTCCTTGCCGGAAAACTCCATGATAGCGGTGCCGTCGGGCTGGGGGCTCACAAAGCCGTCGTGCTTTTCGCTGGTGGTGCCGGTCAGCGGCTGGAACCAGTGGGTGTAGTGGGTCGCGCCCAGTTCAATGGCCCAGCGCTTCATCACGCTGGCCACGACGTTGGCGACTTCCAGATCCAGCGGCTGGCCTTTTTCGATGGTCGCCTTCAGGCTCTTGTAGGTAGAGCTGGGCAGGCGCTCGCGCATTTCGTGCTCATTGAACACTTTGCTGCCGTAAAGTTCCATGACGGTTGCTGCCATACTGCATACTCCTTCGTGCGTCTTTTACGGGAAAAGGCGCTGCGAAAAAGACCTTCGCAGCGCCCTTAGCTGTTGTTACCATTATACGGGCTGCACCGCCAAAATGCAACTGGCGGACTGCAAAAATCCCGCCCGGCCAGTGCGCCAAAAACTGGCAAATTTGTCCATCGCGCCGCGGCGCGGGCTGTGGTATACTGGGGGCGGAAGGTACCAACACAAAAAAGGGGAGGGACCCGCCATGGAAATTGAACGCAAATGGATGGTGCACGGCTGGCCGCAGGGCCTGCCGCTGACCGAGACCTACCAGATGGACCAGGGCTACCTGACCGTGCGCCCGACGGTGCGCATCCGGCGCGAGGCATTGCAGGGCGGGCCCACGGCGCTGGTGCTCTGCTTTAAGGGGGCGGGGACCCTCAGCCGTGAGGAGATCGAGACCGGGATCGACGCAGACCTCTTCGCCAAGCTCGAGCATCTGATCGGCAAACCGCTGATCCACAAAGAGCGCCGCGGCTACGCACTGCCCGGCGGCCTGACGCTGGAGGTCAACTGTGTCGACCCCGGCCAGCCCACGGCCTTTTGGTATGCCGAGGTCGAGTTTGCCACCGAGGCCGAAGCCCTGGCGTGGGACCCGGCCGCCGCCGGCCTGGCGGACTACCTGGCCGACGAGTGCACCGGCCGACCCGGCGCGAGCATGGGCGAATACTGGGAGCAGACGCGGCTAAAAAATGAAAAATGATAACGCAGCGCCCGCCGAACCGATGATTTTTTAAATTTTATAATGTGCGGCGGGGTCAAGACCCCGCCCTACAATGCGAGGTCAACCCCACGCCGCCTCATACACCCCCCAAACATCCGCAACGTTTGGCGGGCCGCATGCATGCGGCCTGTGGCCGTTTCCCCCACGCGGGGTTCCCGGTTTGTTGCCCGTTTGCCCCGCTCTGTAGGGCGGGGTCTTGACCCCGCCGTGCCCGTTTGTTTCAGGGTGCTGTTTTTGTATCGTGACCGCGTTTGGTCCATGCGTAGGGGCGGCATACATGCCGCCCGGCAGGGGTGTGCCCCACGCGGGGCTTGCGGGGAAATGTGCCCGTTCCCGCCACTCTGTAGGGCGGGCGTTCACGCCCGCCGAACCGATGATTTTTTAAATTTTATATAATGTGCGGCGGGGCCAAGGCCCCGCCCTACAATGCGAGGTCAACCCCACGCCGCCTCATACACCCCCAAACATCCGCAACGTTTGGCGGGCCGCATGCATGCGGCCTGTGGGCGTTTGCCCTGTGGTAACGTTTTTGGTTCGTGTACGTGATCCCCTCATGCGTAGGGGCGGCATACATGCCGCCCGGCAGGGGTATGCCCCACGCGGGGCTTGCGGGAAATATACCCGTTCCCGCCGCTCTGTAGGGCGGGCGTTCACGCCCGCCGCGCCATGCAAGGCAAATACCCGCCGCCCCCAAACCACCCCGAAACAACAAGGCCGCCCTGGTCATCCAGGGCGGCCTTGCCGCATGGTAGGGGGTATTTACCTTAATAAGGCTCGCAAAACCGTGTTACCGGTCGCCGCGGCGCTTGCGCAGCACCAGCAGGGCGGCCAGGCCGCCGGCGGCCACAACGGCCAGGCCGGCCAGCAGGCCAACGGGCATCTCGTCGCCGGTCTGCGGGATGACGCCCGATACCGCGGCGGGCGCGGCGGCCGTCCGGGCCGCCGGGGTGGCGGCGGGCGTGGGCGCGGGGGTCGGCGCGGGGGTCGGCGCGGGGTCGCCGCCGTCGGTGGTGCCGCCGCCGGGAGTCTCCGGCTGGGAGGCGTCCCACAGCAGCACAAAGGGAGAGAAGCTGGAAGTGGTGAACTTGATGCCGTATTCGGTAGTTTCCAGGTTTTCCACTTCGACCGCATTCTCCAGCTGCCCGGCCATGTCCTCGTAGCTCATACCGCGGTTGATATCACTAAAATGCACCAGGCTGAACGAAGTGTTCTTATCGGTGCCCGCCGGGTAGGGCCAGTAGACCGTGACAGGTCCGCTGGACTTCAGCCAGACGTTGCCGTTGTTGGCGTCCACCAGATCGAGGTACTTGGCCTGGTACTGCGGGTTGGACAGGCTGGCGTCGATCTGGGACAACGCGTGCTCTTTCAGGATCTCGCTGTATTCCGTGCCCGTGGTTCCGGTAGCGGCGCGGGTCGCCACATCGTCGAACAGCAGGGACGGCGCGGCGGCGTCGGTCACGTCCACGTCGCTGCCGTTGATGGTGAATGTCGCATTGGGATCGACCTCGGCATACGCCTTGGCGGGGTCCATCGCGGCGGTGGTGATATCATTGACCACCCCGGTCACGATGTCCTCCTGTTCACCGCTGACATAGCGGATATTCAGCGTGGATTCCTCCAGCTTGACGGTGCAGGTGTAGGTCTCTTCGCCGATCTCAATATCCATCCGAATCTGATCCACATTTACCAGGCCGGGATAGATGCCCATGGTATACTCGGTGTTCAGCGCCCCGGCCAGCGCGGGTTCAAAGTTATCGCTGGTGTAGAAATCGCCGTTCTCGTCAGTGAATTGCAGGCGGACGGGGTCCTGGTCCGTCCCGGCAATGATGCGATAGATGAATTTATCGTACGCGACGGAATGGCTCTCACCATACATTTTCAGGGTCCATGCGCGGGACGCATCGTCCGATGCCGTGGCATAAATTCTTGTGATGTATTGGCTGAGGTCCTGCGCGCCTACGTTCTCATCCCCCACATAGTCGCGGAGGATCTGGTTGATGTCGGCAGGCAGCGTAATGTAGAAGCCGGGTTCCGGCAGGCCGTTGTCCTCCTGGCCTTCGCCGCCTTCCATCACATTGCCGTCATTGTCTTCCACAACGCCGGAATAACCGTCGCCGCCCATGTAAATGGCGATATCCGCGGGCTGGATGGTGGCCGTAACACCATGGGCCGCTTTCAGGCTCAAGGCCCTCGTCACGGTCGCCAGGCCGGTCGTTTCATCAAAGCTGGTAAATTCTTCTGCATGGCAGTCGCCGTTGCCGTCGTGGGCATCCCAGCGGTTGCGTTCCGTAACGTTTCCGTCGGCGGCCGTCTCATCCGCCGAATCATCGTACCAGCCGTTGATCTTGCCGTCGGCAGGGCAAGTCACAGTGGCACAGTCGTCCAGTACCCAGTCGGAGCCGACCTGACCGAAGGTGATGGTCGCAGTGGTGTTGTTGAAAATGTCGTCACCGGCATCCCGGCCATTGTTCGGGTTTTGGGAATGGTTATTGTAGACCACCGCGTCACTGGGCAGCACCAGAACCGCAGACGCACCACTGTTGTAGATGCCGCCGCCATACGTGCTGGTACCTTTAGTGTTGTTATTGCCGGTAATAGTCAGTTCGGTACCTTCTGCAAACGTAAGCTTACCATTGTTGGACAGGCCGCTGCAGTAGTTATCCGTAATGCTCACGACTGCACCGGCTTCCACTCTACCGTCCGTAACGCCGCTAGTGATTTTCAGTCCGGCGAAATCGCCCGCACTGGAATTTTGCGACACAGTCAGCTTGGAAGTCCCATCGACCAAGAACTCGCTGCTGGCACACGCGCCGTAATATCCATTACCTCTGCAAATCACCGTCGAATGATCCTTGATGAGCAGCGTTCCGGCCGAAATGCCATGGCCGGCGTTATTTTCATATACGACATCGGAATGAACGACCGTAAGGGCCCCCCCGTTGGAAGCGTTCGCCGTGCAGTTCCGAACCGCGAAATCGGAATCTTCTACATAAATCACAGGGCTGTTCACATAGCCACGGTTTGTACCATTGATTTCAAAAGTACTGCCCCCTTCCACGTTCACCGTGGCCTGTCCCGTCTTATCGAGTTGGATGCCCTGTCCTTCCTTGCCATCCGTCTGGTTGCCATTGATGATGAATGTGCTCCCATTGAGCACGTTGATAACAGAGCCTGCATTCATGTAGATGGCATTACGGGTGCCCGTAGAGCCGCTGTCAACGTTAAACGTAACTTTCGCGCCATTGGTAACAGTCAGTGTGCCGCTGAGGGACAGCATCAGCCAAGGTTTGGTACCGACCTCAGAGGACCACTCCACTTCCAAACCGGGACCATCAAAAGTCAGTACCCGGCTGGGATCGTACAATCCAAAGCACATCCATTGTTCGCCGTTGCTCGTCAGCTGTTTATTGATCGTGATTTTTCCCGTCCCGGTGAAAGTAAGGGTCTTGTTGAAACCAGTCGTCAATTCGCAATCTTGCAGAATTTCAATCGTAGAACCTTCCACCGCGTCTTCGACTGCTTCATCCAGCGTGTCATAGCTTTCGCCGTCTACGATCCGGGCCACGTAGCCTCCCGCCTGCGGGGCTGTGGGGGCGTTTTCGCCCGTTGTGGGGTCGGACTCGCCCGACGTTTCCGTCTTGCCAGTTCCGGGCAGAGCGTTCTCGTCGCCGGTCCCATTGCTGTTCTCATCGCCGGTCACATTGCTGTTCTCGTCGCCGGTCCCATTGCTGTTCTCATCGCCGGTCCCATTGCTGTTCTCATCGCCGGTCCCATTGCTGTTCTTGTCGCCGGTCCCATTGCTGTTCTCGTCGCCGGTCCCGTCATCGGGTAGGTTTGCGCCGTCCCCGGTCTGCTCCCCGTCCCCGGTCTTGTCCCCGGCGTTGTCCGCGGCCGTGGCCGCGGCCTTGTCCCCGGTGCTGTCCGTGGCCGTGCTCGCGGTCTTGTCCCCGGCGTTGTCCGTGGCCGTGCTCGCGGCCTTGTCCTCGGTGCTGTCCGTGGCCGCGCTCGCGGTCTTGTCCCCGGCGTTGTTTTCCGGCTTGTTCTGGGGCGTATCTTTGGCAGTGTCCGCGGCGTTATCCGCGGTCTCGCCCTGCGCCGTGCCGGGCTGGGCCGCAGGCTCGGTGCCGGTGGCAAAAGCCGCCGACGGCAGCAGGCAGGCCGTCATGGCCAGTGTGCAGACCAGTGCGGCGATGCGCCGTGCGTGTGTTTTCCACAGTTGCATGGTCGTTCATTCCTCCATCCAAATCGTTTGCGGTATTCTGTATCCCCGGCCAGGCCGGGGCGGAAACATCGTTCAGGCGCCTTCTTCCCAGCCGGCAGTCGTTTGTTCCGTCTGCAGCAGCTGGTCGTAGGCCTGGCGCAGCAGCAGGTCCATGCGGGCCTGGATGTCGGCCTGTGTGGCCTGGTACAAACTGCGCAGGGCGCGCGGGTTGCCTTTGGCTTCGTCCACACCGGCGTCGCGGCAAAGCTCCTGCATGCTGCGGCACAGGTTCGAGCGGTTGATCGTCCGCCCGCGGCTGCTTACAAACACCGGCCCGGCGGCCAGGCATTGTTCGCGGCAGTAGTCCAGCAGTTCCTGGCGGAACGCCGGGGCCAGCGTAAGCGGCAGGTCGCTGCCGCGGCACCGCACCGTGCCGTGCCCCGCCTGTACCAGCGCCACCGTGACCTGCGGCAGGCACTGCAGCGGCAGGCCGGTGGTGGCAAACAGCTTGGTCAGCAGGTACAGCCGGTGTTCGCCTTTGCGGCGGGCCGTGCACAGCAGGCGCAGGTACTCGGATCGGGTCAGCTGCGGGGTCTCGGTCTTGCCGGGCGCGCTGTGGCGCATCGCCAGGTCATACCGGCCGCACCAGCGGAAATAGTTGTTGGCGGCCGAAATGCGTGTATTGATGCTGCGCGGGCGGTACCCCTGCCCCTGCAAATGCCGCTGCCAGGCGGCTAAGGTATCGCGCCCGGGCGGGCCTGCGCTTTGCAGGTAGGCGTACAGTTCCTGCAGGGCGCGGCGGTAGCTGTCGCGGGTGTCGGCGCTCCAGCCGGTATGTTCGGGCGCAGTCAGGAAATCTTCCAGCGCATAGCCGGGCAGGATCGCGGCGTCGCGGTCCATCGGCACACCCCCTTTACAAAAGTGCGGTTTTGTTGCCGCCGGGTGTGCCTGCCCTGTATACACGCGCCAAAGAATAGACATGCGGGTCGGGTGTTGTTCAAAAAAAGGCGCACGAAAGCCAGGCGGGAAAATACATTTTTGTTTTTCCTGCCTGTTCTGTGCTGTCTATTTTTGCGAAATATGCCGAAAAACCACGCAGGCGCTTGCTTTTTTTGGCCCGCTGTGATACCATACAATATAAATTCCCTTGCTATGTAGGGGGAACTTTGCCACACGGGGCGGCGATACCGCCCTGCGGCAACAAAACCGCACTTTTGTTTTTTACAGCAAAAGATGCATGCGTTCCAGCAGTTTCTGGTGTTCTGCGCCGGATTCCATAATATAAATGCGCGTCGTCTCGATGCTGGAGTGGCCCAACAGGTCCGCCAGCTTCGAGAGATTTTTTTCTAATCCATAAAAAGTCCTGGCAAACAGGTGCCGTAAGTTGTGCGGGAACACTTTGTCCCGCGCGACGCCGGCCGGTTTGCACAGGGCTTTTAGCATTTTCCACACTGTGACGCGGTCCAGCGGCTGGCCGCCGCGGCCCAGAAACACCGGCCCGTTGTGGATGCGCTGCCTGGCGCACCAGCGTTCCAGGCGTTTGCACAGCTCATGCGGCAGCAAAATTTCCCGGCATTTGCCCTTGCAGCGGATGGCCGCGCGCCCCTTGCGCACGGCCTCGGCCGTGATGAACCGCAGCTCGGACACACGGATGCCGGTGGCGCACAATGTTTGCAGCACCAGCAGCGTGCGTTTGCGGCCGGTGCGGCGGGCGGCGTCCAGCAGGCGGAAATATTCGGCGCGGGAGAGTTCGCGCCGTGCCTCGCAGAAAATGCGCCGCTGGCACTTGAGCGGCTTGGCCTTGCCGGCGGGGTTGCCGCAAAAGTCCTGGTAGGCGTTGACGGCGGCCAGCATGGCGTTGACGCTGGCGGGGGCGTAGCCGCGCGCGGCCAGCGCGTCGCGCCAGGCGGCGACGGCGGCCTTGGGCGGGATTTGCGGCGCGCCGCTCTCGGCAAAAAAGCGGGCGGTATCGCGCAGGTATTTGGCGATGGTGCCGGGGCTGCGTTCCCGGTTTTGCAGCCAGGCGCGGTAGGCGGTAAAATCAGGCGTGACGGGCATACATAAAACAACTCCTTCCCAGGCCGGGCATGCGGCCCGTTTTTATTATGCCCGGAAACCCCGCCCGCGTCTAACCGGACGCCAAACCGCAAAACCGCAAGGCCGCCAAGCCTGCGGCGCCGCCCGTATACAAAACCGCGGCAGGCAAAATTTGTAAATTTGTACGGTGCGGCTTTACAAATGGCGGCAAAACGGCTACAATAGTACCATCTGGATACGATACAGGCCTGCCGCCGTCCTGCGGCGCGGGTGGAATTTTAAGAAAAGAGGAACTGTGAATGAAACGTAAGCTGCTGTTCGTCCTGGCGGTCCTTTCGTTGTGCATGGTGCTGGCGGCCTGCAAAAAGACCGAGGAGCAACCCGCCGCCACCCCCGCGCCGGAAGCGGCCGCTACCCCGGAACCGACGCTGCCCCCCTACGAGGCCAACGTCCTGACCGGTGAGCCGCGCGACGCCGACTATAAAGACCAGCGCATCACCGCCGTCATGGTCAACAACATCGTGGCGGCCCGCCCGCAGCGCGGCCTGTCCAAAGCCGACATCCTGTTTGAGATCAAGGTCGAGGGCGGCATCACCCGTTTCATGCCCATGTACACCGACTATGAGGACATCGGCGAGGTCGGGCCCGTGCGCTCCGGCCGCGACCAGTTCTTCCGCCTGATTTTGCCCTGGCAGGCGCTGTATATCCATGAGGGCCAGTCCGTCGTCATGCAGCAGTATGCCATCGACTACAGCTACGGCAACCTCAACAACAACGACGGCGCGCATGGTTTCCGCGACTACGGCCGCGTCAACTGGGCCGGCGCGTCCTACAACAACGGCACGCTGGCGCTGGAGCATACCATGTACACCGACTCCGAGAATATCGGCGCGTACATTGCCGACAACGGCGTCGATATGGACCGCACCTACAACTCTACCTTCTTTAACTTTGTCGACTACCGCACCGGCGGCACCCGCGACCTTTCCGCCAGCCTGGACAGCGCCTACAGCGACAAGTACGGCCCCATCGTCGGCGACGGCGAGTACATCGAGATCGAGCACAGCCCCTCCTACCGTACCCGCTTTATCTATGATGCTGCCACCAACACCTACAAGATGCAGCAGAACTACTCCGACGGGCAGTGGCGCGACACCGTGGACGAAGCCGCCGACAATACCGTGCTGAGCTTCCCCAACGTCATCGTGCTCTACACCGACATCCACACCTACCCCGGCCACGAAGCCAAAGACCTGCAGTATGCCGAGTATGCCTGGGGCGGCGTCGGCTACTACTGCTACGGCGGCAAGTGCGAGAAGATCTACTGGCAGAAAGGCACCCCGCTGGAGGCTTTGCGCCTGTACTACCTGACCGAGGACGGCCAGTGCAGCGACACCCCGCTGGAGATCAACATCGGCAAGAGCTATGTGGCCGTGACCGACGTCGATTACGCCGAGAATTTCGTGCACAGCACGCTGGAAGGCGTGGATCTTTCCACCGCCACCACCAAGACCTACGAGAGCAGCTATGTCGAGGATGACGCCCAGGCCGGCGAGACCCTGGGCATGAGCACCGACGACCTGACCACCAGCGCCACCGGCAGCGGCGAGGCCGAGACCACCGCCCCCGTGGAGGAAGCCCCCGCCGTGGAGGAGACCCCCGTGGAGGACACCGCCCCGGCGGAGACTCCCGTAGAGGAGACTCCTGTGGAGGAGACCCCCGTTGTGGAGGAAACCCCTGCGGAGGAGACCCCTGCCGACGACCCCGAGGCCGTGGGCTGAGCCCCCGCCCCGTGAACCCGTGATACGACCAGCGCAGCCCGCCCGGCGGCGGGCTGCGCTGGTCCTTTTGGAAAGGATGCCCTTATGAGACGAAACCTGCAGGCCCTGGGCCTGGCCGCCGCCCTGCTGGCGGCGCTGCTGCTGGGCGGCTGCACCGGCCAGCAAGCGCCCGGCAGCGAAACGCCGGAGACCGCCGTGACCGAGCCCACCCCAACGCCCACCCCGGCCGAGCCGGTGCCCAACCCGCTGACCGGCGTGGCCGACGCCGACTACACGGGCCGCCGCCCGGTGGCGGTGACGCTGCGCACGCTGGCGGGCGCAGCCCCGCATTGGGGGCTTTCCGGCGCCGACGTGCTGGTGGAAGGCGTGACTGAGGGCACCACCGCCAGCCTGATGGCGCTGTACGCCAACGTGGACGCCATCAGCAAAGCGGGGCCGGTCGGCCCCGGGCGCGACCTGCTGCTGCAGTTTGCGCTGCCCGTCAACGCCGTGCCGGTGCACATCGACAAAAACATCTACGCCAGCAACCTGCTCAACACCCTTGCCTACCAGGACCTCGACGGCTACCACATCGGCAAGGCGGCCTTCGCCTTTGACCAGGACCGCCAGAACGCCGGCTACCGCGAGGAAAACTGCTTTTACACCACGGCGGAGCTCATCCGCACCGGGCTGCAGCAGTACGGCGCTTCGCTGGACGGCGCCAACACGCCGCTGTTCCGCTTTGGCGAGCGCGCCCCCGTGGCCGAGGATGCCCGCAACGCCACGGCGCTGACGGTGACCTTCTCGCCCGATGACAGCGAGCAGCTCACCTACCAGGCCGAGACCGGGCTCTACCTCAAGACCAACGCCGACGGCTCGCCCACGACCGACGCCGACAACGGCCAGCAGGTCGGGTTCACCAACGTGTTCGTGCTGTATGCGTCCAGCGGCATCAAGGACGACGGCTATACGCGCGAGTATGACATGACCGGCGGCACCGGCCTCTACCTGACCGGCGGCGCGTGGGAGACCATCCAGTGGAGCAAAGAGGACGCCACCGGCCCGCTGCAGCTGACGGCCGCCGACGGCCAGCCGCTGACGGTGGCCCCCGGCAAGAGCTTTATTGCGGTGTGGGGCGGCTACTACGGCCAGGCGCTGCGCCTGACCGGCGCCGACGGCGCCGAGCAGACCCTGCCTGAGAAACCCACCCTGCTGGAGAGCGGCATCTCCGACGAGGCGGCGGCCGCCGCCCAGGCGGAGTATGAGGCGCGCCAGCGGCTGATCGACGCGCAGGCCGCCTACGACGCCGCCAACGCCCAGCTGCCCGACGCCCAGGCCGCGCTGGAGGACGCCCAGGCCGCCCTTGACGCCGACAGCGAGAACGCCGACCTCATCGCCCGGCGCGACGAGGCGCAGGCAGCCGTCGACGCGCTGAACCAGACCCTGGCCGACAACCGCGCCATCCTGGAGGAAGCCGGCATCGACCCCGACGGCGCGGAAGAAACCTCCGCAGAAGAAGCCCCCGCCGAGGAGACCCCCGCCGAAGAAACGCCCACGGAAGAGACCCCCGCCGAATAAGGCGGTACAACCAAAGCCCCCCGGCAGACTTTCGTCTGCCGGGGGGCTTTCGGCCGTATAAAAGGGTCGTCAGGCGGAGACTGCGCCGCTGCCGGCGTCGCCTTCGGCCGTAAAGTAGACAAAGTACACGTCGCCGGTGCTTTCATCGTCAAAGTATTCCAGGTAGGAGATGGAAAAATCCTGGAACCCGGCCGGGACCTCATACACCAGGATCCCCTCGACTTCTTCGTCGATGGCCAGCGGGTAGGTGCCCGGCAGCTGCGCGTCGTCCAGCGTGGGCAGTTCCTCGCCGGTGGACATATCGGTGGTGATGGGCACGCGGTAGTCTTCTTCGCCCTCGCTGCCCCACTGCGCCTGGAAATCGGTGTCGTACATCTCGATGCTCTGCGGGGAAGTGTTCTTGACCGTGATGTCCACGATCAGGAAATTGCTGCCGTCTGCCGGCACGGCGTCGGCGTAGCTTGCGGCCAGCGTGGCGCTGTTGACGGTGTAGTCAAAAAAGTACGTCTCCATCGTGTCGCCCATGCGGCCTTCGTGGTAACCGTCCTGTGCGCCGGGCAGGCTGCAGGCCGTCAGGGCCAGGGCCGCCAGCAGCGCAGGCAGGCAAAGCGCGCGTTTTTTCATCATGGTTCCTCCTCATTCCCCGGGCCTGGCAGGGGCTGCGGCCCGTTGTGTTATGTCCAGCATAGCACATTGCGCGCGCCGTTGCAACCAAAAATGCCCCGGCTGTGCCGGGGCAGGGGGCGTTATTCCATGCCGTCCAGGTAGCCGTGGGGCACGACGTCGTAGGCCTCGGCCAGGTGGTCGCGCATCCACATCTCGGCGTCCAGACGCACGCTGTAGCCCGCGCCCGGGTCGGTCATCCACTCTTCCGGTTTCCGCAGCGGCAGCGCGTGCTGTGCCAGCATGTTCATGATCACGCCGCCGTGCGTCACGCAGGCGGCTTCCTCGGTATGGGTGCGCAGCATGTACTCAAACATCTTCATCAGCATGCCGGCGGTGCGCTCAAAAAAGGCTTTGCGGTCCTCGGCCCCGGCGGGCACCTCGCGGCGGGTGGGGTCCATCCAGCGCGCGAACTCAGGGTCCTTGACCAGCTCCTGCAAAGGGCGGCCCTCAAACTTGCCAAACGCCATCTCGCGCAGGTCCTGCAGTTCGATCTGCCGCACGCCGGGGAACAGCAGCTCTGCCGTCTGGGTGGCGCGCAGCAGGGGGCTGGTAAACACCAGCGGCACGGCCGGGTAGGCAAAGTCCTGTTTGAGCTGGCGCAGCTGGGCGCGGCCCTCGTCGCACAGCGGCAGGTCGGTGCCGCTGCCGACGTACAGCCCCTGCAGGTTGCCGGCCGTCAGGCCGTGGCGGATCAGATGCAGTTTATAATACTTCACGGTAGGCTCTCACTTTCCTTCTTCAAAACGCCCGTGCGGGCGGGGGTGGCGCTTCCAGCATACCCCAAACCGTGGCGGCCCGCAAGCGGAAATAGTTACAAATTTATTACAAAATAGCGGCTTGGTGGGCGCGCCGCCGCAGCCGCCCACAATATTTATACCCGCAGGTCACGGCGCTTCCCCACATGTGGAAAACGCCGCCCCGGCGGGCCAAAAACGCTGTCGGAACATGGGTTTACAAAATGTTTTTTGGCAGATATAATATACAACACGTAGAAAATACAGGCAGGCGGGCCCCCGCGGCCCGGCGCGCTGCGCGCCGGTGGGACCCGCTGCAGAAGAGGAAAACCATGGCCATGGAGTTCAGCCGCATCCTTACGCTGCTGCGTAAGGAGCGGGGCATCACACAAAAACAGGCAGCGCAGGAGCTGGGCATCAGCCAGGCGCAGCTTTCGCATTATGAAAAAGGCATCCGCGAGTGCGGGCTGGCCTTCGTCGTCCGCGTGGCGGAATATTACGACGTCAGCTGCGACTACCTGCTGGGCCGCAGCGCCGAGCGCAGCGGCCAGACCATCCGGGTCGAGGACCTGCCCGAAAGCGGCGCCAGCACCGCCGGCAGCGTCTACCGCGGCAGTGTGCTGCCCACGATGTACAAAAAACTCCTCGAAAACTCGCTGGAAGTGCTGTACGACAAACTGCAGGCCAGCGGCGACAAACAGCTCGTCAACGGCGTCAGCCGCTACCTGCAGCTGGCGGTGTACAAGATGCTGCGCCAGCTGCACGACGCCGCGCCGCGCAACGTGTCGGGCATGTTCCGCGTGGGGGCGGCGCGCTGGGCCGCCGACGCCGACGCCGCCATGCGCCTGACCGAGGCCGACCTGGCCGCCGCGCTGACGGGCGAGGACGGCACGCGCGAGAGCGCCGACCCCGCCACCCTGGCCCTTACGACCGAACGGCTGGCCCACGACTACCCGCGCCATGCCACCAGCCTGTTCAACCTCGTCAAAAATGCCGAGGAAGCGATGCGTTCTTTGCAATAAAGGCAGTACAGCACGCATAAAGCGATCCGGCAGCAAAACGCGCCCTGCGCCGCCCCTGCACACCGCGGGGCGGCGCTTTGCGTTTACCGCCCCGCCAGCGCCTCGCGGCAGCGCGGGCAGACGGATTTGCCGTGCAGCTGCACGGCGTCGGGCGATACCTCGCCGCACAAAACGCAGGCCCCGGCGGGGCGGTATTTGCGCAGCAGGATCGCGTCCCCCTCGGTAAAGATCTCCAGCGGCGTATCGGCGGTGATGTCAAAACTGCGGCGCAGCTCTTTGGGCAGCACCACGCGGCCCAGGGCGTCAATGTGGCGGACGATGCCGGTAGAGATCATAGGGGGTACCTCCTGTGCGGGGCAGCCCGGTGGGCTGCCGGTAGATCGAAATATGGTGGGGGATCTTGTCCCCCGGCGCAACTTCTTGTAGATATTATACGAGGGTTTGGCAATATTGTCAATATTTGGAAGCTGGAAACCGTTCGACGGCTTTCGACAAAACGCGGTAAAACGATGTTTTCGACGCGATTGAGGTGGGCGGACGGGAAAAGAAAAAACGCGCGCCTGCCAGTTTCGGCGCCTGCAACAACTCTGACACAACTGCATGCTACACTGAACACAAAGGATGCCGGGGCGCTTTCCCCGGGAAAGGAAGCGGGAACGCATGGCAAAGGGACGTGTCGTCTACCACAAACAGCCGCCGGCCGGCGCGCCGCGCAGCATTAGTACCACCGGCGCGCGGCGGCGCAAACGCCGCCACCCGTGGCTGCGGCTGCTGGCGGCGGTGTTGGCGCTGGGGGCCGCGGCCGGGGCCGTGTACGGGTTGTGGCTGCTGCACCCGGTGCACAACGACCAGCTGCTGGCGGCGTTCCGGCCGCAGGCGGCCGAAGCCGCCCCCGCGCAGGATGCGGCGGCCCCGGCCGAGGACCCGGCCGATGCGCCGGCCGCCCCCGGCCAGGCGGCCGCCGTGCCGCCTGTGGAGGACGGGCGCATCGTGGTGGCCGTCGACCCGGGGCACGGCGGCGTCAACCCCAACATCGGGGCCGAAGATCTTGGCAGCGAGGCGAACGGCCTGCGCGAGGTGGACATCACCTACGCCACTGCGCAGGCGCTGGCGGACCTGCTGGAAGCCGACGGCCGCTTTGCCCCGCTGCTGACGGCGGACGGCTCTGCCTATGTAAAACCCAGCGCGCGCGGCGCCGCCGCCAAAGCGGCCGGGGCGCAGCTGCTGGTGTCCATCCACCTCAACTACGACGCCAGCGCCGAGCCCTCGGGGTTTGAGTGTTACGCCGCGCCGCCGGCGCTGGCCACCAACGCCGACAGCGTGCGCTTTGGTGAGCTGCTGGTCGAGGCGTTCGGCCAGCTGGGGCTGCGCATCCGCGGCAACACCGGCGTGCGGTACTTATATTATGACGCCAACGACAACAAGGTGATCCTGGAATCCACCGACACGACGCCCCGCAGCGACCCCACGTTCACGGTGCTGTCCAGCTGCGGCTGCCCGGCCGTGCTGTGCGAGGAAGGGTTTATCAGCAACGCCGGCGACATGGCGCTGCTGGCGGGCGACGACGGCTGCCGGCAGGCCGCCGAACGCTATTACCAATGTATCTGCGCTTATTTTGGCCTGAAACCGCTCCCGTGACCCTGCTTTCGCCATACTGCGGCGGGGCCTGCGTGCGTTTGCACGCAGGCCCCGCCGTTTTTGTTGTTTTGCCCGTTTGCGGGGCGGCGGCGCGCCGTTTCGCCGGGGTTTGGGGCGCGTTTTGTCCGCCCGGCGGGCATTGGCAAAGGTTTTCGGGTTTCCACGGCCTGCGGCAAAAAGCAACGCGCGGGCATGGTATCGTACAGCTACCGTACGGCATAAAGCATAAAGGGGGAACTGTACTTATGGCTGTATTTACCAAAGAAAAACTGCAACTTCCGGTGGGCGGCGCGCTGCTGCCCGCGGGTGCGCGCTGGTCGGCGCTGGCCTGGCAGCTGGGCGCGCTGGCTGCCGGCGCCGTGCTGGGCGCCGGGCAGGTGTATGGCGGGGCCGCGCCGTTTGGCCTGGCGTGGGTCGCGGCCTGCCCGCCGGTCTACCTGTGGGCGGCGGGCGTGGGGGCGCTGGCCGGCAGCCTTGTGTTCCAGCCGCTGGGGCTGGCGCTCAAGCTGGCGGGGGCGCTGGCGGCCGCTGTGGCGGGGCGGTGGCTGGGCGGCGGCAGGCCCCGCACCGCGCTGCTGGCGGGCGGCGGCACGCTGGTGGGCGTCCAGGCGCTGGATGTCCTGCTGGCGGGCGGCATCCTGGACCCCGCGCAGTGCGCCGCCGTGCTCAGCACCGTGCTGCTGGCGGCGGCGCTGGGGTGGGGGTTCGTACATTTTCCCGCGCGGGAACCGCGCGGGGCCTGCCTGTGGTTGGCGGTGGGGGTGGCGTGTTTGCAGCGCTTTGCCGCCGGGCCTTTGGCTCCGGGCCTGGCGGTGGCGGCCGCCGCCGGGCTGTGCGTCGCCCTGGCGGGCACGCTGGCGCAGGCGGCGGTGCTCAGCATCGCGGTGGCGGCCGCGCTCACGGCGGCCAGCCCGTCGCTGTGCTATGCGGCGCTGGCCGTGGCGCTGGGCAGCCTGGCGGCGGCGTGCCTGTTCCCCGGCGAGCGCTGGCGCTGCACCGGGGTGTTTGCGGCAGGGTGCGCCGCGGGGGCGCTGGCCGCGCCCGACGCCGCCGGGGTGCTGCCGCTGGCGGTGGGCGGCGGGCTGGGGGTGTGCGCGGCGCTGGCGCTGCCGGCCGACTGGCTGCGCGCGGTCTTTCCGCCGCCGGCCCCGCCGGTGCAGGCCCAGGGGCTTACCGGCGCGGCGCGGCGGCTGGCCTCAGTGGCCGATACCCTCAGCGACATTGCCGATACCGTCAACGCCGTCTGCGCGCGGCAGATGCCGCCCAAAGGCGAGACCTTCGACTTCGTCGTCGAGCACACGGCCCGCGCGGTCTGCCAAAGCTGCACGCGCCGCAACCGCTGCTGGGTGCGCGGCTACGCCACGGCGATGGACGGGCTGTACCAGCTCAAACCCAAGCTGGAGGCCGCCGGCCGCATCGAGGTCGAGGACCTGCCCGGCCAGCTCTCGGTCTGCATCCACCCCAGCGACCTGTGCACGGCCGCCAACCACGGCTACGCACTGTGGCGCAGCCGCCGCCAGACGCGGGCGCGGGCCGCCACGCTGCGCGCCGCCCTGACCGAGCAGTACAGCGCCCTGGCGGGGGCGCTGGCGCAGCTGTCGGCGCGGCTGGGGCAGGCGGGCCTGCCCGATGCGCGCCGGGCCGAGAAAGCCGCCCAGCTGTTTGCGGGGCTGGGGCTCGACGCGCTGGAGTGCAGCGCCACGCAGGACCTGGCGGGGCGGCTGACGGTGGCGGTGACGCTGGACCGCACCAAATTTTCTGACGAAGAACTCGCCGCCCTGACCGAAGAACTCAGCCGCCTGTGCCGCCGCGACCTGGCCCTGCCCGAGGTCACCCACTGCCGCACCGTGACGATGCTGAGCTTTGGCGAGCGCCCGCTGTTTGAGGCCGAGTTTGGCGCGGCGTCGCGCCCGGCGCGCGGGCAGAGCGTCAGCGGCGACGCGCTGGAACAGTTCTGCGACCCCGGCGGCCGCGCCCAGGTACTGCTGTGCGACGGCATGGGCACCGGCCGCCCGGCGGCGGTGGACGGCCAGATGGCCGCTAAGCTGACCGGCCAGCTGCTGCGCGCCGGGTTTGCGGCCGAAAGCGCCGCCCGGCTCGTCAACGTGGCGCTGGGGCTGAAAAATGCCGGGCAGGAGTCCGGCGCGACGCTGGACCTGCTGACGGTGGACCTGTACAGCGGGCGGGCCGGGCTGTTCAAGGCCGGGGCGGCGCCCAGCTTTTTGGTGCGCGGCGGCATGCCCCACCGGCTGGAAAGCCCCAGTCTGCCCATGGGCGTGGTGGACAGCCTGGTGGGGCGGTCCTCGACCTTTGCGCTGGACGCCGGGGACTGGGTGGCGCTGGTCAGCGACGGCGCGCTGGCCGACGGCAGCGACTGGCTGATGCAGCAGCTGCAGCTGTGCGCGCAGCTGGGCCACACGCCGCAGCAGGCCGCCGACGCCGTGGCCGAGGCTGCCGCCCGCCGCGCGGGCGAAAAGCAGGACGACATCACGGTGGCGGTGCTGCGGCTGGCCAAGCGCCCCAACGGCCCCCACGCCGCGGCCTGAACGCCGGGGCACGCGCGGATTTTTTGCACGGCGGAGCGCACAGTGTGCCGTTTGCATAAAAATATTTCCAGAAAATATGCAAAAACTGTTTGAATTTTCACAAAGATGTGGTAAAGTAGTATCAATCGGTGACATTTGTGCAAATTCACCAGCAATCTACGCCGCAGGGCGCGTGCGAAAAAAGCCCCGGCGCGAAAAGAGGTTTGACGATTCATGGACTATGCAAGCAAAGACATCCGCAACATTCTGGTGGCCGGTCATGCCGGGTGCGGCAAGACGACGCTGGTCGAAGCGCTGCTGTACCTGAGCGGCGCGACCGAGCGCATGGGCCGTGTGGAGGACGGCACCGCCGCCAGCGACTTTGACCCCGAGGAGATCCGCCGCAAGGTATCGCTGAACGCCAGCGTCGTACCCATCGAGTATCAGGGCGTCAAATACAACCTGATCGACGCGCCCGGCCTGTTTGATTTCGAGACCGGCGCGGCCGAGGGCGTCATGGCCGCCGAGAGCGTGCTGATCTGCGTGTCGGGCCGTTCGGGCGTCAGCGTCGGGGCCGAGAAAGCCTACCGCCTGGCCGTCAAGAACAACAAGGCGCGGATGATCTTTGTGACCAAGACCGACCTTGAGAACGCCGACTATTTCAAGATCCTCGAACAGATGAAGATCGAGTTCGGCCCCAGTGTCTGCCCCTGCGTCGTGCCCGCCCGCCTCGACGACGGCACCGTCGTCTACATCAACCTGTTCAGCCAGAAGGCATTTAAATATGAGGGCGGCAAACAGATCCAGATCGACCTGCCCGATATCGGCCACCGGTTCGAGGGCCTGATCCAGGCCATGAGCGAAGCCATCGCCGAGACCGACGAGACCTTGATGGAAAAATTCTTCGAGGGCGAACCCTTCACCACCGAGGAGATCGTCCAGGGCATGGCGGCCGGCGTGCGCAGCGGCCAGATCACGCCGGTGTTCTGCGGCAGCGCCGTCAACAACCAGGCGCTGGATATGCTGCTGTACAACATGGACGTGCTGCTGCCCGGCGCCGACACCGCCGCCGCGGTGGGCGAGGATGCCAACGGCGACCCCGTGGAAGTCACGGCCGACCCCGACGCCCCGCTGTGCGCCTATGTGTTCAAGACGGTGGCTGACCCGTTTGTCGGCAAGCTCAGCTACATCAAGGTGCTTTCCGGCAAACTGACCGCTGCCAGCAACGCCGTCAACGCGCGCACCAACCAGCCCGAGCGCCTGGGCAAGACGCTGACGGTCTGCGGCAAAAAGCAGACCGACACCGCCGCCATCACGGCCGGGGACATCGGCGCGGTGGCCAAGCTGCCCACGGCCAAAACCGGCGATACGCTGTGCGACCCCGCGCGCGTCGTCAAGCTGCCCGCGCCCGAGTACCCGGTCAGCACCTACCGCATGGCGGTCAAGGTGGCCAAAAAGGGCGACGAGGGCAAAGTTTCCGGCGCGCTGGCCCGCTTGATCGAGGAAGACCCCGCCATCACCTTTACCGTAGACCCCGAGACCAAGCAGCAGGTCATCAGCGGTCTGGGCACCCAGCACCTCGAAGTCGCGGTCGCCAAGCTCAAGAACAAGTTTGGCGTCGAGATCACGCTCGAAACGCCGCGCGTACCCTACCGCGAATCCATCCGCAAGAGCTGCAAGGCCCAGGGCCGCCACAAAAAGCAGACCGGCGGCCACGGCCAGTTCGGCGATGTGTGGATCCAGTTCGAGCCCATCGAGGGCGAGGACATCGAATTTGCCGAGAACGTGTTCGGCGGCAGCGTGCCCAAGAACTATTTCCCGGCGGTCGAAAAAGGTGTGCGCCAGGCGGCTGAGCACGGTGTGCTGGCCGGGTACCCGATGGTCGGCATGAAAGCGACGCTGCTGGACGGCAGCTACCACCCCGTAGACTCCAGCGAGATGGCGTTCATCATGGCCGCCAAGCTCGCGTACAAGGCCGCGATCCCCGAGGCCGGCCCCGTGCTGCTGGAACCCATCGGCACGCTGCAGGCCCATGTTCCGGCCGATAACACCGGCGATATCATGGGCGAGGTCACCAAGCGCCGCGGCCGCGTGCTGGGCATGAACCCCGACGACGAGGGTATGCAGATCGTCGAGGCCGAGGTGCCGATGGCCGAAATGCAGGATTTCACGACCTTCCTGCGGCAGCTGACCCAGGGCCGCG
>LHCFC04200__coassemble_173_pt1 | contig 72269 bp, 61 predicted proteins | sample LHCFC04200__metabat2_high_PE_045 | metagenome-assembled genome bin LHCFC04200
TTCTTGTTCTTCTCCTTGTTGTAGTTGCGCTGCTTGCACTCGGTGCAAGCCAGGGTGATCTTGACAGTCATTTGTTCGGCACCTCCATTATCGGTTAATAAGCCTCCCTCGCGCTTACGGGCTGCCCCGAAAAAAGGGCATAAAAAATAAACCCGCAAAAGAGGTGCTACTATAGTAGCACAACTGCGGGTGCAAGTCAAGCGGAAAGTGCGGCATTTTGCGCATTTTTTCTGCGTGGGGTCCTAGGCCAGCGGGATATCGATCTCCTGCGCCATGGCAAAGCTGTAGACCGTCAGCTTGGTCACCGGCACGCCCAGGCGCAGCGCAAATGCCTGGCGGTACAGCTGCAGCTGGGCCGTATACTCTTTTTTATAGTAGGCGGCGTCGCGGCTGGCGTCGGTTTTATAATCGCAGATCTCGGCATGGTCGTCAAACACAAGCACCAGGTCGGCGATGCCCTGTACGAGCACTTCGGCCTCCGGGTCCCCTGCCTGCGGCACGACTTTGCCGGCCGGCAGCGCCGTGATGAACGGTTCCTCGCGCAGCACGCGCCTGGCCTGGCGGATGCGCCGCCAGACGCCGCCGGCGAAAAACGGCTCTACCTGGCCAAGGTCCAGCTTGGCGGCCAGGGCGGGGTCCAGCAGCTTTTGCGCCACCTGGCGCTCGACTTCCTTTGCCAGGTCGGGGGCGTCGCCCTGCAGCGGCACGCTTTGCATAAACGCGTGGATGGCGGTGCCGCGCTCGGCCCCGGTCAGGCCGTCCTTTTGCAGAAACGCCGGGCGTTCCAGCGCCGCCGGGCGCGCGGCGTGGGCCACCGCGCTGACGCTGACCTTGGCGGGGATCGTTTGCAGCGCGGCGCGCGGGTGCCGCCAGGCAAAGGAGGCGCACAGGCTTTGGCGCAGCGCTTCCTCCGGCGGCGGGGCGGGCGGCGTTTCGGGCGCAGGGGCGGCTTCCGGCGCCGGCAGCAGGCGGATTTCCAGCGGCGCGCGGGTGGGGCGGTGGTGCGGCAGCAGGTCGGTCTTGGCCCACAGCGCGTCGCTGCCCGGGTGCAGCAGCGCCGCCGTCAGCAGCCAGCCGGCCCAGCTGGTCATGCCGCGCATCGCCTCGGGGCCGGTGGCCTCGGCCTGGGCGTAGAGCGCCGGGGCCTTGAGCTCGCTGCCGCCGCGCTTGAGCGGCACAGTGATGAGGAGCGCGTCCTGCGCGCGGGTGAGCGCGACATAGAGCACGCGCATCTCCTCGCTGAGGGTCTCGGTACGGATGGTCTGGGCCAGCGCCGCGTAGGGCAGCGTTTTGTAGCGGCGGGCCGTGCTGCCGGCGCGCAGCGTGACGCCGACGCCGAACCGGCGGTGGGTCAGCACGGGGCGGATGGCGTCGCTCTGGTTGAAAGCGTGCGCCGTGTTGGCCACAAAGACGACGGGAAATTCGAGGCCCTTGGAGCGGTGCACCGTCATGATGCTGACGCAGCCCGGGCGGGTCTGCCCGCCGCCGCTCTGGCTCAGGCCGCCGTTGGCCGCCGCGGCGTCCATGGCGCGGATGAGCGCCGGCAGCCCGGCCTTGCCGGCGCCGGCCGCCCAGGCGACGAAGGTCTGCAGGTCCTCGCGGCAGCGCGCGCCGTCGGGCAACGCGCCCACGGCGGCCAGGTAGCCGGTGCGGGCCAGCAGTTCTTCGAGCAGGCGGTCCACCGGCAGCATGCGCGCCAGGCGGCGGTACTCGGCCAGGGTCTGCACAAAGGCGGCAAAGCGCGGCTCGCCGCCTTCCAGCACGGCGCCGTACAGGCTGCCCTGCGGGCAGGCGCGGCGCAGCGCCACCAGGTCGTCCGGCGTATAGGGGAACAGCGGGCTGAGCAGCACCGCCGCCAGCGGGATGTCCTGGGCGGGGTTGTCGATGACGCGCAGCAATGCCGCAAAGGGGCGCACCGGCGGCGCGTCCAGCAGGTCGGCGGCGACGTCGGCAAACACCGGGATGTTGGCTGTGCGCAGCGCGCTTTCGTAGGTAGCAAAGTCGGCGCGGCCGCGCAGCAGGATGCAGAAATCCCCTGCCTGACAGGGGCGCACGCCCTCTTTGCCGCGCACGGGGAAGCCTTCCTCCAGCATGGCGGCGATGCGCTGTGCGATGGCGGCGGCGTCCCCTTCTGCGTCTGCGCCGTCGATGACGTCGATCTCGCACAGGCCTGGGTAGGCGGCGTCCGGCCGGCCGACGACGAGCCGCTGGCCGGCGCCGTAGTCGACGCCGCCAAGCTCCTGCGAGAAGAAGGTCTCGAACAGATAGTTGATGCCGGCGATGACCTGCGGCGCGCTGCGGAAGTTGGCGTCCAGCGCCAGCGTGGCCGGCGCGCCCGCCGGCTGCGGGTAGGGCTGCCAGCGCTGCTGCTTGCCCAAAAACACCGACGGGTCGGCCTGGCGGAAGCGGTAGATGCTCTGCTTGATGTCGCCCACAAAGAAGAGGTTATCGGCCTGGGGGGCGGCCAGCGCAAAATAGATGGCGTCCTGCAGGGCGTTGGTGTCCTGGTATTCGTCGACGAGCACGGCGGCATAGCGCGCGCTGACGGTGCGGCACAGCGGCGTGCGGGCGCCGTCCGGCGTCGTGAGCAGGTCCAGCGTCAGATGCTCAAAGTCGGCGTAGTCCAGCAGTTTTTCCTCGCACTTGGCGGCAAAGCAGGCGTCGGCAAACTGCTGCGTGACGCGCACGAGCGCCGCCACCAGCGGCGCGGCGCGGCGGCGGTCCTCGGCATACTGTGCCGCGGTGCACAGCAGGCAGTCGCCGCGCAGGCTTTCGATCTGCTTTTTGGCGCGGTCACGCAGCTCGCTGGCCGCAAAGGCCGCCGGGTTGCTGGCCTTGCCGCCCTTGATGCGCCCCGCTTTGCGCCAGGCGCCGCCCAGTTCGTCCAGCAGGGCGACGGCGTCGTCCCACCGGCCTTGCGCCAGCGTCTGGCACAGCGCTTCGACGCGGGCGGCGTCGTCCAGCAGCACCGCCGTGTAGGCGGCGTCGGCGGCTTCGTCCCGCGCGGCGGTGCGCGCGCCGGCTTCCAGCAGGGCTTTGGCCCCGCAGGCGCGCGCGTGCGCAATGCGCAGCACTTCGCGCCCCCAGGGGGTATCCTGCGGGGGGGCTTCGGCCTGCCACTGGGCGGCAAACCCCTGCAAGGCCTGCGCCGGGTGCGGCAGCGCGCGGCTGAAGTGGTAGAGTTCCAGCACGGCGCGGCCGGCGGTCTGGTCGGTGCGGCCGCGGTCGTACAAATCGGCAAAAGCGCGGAAATCGGCGTCCGCATAGGCAGTTTCCAGCACGTCGGCCAGCGTCTCCTGCTCGATGCGGGCCAGATCCGCCTCCTCGGCCATCTCGAAATCCGGCGGGATGTCCAGCGCGGCAAAGTGCTGCTGCACAAAATGCAGGCAGAAGGCGTCCACCGTGCCAATGGCCGCGCGCTGCAACAGCAGCTGCTGGCGGCGCAGGCGCACATCGCCGGGGCGGGCGCGCACCTCCTGCGCCAAGCGGGCCGAGATGTCGGCCCGCAGCTTGGCGGCGGCCGCGTTGGTAAAGGTCATGATGAGCAGCTGGTCGGCGTCCACGGGGTGGTCGGGGTCGGTGATGAGGCCCGCGACGCGCTCGACCAGGACGCGGGTCTTGCCGGAACCGGCGGCCGCCGACACCAGCAGGCTGCCGCCCCGCGCGCCGATGGCGGCAGCCTGCGCGGGGGTGAATTGGATTTTGGGGGCTTCCGGCATAGCGTTCTCCTTTTTTATTCCTCCGCAAACGGGTCGCTGACGTTGGGCACCGTGCGTTCGTCCTCGCCGTCCTGGTGGGGGCAGGCGATGCGGAAATCGCAGTAGGCGCAGGGGCTGCGCCCGCCGCTGCACAGCGGCTGCGCGCCGATGTTGCCCGCATAAAGGTTTTGCGCCATCTGCACCAGCAGGCCGTCGAGGTGGTCGCGGATGCGGGCGAGTTTTTCAGGGTCGGCCAGGCGGCCCTTGGCGTTGGTGATGCGGCCGGTCTTTTCGCTATAGTTCAGCGGCGTGAACTGGCCGGTGCGTTTGGGGTCCATGGCGGTGTACACCGTCTCGTCGTCGAGCAGCAGGCCGTTGAGCGGGTAGACGGCCGCGCCCGCCTGGCCGGCCGCCTCGGCGTCGGCGCGGGGGATGTTTTCCGGCGCGGGGTCGGCCAGTAGATACTCGACCCCGGCGGCCGCCGCCCCGGGGAACTGCGCCCCTGCCTGGCGTTCCAGCGTAAAGAGGTAGAGCAGCATCTGGCAGTCCAGCCCGCAGTAGACTTCCTTGAGCTGGAAGTCCTTGCCTCCGGTCTTGTAGTCCACAACGCGCAGGTAGGTGCGCGCACCGTGCGGCATGGCGTCGACGCGGTCCACCGTGCCGACGATGCGCACGGTATGCCCGCCGCCGGCGTCCAGCTCTACCGGGTCGACGCGCGGGGCGTCGGGGTCGTCGCCGGGGCGGTCGTCGATGCGCAGCTCAAAGGCGGCCGGCTGGAAGCCGGACTGGCGCAGGTCGCGCTGGATGAAGCCCAGCAGCCCGACGAGGTTGCGGCGGATGCGGTCGATGAGGTACTGCATGCGCACCGTGACGCCGGGCAGGTTGGCAGCGACGTACTGTTCGACCAGCGTATCGACGAGGGCGGCCAGTTCCTCGTCCGTGAGGTCTTTGAAATCGTCTTTTCGCTCTTTGAGGGCGTTTTCCAGCACCCAGTGCGTCAGCGTGCCGCTGATGTTGGGGGCCAGCTCGGCCTTTTGGCGCGGGGCGGCGCGCAGGATGAACTGCAAAAAATAGCTGAACGGGCAGGTCTGGTATTTTTCAAACCGCGTGGGGCTGACGCGCAGGCTGCGGCCCAGCAGCGCTTCCAGCGCGGCGGTGTCCTGCACGGCCAGCGGCTTGCCCTGGCGCGCGCGCTGCACCGCCGCATAGCCGGGCGCGGCGTTGGGGGTGCCCTCGGCTTCGGCCAGGGCTTCGGCCAGGGCCGCGCCCTCGGCCCCGCGCGCGGGGTCCTGGCTGACGGGGCCCAAAATATCCAGTGCGGCGGCCGGGGCGGCGGCCAGCTCCGCTGTGTCGGGCGTCGTGAACGGCACGCCCAGCAGGCTGCGCACCGGGGCCAGCGCGGCGCTGGCGCCCTCGGCGTCGGTGTCATGGGCCGCACCGGGCCAGCTCAGCCACAAAAAGCGGCGCGCCGCCGTCAGCGCCTTGTAAAAGCAGACGCCCTCGCGCAGGGCGCGGTTCTCAAAGCAGTCGGGCAGTTCGGCCCCCTGGCGGATCATGGCGTCGCGGTCGGCGTTGGTCAAAAGCCCCTGGTCGCCGGGCGTCTGGGGGAACTCGCCCTCGCGCAGGCCGACGACGAACACGGCGTCAGTCTCCGGCAGGCGCATGCGCCCGGCCGACGTCAGGATGACGCTGTCGAGGCTTTGCGGGATATGCCCGAGGTCGGTGGTGCGCAGCAGCAGCGTGAACAGGCCGGCGTACTCGGCCGGGGGCAGCGCTTCGTCGCCCAGCAGCTGCACGAGTTCGTTCAGCAGGCCCATGACGACGTTCCACTCGCGCAGGGCTTCGTCGGCCTCGGGCAGGCGGCCCTGCGCGCGCAGCGTTTCGGCCAGGGCGTCCAGCGTTTTTTCGGCCCCGAGCGCCTGCAAAAACAGGTAGATCTGGCGCGTCAAATCTGCCGCGCCGGCGTTTTTGGCGCGGGCGAGGAACTTTTGCGCGCGCTCGACGAGCCAGCCGCGGGCGGCCTCGGCGTCGGCAAGGGTGCGCGTGTCCTCGACGCGGCGGGCGTCGGCGTACCCGGCGGCGCTGCGCGTGAACGGCGCGCGCCAGTCGGCCGCTTTGAGCGGCCAGGTGTAGGCGTAGTTTTCCAGCGCGGCCTGCTGGCGCGCGGGCAGGTCGACCAGCCCCGTCTTGAGCAGGCGCAGCACCGTGCGGCTGGAAAGCCCGCCGCGCAGCAGTTCCAGCGCCGCATGCACGGCGCGGGCGGGGGCGGTGGCCTCCGGCGTGGTGGCTTCGTCGCAGAACAGCGGGATGTTTTGCAGGCGGAACTCATACCGCAGCGGGCTGAGGTACTGCCCGATATCGCGGCAGACGACCGCCATGCGGCTGTAGGGCACCCCGGCGCGGGCGCGCGCGGCAATGGCGGCCGCCACGGCCTTGGCTTCGGCCTGGCGGCTGGCCGCCGCATGGCAGACGATGGCCGGGGCGGCGGGGTCCACCGTGCACTGCGGCGTATAGGTGGGGTCCGCCAGCAGCAGGTTGAGCTCGGCCAGGACGGGGGCGTCGGCGTGGCGGGGGTCGTCGGCCAGCGTGCGGGTATGTACCGGCACGCCGGCGTCCGCCGCCATGCGGCGCAGCGCGGCGGCCACCATTTTGGCGCCGCTGAACACCCCCATGCCGCCGTCGCGGTCCTGCAGGCCGTCGCAGCACAGGCAGACCGTCACATCGGCCACCGGCAGCATGGCAGCCAGCAAGGCGCGCTTGGGGGCGTTGAAGGTATCGAACTCGTCGATGAACACCGCCCGCCCTGCAAAAAATTCTGCGTCCAGGGTGCGGGCCGCCAGCTGCTGGCGGTCGCCGGGGTCCATGGCGCTTTGCTGCAGCAGCGCTTCGTATGCGCCGTAGATCAGCGCCAGTTCCCGCAGCTTTTCGCGGTCGGCGCCGGGGGCATCGGCATAGGCTGCCAGGGCATCCGGCGTGACGCCGGCGCTTTTGAGTTCCTGGATGGTCTGGGCCGCTTTTTCGCAAAACGCTGCCGAGCGGCGCTGCCGGCTGTAGTAGACGACGCGATCCAGCAGCGAGTCGACGGCGCGGCGCACCAGCAGCGCGCGGCCGGCCTCGTCCAGCGTCTGCACGGCCGCGCCGCCGTAGCGGCGCAGCAGCGCTTCGGCCAGCGTCGTGAAGGAATAACTTTCGACATAGGCGGAAAGGGTATCCCCCAAGGTACGGTAGAGCAGCCCCTCGGTAGAGGAGGTGAACTGTTCCGGCACGATGAGCAGGCTGGGCTGGCCGCGCTCGGCCCGCGCGCGCAGCTGCGCCAGCATCTGGTAGGATTTGCCGCTGCCCGACGGACCAAGAAGAAGATGCAGCATACGGGGTTTTCCTTTCCTGACAGAAAAAGAGGGAACGCGCTTCCCTCTTGTATACAAACGGTTTTTTGGCGGTTTATGCAAGCCCCTGCAAGGCGTCCCACAGGGCAAAGCGGACCTCGTACCGGCCAAAGACCAGCGCGTTTTCTTGCGGCGTGGGGTATTCGGCCGCCGCGCCCGCAACGCACAGCGCCGGGTACAGCACGCAGAACCAGTTGTGCCCCTGCGCATCGCCCAGTTCCACCCGCAGCGCCGTGTAGGCGCCGCCGGGCAGCGCAAAGCTGCCGTATGCCCGCGCGGCAAAGTCGGCAGTTTCCAGCCGCACGGCCGCGCGCTGCGCACTGTGGGCCTGGTGCAGCGCCAGGTTGGCCGCCCGTTGCAGCCGCGGCAGCGCCGTGCGCAGCGCCTGCGCCGCCTGCCGCGGCGTGGCGGCCGCCGTGACCGCGGCGGGCAGCGCGTCCAGAATCGCATCCCGCACTTCCAGTTTTAAAAGCTGGTCCTCGATGGTATCGCTGTTGGCCAGTACATGCAGGCGGATGGTATCGGCGCGCACCTGCGCCGCCACCTTGCCGCGCTGCGCCGCCGCCACCGTAAGTACCACGCTGAGCAAAAGCCCCAGCCCAACGCCGAGTTCCAGCACCTTGCGTTTCGGGGTCCGTATCATAGGCGCCCCCTCCCTTCGCCCAACAGTATGGGCCGGGCAGGCGGCGGCTAAACAGCGGTCAGCCTTTTTCCGGTTTCAGCGGGCGGCGCACCGTCACGCGCGGGCCGCCGCGCGCCGGGCGGCAGAGGTAGACCTGCTTGTAGCCGGTACGCAGGGCCGCCTGGGCGGCGCGGGCGCTGGATTCGTCGGCAAACACGCCGAACACCGCCGCGCCGCTGCCCGTCATCTGGGCGGTCAGCGCGCCATGCTCCCGCAATATGGCGCAGATGGCCGGGGTCTCTTTCGCGCCGGAACAATGTTCCAGCGCGTTGCCGGCCGCGGCGCACACCGCCGCCAGGTCGCCGGCGCGCACAGCCTGTTCCTGGGCTTCGCAGTCGGGGTGGACGGGGCTGCCCATCGTATCGTAGCGGGCAAAGGCTTCCGGCGTCGAGACGCCGACGCTGGGCATGGCCACGACGAACCAGCATGCCGGGCAGGGCGGCAGGGCTTTCATCAGGTCGCCGACGCCGCGCACGCGGCAGGTGCCGCCCAGCAGGGCAAACGGCACGTCGGCCCCGATGCCCGCGCCGAGGGCGCAGAGTTCGCTCATCGAAAGGCGGGCGTCGTACAGGTCGTTGAGCCCCACCAGCACGCCGGCCGCGTCGGCGCTGCCGCCGGCCATGCCGGCACGCACCGGCACCCGCTTGTAGATCGTCATATCGACGCCGGCCAGCAGCCCCGTGTAGTGGAAAAACGCCAGCGCCGCCTGGATGGCGGTGTTTTTGTCGTTGACCGGCACAAAGCTGCCGGGCAGCGTCAGGCTCAGCCCCTCGCTGCGGCGCAGCGTGATCTTCTCGTACAAATCGATGGTCTGCATGACCATATCGAGGTCATGGTAGCCGTTGGGCAGCGTGCCGACGACGTCCAGCGAAAGGTTGAGCTTGGCCGGGGCCAGCACGGTGACGGAACGTTTTTGCATAGGGTCCTCCCCTTTTGGTCGGTTCTGATCGCGGTCAGGCTTTCAGCCAGCCGTTTTCCTGCAAAAAGGCGCGGATGCGGTGCATCGCGGTCTGCAGGTGGTCGACGCTGTAGGCGTAGCTGATGCGGGCGTACCCCTCGCCGGAGGCGCCAAACGCATCGCCGGGGATGATGGCGACCTCTTTTTCGTGCAGCAGGCGCTCGCAGAAGTCCTCGCTGGACAGGCCGCTGACCTGGATGGAGGGGAACACATAGAACGCACCGCGCGGCTCAAAGCAGGTCAGGCCCATCTCGTTGAGGGCCTTGACGACGTAGCGGCGGCGGCGGTTGTACTCGTCGCGCATCATCTCGATCTGGTCGTCGCACTGGCGCAGCGCCGTGATGGCCGCATACTGGCTGGTGGTGGGCGCGCTCATGATGCAGCTTTGGTGGATCTTGGTCATGATCTCGATGATCGGCTCCGGCCCGGCGGCATAGCCCAGCCGCCAGCCCGTCATCGCATAGGACTTGGAGAAGCCGTTGACGACGATGGTGCGCTCGGCCATGCCGGGCAGCGAAGCGAAGGAGACGTGGCGCTCGAGGCCGTAGGTCAGCTCGGAGTAAATTTCGTCCGAGAGGACCATGACGTTGGTGCCGCGCAGCACCTCGGCGATGGCTTTGAGGTCCTCGGCCTCCATGACAGCGCCGGTGGGGTTGTTGGGATACGGGAAGATGACCAGCTTGGTGCGCGGCGTGAGGGCCGCCTGCAGCTGGGCCGCCGTCAGGCGGAAGCCGTCCTCGGCCCGGGTGGGGATGTGCACCGGCACGCCGCCCGTGAGCTGGGTGATCGGCTCATAGCAGACAAAGCAGGGTTCGGGGATGATGACCTCGTCCCCGGGCTGCACCAGCGCGCGGATGGCCAGGTCGATGGCCTCGCTGCCGCCGACGGTGACGAGCGTCTGTTCCACGGTATAATGCAGGTCAAAGCGGCGTTCCAGGTAGCGGCAGATCTCGGCGCGCAGCTCTTTAAGGCCGGCGTTGGCCGTGTACTTGGTGCGGCCCTGTTCCAGGCTGCGGATGCCCGCGTCGCGCACGCTCCACGGCGTTTTGAAATCCGGCTCGCCGACGCCCAGCGAGATGCAGTGCGGCATATCGGCCGCCAGGTCAAAGAAGCGGCGGATGCCGGACGGGCGCATCACCTGCGCGTTGGGGGCGATCAGTTGTTCATAGTTCATCACAGTATCGTCCACTCTCTTTCGTCGGTCTCCTCGGCTTCATACAGGCGGCCGCTGCGCTTATACGCGCGCAGCACAAAGCTCGTCGCGGTCGAGATCACGTCGTCCAGCGGCGACAGGCGCTTGGCGACAAAGAGCGCGATCTCCTGGAAAGAGCGGCCCTTGATGATGACCTGCAGGTCGTAGCCACCGCTCATCAGCAGCACGGTGTCGACTTCGTCAAAGGCGGCGATGGTCGCGCCGATGTCGTCAAACCCGCAGGATTTGTGCGGCGTGACGCGCAGTTCGATGACCGCTTCCACCACATTGACGCCGGCGCGCTCCCAGTCGACGAGCGCCTCATACCCGCGGATATAGCCCTTGGCGGCGGCCTCGTCCATCATGGCGGCCACCTCCTGCGGGGTCTTGTCCAGCATGGCCGCGATGTCCTCGATGGGCATGCGGGCGTTTTTTTCGAGCAGGCGAAGCAATTCTTCCATAACGACACACCTCATTTTTTGTATAGATGCTATGATTATAGCATACTTGCCGGGGGATTGCACCTGTTTTTTGCCGCCGCACCCTGCAAAAAGCGCCCGTGCAGGGCGCAGGGCCGCGCGCGGGTGCGCTGGCGCGCCCTTGCATGCAAAAAGCACCCGTGCGCGGGGCGCGGGTGCTTGCGGCAGGGTCTGTGCGGGGGCGCCGTGTCAGCTTTCGGCGTCGGAGGAGGCAGGTTCTTCTTCCCCGCCGGTCTCTTCCTCCGTGGTCTCGCCGGCGTCTTCGCCGCCTTCTTCCGGCGGCGTTTCCTCCGAGGAAGCGGTTTCTTCCCCGCCTTCCTCGGCCGGGGTCTCCTCCGCCGCGGCGGCATCCTCGGCCGGGGCGCTGTTGGCGGCGTCGGTCATGGTAGAATCCAGCTGGCTTTCGACCATCGTCTGGGTATCCTGCGAAACGGCCGCCGTCGGGGTGGGCGTGGGCGTCGCCTCGACCTGCATCTCGCTTTCCTGCAGCGCGGTGAGGTACCAGGTGCGGTTTTCGCCGCGGGCAAAGACGTAGTCCATGTACTTGACGGGGTCGGTGGGCGCCGTCAGCGAGATCTCGCCGCTGGTGCTGTTGCTGGCCGTGGGGACGTACCCGACGGTGACGCGCAGCTGGCCTCCGCTGTTGGTGATGCGCTCGACCTGCGGCGTATACTGTGCGACCGCACTGGTGACGGGCACCAGATAGCACTGCTTTTCCTCGTTGTACTGGTAGACGAACTGGTCGGTGGCAAAGCTGCCGTCGGTGACTTCATACCCCGGCCCCAGCAGGTTGGCGATGTAGGTGTCGATCTCCAGCTTGGGGATCATGGCAGAGCCGGTGTCGGGGTCGCGCTCATACTGGTCCAGCGTGCCGCCGTCCTTTTGGGCTTCGTACACGGTGCCCCAGATCGCCGCCTGCTTGAACACGCCGGGGTCTACCGCCTGCACGTCGTCAAACGGCAGCGGGTCCAGCATGACCATGCCGTACAGGCGGTCGGCATACTCCTGCCGGCGGCCGGAGTCGTCCAGTACGCTGCACAGTGCGCTCCAAAGCCAGCCGGCAACGGTGAGCAGGCCGATGAGCGCCAGCAGCAGTGCCGCCGCGCCCAGCGCCTGCCGCGCCAGGCGGCGGCTGTTGCGGATCTGTTCTTCTTTATAATTTGCCATGGTGGGTGTTATTGCTCCTGAATCTCAAGTCTTGTGCGCGGGCAGAGGTCATTTGTTCTTGTACATCTGCTCGTAGTATTTCTGGTAGTCGCCGCTGGTGACGTGGGCCATCCAATCGGGGTGGGCCAGGTACCAGTCGATGGTCAGCACGATGCCTTTTTCAAACGGCGTCTCGGGGTACCAGCCCAGATCGTTCTTGATCTTGGTGGGGTCGATGCCGTAGCGGCGGTCATGGCCGAGGCGGTCCGCCACATGGGTGATGAGCTCCTCGCTGATGCCCTCGTCCTGCAGGCGGTCGTGCAGCTGGGCGATGACGGTCTTGACGATGAAGATGTTGGGGCGTTCGTTATGGCCGCCGACGTTGTACACCTCGCCGTCCTTGCCGCCCGCCGCGACCATATCAATGGCCTTGCAGTGGTCCATGACATACAGCCAGTCGCGGATCTGCATGCCGTCGCCGTACACCGGCAGCGTCTTGTGCTGCTTGGCGTTGTTGATGAGCAGCGGGATGAGTTTTTCGGGGAACTGGTAGGGGCCGTAGTTGTTGGAGCAGCGGGTGATGTTCATCGGCATGCCGTAGGTATCGTGGAAGGCTTTGACGAACATATCGGCGCTGGCCTTGCTGGCCGAGTAGGGGCTGTGCGGGCACAGGGGCGTCGTCTCCATAAAATAGCCGTCGGGGCCCAGCGCGCCGTACACTTCGTCGGTAGAGACCTGCAGGTACTTTTTGCCCGGTTTCCAGGTCTTGGCCGCGGCGTCGTACCAGGCGTCCTTGCAGCACTGCAGCAGGTTGACGGTGCCCAGCACGTTGCTTTCGACAAAGATCTCGGGGTTTTTGATGCTGCGGTCGACGTGGCTTTCGGCCGCGAAGTTGATGACGTAGTCGGGGTCATACTTGTCGATCAGCTCGGTGACGAGCGCCTTGTCGCAGATGTCGCCCTGCACAAAGATGTGGCGGGCGTCGCCCTCGATATCCTGCAAGTTCTCGAGGTTGCCGGCGTAGGTCAGCTTGTCGAGGTTGACAAGGCGGATGTCGGCGTATTTGTCCAGCATATAGTGGACGAAGTTGGACCCGATAAACCCGGCGCAGCCGGTGACGAGATAGGTTTTCATAGTAGGCTCATTCTCCATTCCAGTTTGCGAAAAAGTCGTTGAGGGCGTCCTGCCAGCCGCGCATCTCGTCGCCGACGGTGCAGCGCAGCATGCGGTTTTCCAGCGCGCTCCACGCCGGGCGGTTTGCGCTTTCGGGGTGGGCGGCGGCGTACGCGGCGCTGGTGCAGGGCACGACCTTGCACGCCAGGCCGGCGCGCTGCATGATGGCGGCCGCAAACTCGGCCCAGCTGCAGATGCCGTTGCCCGTGCAGTGGTAGACGCCGTAGTCGTGGCTGACCGCCAGCTTGAGGATGTGGTACGCCAGGTCCACCGCGTTGGTGGGGTTGCCCAGCTGGTCGTCGACGACGGTGACGGTATCGTGCGTTTTGCCCAGGCCCACCATCGTTTTGACAAAGTTTTTGCCGTAGTAGCTGTACAGCCAGGCCGTGCGCACGATGATGTGCCGGCGGCAGAACTGCTCGACATAGCGCTCACCCAGCAGCTTGGTGTCGCCGTAGGCCGAGACCGGCGCCGGGATGGCGCATTCGTCCAGCGGCACGCCGCCGTTGGCCCGGCCGGAAAACACGTAGTCGGTGGAGATATGGATCAGCCGCGCGTTGACTTTGTCGCACGCCAGCGCCAGGTTGCGCGGGCCGATGGCGTTGACCATGTACGCCGCGTCGCGCTGGGTCTCGCACCCGTTGACGTTGGTGAACGCCGCGCAGTTGATGACGGTGTCCGGCTGGTGGCGGCGGATATAGCTGATCGTCGCTTCCCGGTCGGTGATGTCCAGTTCCTCTACATCCACCGGGATGACGGTGGCTTTGCGCAGCCGCTCCGGCAGGGGGCCCAGCACGCAGCCCTCGGCCGCAAGCTGGCGCTGCAGTTCGGTGCCGAGTTGCCCGCGGCACCCTGTGATCAAGATCTTCATGGTATCCCCTCTCAGTACAGCAGCTTGTCGTCGGCCACGTTTTTCAGGTGCATGCCGTAGGGCGATTTTCCGTAGCGTGCGGCGCTCTCCAGCAGTTTTTCTTTGCTGATCCAGCCGTATTTGTAGGCGATCTCTTCCGGCGCCGAGATCTTGATGCCCTGCCGCTGTTCGATGGTCTGCACAAAAGTCGCCGCTTCCACCAGCGAATCCATCGTGCCGGTGTCCAGCCAGGCGTAGCCGCGGCCCAGCAGCTGCACGTCCAGCTTTCCTTCGGCCAGGTACATAGCGTTGAGCGTCGTGATCTCCAGCTCGCCGCGGGCGCTGGGCTTGACCTGCTTGGCCATCTTGACGACGTCACGGTTGTAGAAGTACAGCCCGGTGACGGCGTAGTTGCTCTTGGGGTGTTCGGGTTTTTCCTCAATGGAGGTAGCGTGGCCCTCTTTGTCAAAGGCGACGACGCCGAACCGTTCGGGGTCGTTGACGTAGTACCCAAAGACCGTGCAGCGGCCCGCCTCGGCGTTGGCGGCAGCCGCCTTGAGGCGCTTGGAGAAGCCCGCACCGTAGAAGATATTGTCGCCCAGGACCATGGCGCAGCAGTCGCCCCCGATGAACTCTTCCCCCAGCAAAAACGCCTGGGCCAGGCCGTCGGGGCTGGGCTGGACCTTGTACTGCAGGCGGATGCCGTACTGGCTGCCGTCGCCCAGCAGCGCCTCAAAGCGCGGCGTGTCGGTAGGGGTGGAGATGATGAGGATGTCCTGGATGCCCGCCAGCATCAGCGTCGACAGCGGGTAGTAGATCATCGGCTTATCGTAGACCGGCAGCAGCTGTTTGGAGGTGACCATCGTCAGCGGGTACAGTCTGGTGCCGGCGCCGCCGGCAAGGATAATGCCTTTCATCTGTTACAGCTCCTTTTTCCAATTTGCACCGTGCGCGCCGCCCATCCCGCGGGGCAGGGCCCACCGGGGCATAATCTCACACAATAATAGTAACGCCATTATACCGCATTTGCGCCCCCAGCGCAAGGGGAAAATCCCCCGCCGGGCCGGCCGGCGCCGCGTGGAATTTGTTTCCAGTTTGTTACTATTTGTGCAGGAACGCTTGACGCACGCAGCGGACTATGATACAATATACGCGGTGTAAATACCGGCAGTTTTATGCCGACCAACTATACAATGTGATGAATCCGCTTGGTAAGGAGGCGTTTTTTCTTTGAAACGCTTTTTGTGCGCAGCGTTTTTTATTGCGCTGGTCGCGTTGCTGGCCGCCTGCGGGGTGCTGAACAAAGTCAGCGCCCCGGTGCAGGCCACCGCCACCCCCACCAGTTCAACATCCCGCAGCCAACAGAATGATACCGTCACGGTAAAGGAGGCGCCCGCCACCGTCGACGTCGTCTCGGCCCAGGACGCCCAGACGCCGCAGGCCGCCGCCCCGGCGCAGGCTTCCACCCCGGCTACCGGGGATTTTCCGGTATTGTATCTGGCCGGTATCGTGGGGTTGATCCTGATCTGCTCCGCCGGGCTTTTGATGCTGCGCAAGATCTGATTTGACAACGCCCCTGCACGGGGCGTTTTTTATTTCCCGCTTTTGGCAGAAAGGAGCTTCCCGCCCGTGGGCAAACGCTACCGCAGACTGCGCGGGGACACCGCGTACTATCCCTTTGCCGCGCGCACCCACCTGCGCGCGCGGCAGCGGCGGCAGGCGCGCTGGCTGCGCACAGCCGGCTTCGCCGCGCTGGCCCTGGCCGCCGCCCTGCTGGTGCGGCAGACGGTGTTCCGCGGCGGGCAGCCGCAAGCGCCGCAAGCCGCCGGCCCGGCCGCCTCTGTAGCTGCCGCCACCCGCGAGAACGCGCGGGTGAACGTACACCCCGTGGCCGCCACCGCCGACGCCCTGGCCCTGACGCAGCAGGCCGACGCCGCCGCCCACACCACGCCGGAAACCGCCGCCGCGCCCGCCCCCCAGCAGACCGCCCGCGTGCTGGAGGCGTACCGCGCCCTGTACGAGCAAAACCCCGACCTGATCGGCTGGCTGCGCGTCGAGGGGGCCGGCATCGACCTGCCGGTGGTGCAGACCCCCGGCGACAACGAATACTACCTGCGCCGCGGGTTCGACAAATTCTATGCGGCGGGCGGCACGTTGTTTTTGGACGAACGGTGCGACATCTCCCCCGCCGACCCCACCGCCAACTGGCTGGTCTACGGCCACAACATGGCGGACGGCACGATGTTCGGCCAGCTGACGCGCTACCGCGACGAGGCCTTTTACCGCGAGCACCCGACCTTCACCTTTGACACGCTGTATGAGACCGCCACCTGGCAGGTGGTGGCCGCACTGGACACGACGCTGGGCGCCGACGAGCTGCCCTACTACACCTTTTTTGACGCCGGCACCAAGCTGGAATGGCAGCAGCGCGTGGAGGCCATACGGGCGCTGGCACTGTACGACACCGGCGTCGAAGTGCAGTACGGCCAGCAGCTGCTGACGCTTTCGACCTGCGGCGACCACCGCCCCGGCACCGAGGCCCGCTTTGCCCTGCTGGCCGTGCGGGTGGACCCGTAAGCGCCCGGCACTTGCATTTTGCGGAGGAATCGGCTATGATGGTGCCAGACCCATACCGGAAAGGAGCCTTACACTATGGCAGAATTTACCTATGAGATCACCGAGCGCATCGCGGTGCTCTCGACCAATGCGCGCGGCTGGGAACGCCAGCTGAACCTCGTCAGCTGGAACGGCAACGCCCCCAAGTATGATATCCGCGACTGGTCCCCCGACGGCACCCGCATGGGCAAAGGCATCAGCCTGAGCGAAGAGGAGCTGAAAACGCTGAAGGACATTTTGGACGAGATGGAACTGTGAGGGCCGTATGGAAGACTACCATGCCCGCTTTGTGGAGATCTACAACCAGCACATCACCCGCCCCGGCGCCGACCGCCTGCTGAACTGGCTGGAGACAACGGACTTTTTTACCGCGCCGGCCTCGACGCGGTTCCACGGCGCGTGCGAGTGCGGGCTGGTGATGCACAGCATCAACGTGTATGAAGCGATGATGCAGCACTTTTTCACCGACGGCGAGAACGCCGAGAGCTACGCCATCTGCGGGCTGCTGCACGATTTGTGCAAAGCGAACTTTTACAAGGTGAGCACCCGCAACGTCAAAAACGACGCCACCGGCCAGTGGGAGAAAGTGCCCTACTACCAGGTGGCCGACCAGCTGCCCTACGGCCATGGCGAAAAGAGCGTCTACCTGATCGAGCATTTTATGCGCTTGAAGACCGCCGAGGCCGTGGCCATCCGCTGGCACATGGGCGGGTTTGACGACGCCGTGCGCGGCGGCAGCTATGCCGTAAGCGACGCCTACAACACCTACCCGCTGGCCGTCAAGCTGCACATTGCCGACCTGACCGCCACCTACCTGATGGAACAGGGCACCAGCAGCGTGGAAAACGGCCACCCCAAAACCAAATAAACTGCGCCAAACGCCCCGGCGGGAACCTTCCCGCCGGGGCGTCGTTTTGTTGCCGCGGCAATCGGTTTAGGGCAGCGTGACGGTCCATTCGGCCAGCACGGCCAGGTCTTTGTCGGTTTTATCCACGACCTGCACTTTCAGCTCGCGCACGCCCTCCGGCACGGCGTCGAAATCATCGGTATACCGCGTGCCGCTTTGTGCGCCGTCCTCCTGTATGCGGCCGCCGGCTGCCTGCAGGGACGTCAGCGCCTGCCCTTGCACAGCATACACCTGCAAAGCCGGCGCCGCGCCGCCGGGCAGCGGTTCCTGCACCGTATACGTCACCCGTGTTTCGCCGGGCGTGACGCTGACGCTGGTCAAGGTGAGCCCGTTTTGTTCGGCGTCGGTAAAAGTCCCCCTCCGGGTCAGCGTCTCGTCGGCCGAGACGGCAAACTCCAGCGTGTAAACGCCGGGCAGCGGCGTTTTCTCCCCCGTTTCCCCGGTCACGCCCACCAGGTTGGAAAAGGTCAGCGACGCCTGCATGTCCTGTGTCGAACCGGTATAGCCCTGCAAGTTATACTGCATCTCGCAGAAAAAGGTGTGGTCGTCCTGCTTGCGGAAACAGGGCAGAATATCGCCGGAGACCGCCTGCCCGTTGAGCGTGACGCCGCCGTACAGTGTGTTGAGTTCTTGCTCGGGGATCTCCTCCCACAGCAGCGGCGGGTCGATGGTGACGGTGTCAAAGGCGGCCAGCGTGTCGTCCTGCGCCGTCAGTACCAGGCCGACACGCAGGTAGAGTTCGTCGCAATAGAGCTGGCTTAGGGTCAGCGTATAGGTTTCCGGGTGCAGCCCGTCCACGGCTTTGGCCTGGACCTCGGGCGCGGCGGCATCCGGATCCGCGGCGGTGTCCGGTTGGGCTTCGGCTTCGATCTGCGCGGGCTGCGCATAGTCGGCCAGCTGTTCGCTTTTTAAGGTGGCCTTTTGCTGGCTGTTGATGGCGGCAAACACGTTGCCCAGCACCGGCAGTTCTTCGGCCAGGGCCGGGTCCACCGCGTTGAGCCCTGCCAGCAGCGCCACGCAGGCCGCACCGCCGGCCAGTGCCCGGCCCCAGACCGGCAAACGGCGCGCTTTGCGCGGGCGGCGGGCTCTCCCTTGCTTTTGCGCGCCCGCCTGCCCGGCGCGCCGCAGCACATCCCGGGTCAGGCGCTGCATTTCGGCCGCCGTCAGCGGCGGGTCGCTCGTCCCGATCGTTTCCAGTTCTTGCAGCAAACGGCGTTCCTCAGACATGGGTGATCCCTCCTTTTTGCAGTTGTTGGCGCAGCCGTTCGCGGCCGCGGCACAGCCGGGTGTTGACGCTGGCCACGCTCATACCCAGCGCGGCGGCGATCTCTTTGCCGGATTGCATCAGATAGTATCTGCGCAGAAAGATCTCGCGGTCGGGCGGCCCCATCGCTGCGACCAGCGCGGCCACCTGCTCGGCGGCGTCGCTGCCCGGGTCCGGCGGCAGATCCGCCAGCGCTTGGGCCAGTTCCTCGGTCAGCGGCAGTTCCTCGCGCCGGCGCAGGGCGCGGTAGCGGTTGATGCCGGTATTGCGCGCCGTCACGATCAGCCAGGCGCGCACCGGGATCTCCCGCTCGCACAAGTCCTGCGCATGCCGCCACAGCGCCACAAAAACATCGGCCATGCATTCTTCCACATCGCGCTCGTGCCCCGGCAGGATGCGCCGCAAAACGCCGCGCACCAGCGCCGCATAGTCCCGCATGGCCCAGCGCAGGCCGGTCTCGGGGTCTTGCACGATCTCCCTTACCAGGTCAGGGCTGGCGGGGTGTTTCATCGTCCTCACTCCTTTTTCGTTTGCCTTTCACCCTGGTAAACAGCGGACGCCGCGTATTTCTTACAGTGCCATTCCCCCCACACCGCAAAGCAAGACAAAACATACAAAAACCGCCGCCCGGGCGGGCGGCGGTTCTCTCGTGTTATTTCTTTTGGGCGGGGTCGTCCAGGCGGTCGATCTCGTCCTGCAGCAGCTGCGAGACCGGGCGCTGTACGCTGCGCAGGCGGCGCACGGCCGGTTTGGGCGGCGCGGGCGCTTTGGCGGGCGGCGGGGGCGGCGCGCTGCGGCGCGGCCGTACCGGCTGGGCCGACGCCCGAACGCGGAACTGCGGCGCGGCCGGTCTGGGCGGCGCGGGGTCGTCCTGCTCCGGCGTGCCTTTGGCGAAATCTTTCATCTCGGTGCCAAGCTCCCGCAGTTCGGCCTCGGCGTCGTCGAGCGCCTGGTAGATCGAGCGGGTCAGCCCTTCCATATCCAGCGTGGCAGCGCTCAGGCGCTGGTCCACGCGGGCCAGGCGGTCGCGCACCAGCATCACGCCGGCGGCGATGCCGCGGGCATTCTCGGCCATGCGGCTTTTCTGCGCCTCGGCCTGCTGGCGCAGCTCTTTCTCGGCGCTTTCGGCGTAGAGGTGCGCGTCAGCCAAGATCTTGCGCGCTTCCAGCTTGGCTTCCCGCACGGCGTCCGGCGCGGGCGCTGCTGCGCCCTGCCGCTGCGCGTCGGCAAGCTGCTGCTGCAAGTCCTCGACCTGCTGCTGCAGGTCGTGGCATTTCAGCTGCCAGATGTTGGCGTTTTTCTGGCTTTCCTTCTGGCCGTTCTGGTATGTATCCAGCTGCTTTTGCAGGGTCTTGAGCTGTTCTTCGCCCTCGCGGCGGCGGGCCTCGGCCACGTCGGCGCGCTGGGTGGCAGCAGCGGCTTCCGCCTGCAATGCCTGCGCGCGGGCGTCGGCATCGGTGCGGGCCTGGCGCTGGGCGTCCAGGTCGGTCTGCAGGTTTTGCAGCTTTTGCTCGTACTCCATCTCGCGCTGCTGGGTCTCGTCGGCCAGAGCGTTCATGTACGCCAGCACATCATTTTTGTCGAACCCAAACAGGCTGGAGCGAAAGCCCTGTTCCTGAATGCTCTTTACTTCCGATGGCATGGCGTTTTACATCCTCTCACGGCGCACTGTCAGCAACTTAAGAACGCTTGTTCAGGATGCTGAGCAGGTCGTCGAAGTAATCGCTGTCGTCCTCTTCCTCCGCCGGGGCATCCTGGACCGGCTGCATGCCGACGCCCGTATTGAAAGACTGGGTGAAGATGGGGTTGGGGATCGTGGACTCGACCGGCGGCTGCACGGCGGCAGGCTGCGGCTTTTCGACGGCCGGCGGTTCCGGCGCAACGCGCTGCTGGGCCGCGCCCGCGCGCTTGGCGTCGACATGCGCCTGGATGGGCTCGTCGACTTCCGGCGTGCTCTCGAAGCCGGTGGCGACAACGGTGATGCTCATCTCGTCGCTCAGGCGCTCGTCAAACGCAGTACCCCAGATGATGTTGGCGTCGGGGTGCGCGGACTGGGTGATCATGGAGGCGGCAGTCTCGACGTCGTCGAGGCCGATGTCGGGGCTGGACGTGATGTTGATGATCACGCCGCGCGCGCCGGCGATGCTGGTCTCCAGCAGCGGGCTGGAGATGGCGGCCTTGGCGGCGTTCTCGGCCTTGCCGGCGCCCTTGGCCACGCCGACGCCCATGTGGGCGAAGCCGGCGTCTTTCATGATGGAACGCACGTCGGCGAAGTCGAGGTTGATGAACGCCGGCGTGTTGATGAGGCTGGAGATGCTCTCGACGCCCTGGCGCAGCACGTTGTCGGCGGCCTCAAAGGCGTTCATGAGGGTGATGCGCTCCTGGCTGATGAGCTTGAGGCGCTCGTTGGGGATGACGATCAGCGAGTCGACGTGCATCATCAGCGAGGCGATGCCCTGCTCGGCCAGGCTCATTTTGCGCTTGCCTTCAAACGCGAAGGGCTTGGTGACGATGCCGACGGTCAGGATACCGAGGTCATGCGCGACTTCGGCCACGACGGGGGCCGCGCCGGTGCCGGTGCCGCCGCCCATGCCGGAGGTGATAAAGACCATCTGCGCGCCTTTGAGGGCGTTGGAGATCTCGTCCCGGCTCTCCTCTGCAGCGCGCTGGCCGATCTCCGGGTCAGCGCCGGCGCCGCGGCCCTTGGTCAGCTTGGCGCCCAGCTGCACTTTCTGCGTGGCTTTGGAGTTGAGCAACGCCTGCTGATCGGTGTTCATTGCAACGAACTCGACCCCGGACAGGCCGGCATCCACCATGCGGTTGACCGCGTTGCCGCCGCCGCCGCCTACGCCGATGACCTTGATATTGGTCACATTTTGCATTTCTTCGTCGAGAACGAATGCCATGAGAGTATCCCCCTAAAATGTAAAAGTGTCAGCGGGCCGAAACGGCGTCCCCACAAATGGGCACACTGACCCGTGATTTTTTTGCATATAACCGATTATTAGAATACCAAATTTTCATCCCGATTTCAATACCTGGCGGTAAAATTCATAAAAAATGCCTGTTTTGCCGCGAAATCACCAACTGTAGGGGCAGCTGGTGAAGGTTTTTGGCACAAACGTGAACGGCTACCCGGCAGCCGCCCGGCACACCGCCCCCAGGGCCGCCAGGTCGCCGGGCAGGTCGGCATAGCCGCGGCGGATATGCCCGGGGTCCCGCAGCTGTGTGGTGCCTTCGGCCGCCAGCGCCGCCACCGCCAGCGCCGCGCCGCCGCGCAGATCCGGCGCTGTGACGGCGGCCCCGTGCAGCCGGGCGCCGCCGGCGATGGTAAGCCTGCGCCCCGCCGCCGTGCACGCCGCCCCCATGGCGGCAAACCCCGCGGCGCAGGCAAAGCGGTCGGCAAACAGGTGGTCGTAGATCTCGCTGGGGGCGTCGGCCTGCAGCAGCACCGCCGCCGCAAGCGGCGCGGTGTCGGTGGCAAACGCCGGCCAGGCGTTGGCAAACAGCTGCTGCCCGCCGCGCAAAGGCCGCGCGGGGTCCCGCGCCAGGTGCACCGTGTCGCCGTCTGTTTCGATCTGCACGCCGCAATCTTGTAAGAAATGCAAAAATGCGCCGTAATACTGCGGCAGGCAGCCCGTGACGGCGACCTGCCCGCCGGCGGCCGCCAGCGCCGCCGCATAGGTGGCCGCAGCGATGCGGTCCGGCAGCGGCGTGTACGACACCCCGCCCAAAGCGCGCCGCCCCTGCACCACGATGACGGGCGTGCCCGCCCCTGTGATCTGCGCCCCGCAGGCGCGCAGGAACCCGGCGAGGTCGCAGACTTCCGGCTCGCAGGCCGCGCCGCGCAGCACCGTAGTGCCCTGCGCGCAGCAGGCCGCCAGCAGCAGCGTTATCGTAGCGCCGACGCTGGGCAGGCGCAGGGTAAAATCCACCCCGCGCAGCGGGCCCAGCCGCCGCAGCGTGACGGCTTCGCCCTCCAGCTCCACCTGCGCGCCCATGGCGGCCAGGCCGGCCAGGTGGATGTCGACGGGGCGCGGGCCCAGGCGGCAGCCGCCCGGCAGCGGCAGGCGCACGCTGCCGGCGCGGCACAAAAGCGGCGCCAGGTAAAACACCGAGCTGCGCATCGCCCCGGCCAGCGCTTCCGGGATCTCACCGCACAAAGCCTCCGGCGCAGCAGGCTGCGTGCAGAGGTCCGCCCCTTTGCGCACCGCTTTGGCCCCCACGGCCCGCAGCAGCGCCAGGCTGGTGTCGACGTCCGCCAGGCGCGGCACGCCGCACAGCCGGCAGGGCGCGCCGCACAAAAGCGTGGCCGCCAGCAGCGGCAGCACGCTGTTTTTGGCCCCGGCCGGGCGGATCTGCCCGTGCAGGGTCTGCCCGCCGGTGATGGTGATCGTCTGCATAGCGGCCCCCTTTTTGCCCCTGTGCGGGGCGCTGCAAAATACACGCGGCAGCCCGGCGCCGTACCGTCCGGCCGGCGCCGGGCTGCCCGTTTCGCTTGCAAATCAGTCTAGTTACATATATGGCCGCGCGCGGCGGGTTATGCCCGGCGGCTACAGCAGCAGCGGCTGGATCTGCACGCCGCGCAGCGCGCTTTCCAGCGCGTCGGGCAGCTGGGTGAAATCGCTTTTAAGGCTGCAGGGCTTTTTGTAGCTGTCGTCCTGGCCAAAGGGCACAAAATAGTAGTGCTTGCGCTGCAAAAGCGCCGCCAGCGCCGGGGCACTGCCCGAAAGCCCGTCGTTGGTGGAGGGCGCCACCACGACCGGGCAGCCGCCGCGCAGCAAACTTTTGGCCGCCAGCGTGACCGGTGTGGCGCTGATGCCCGCCGCCAGCAGCGCCATGGTGGTGCCGGTGGCCGGCGCAATGACGAGCGCCTGCGCCAGGCGCTGCGGACCCAGCGGCTCGACCTGCTGCAGCGTCGTCAGCGGCGCATGGCCGGTCAGCTCGCACAGGGTGCGGCGCAAAGTTTCCGCCGTGCCAAAACGGGTATCCTGCCCGGCCGCGCTGACGCTGAGGATGGGCAGGACGTCCCACCCGCGGCGGCGCAGCGCGCCGACCTGCGGCAGCACGGCCGAAAAACTGCAAAAACTGCCGCACAGGGCAAAGGCTACCGTGCGCGGCGCGCCGGAAGATGGTTTCATGGCTGCTCCCCCCTGTCTGCCAAGATGGCCAGCACCGCCTGGCCGATGAGTTCCCCCGCGGTATACGGCGCGCAGCGCCCCGGCAGCGCCAGCGCCTGCACGGCCTGCACGCCCAGCGCCTGCGCCGCCGTAAAATCGACGCCGCCGGGCTCGCTGGCCAAATCGACGACGAGCGCGCCGGGCGGCAGCTGCTGCAAAAGCGCGCGCGGCAGCACCAGCGCGGGGATGGTGTTGATGACGGCCGGCGCCCCGGGCAGCAGGCCGGGCAGCGCCGCCAGCGGTTCGGTCCGATGCCCGGCACAGCGGGCGGCAGCGCGCGCTTCGGCCCGGCGTGCCGCCACCGTAACGCGCCCGCCCAGCAGGGCCAGGCGGTCGGCCACAGCGCGCCCCACGCGGCCGTAGCCCAGTACCAGGAAATCGCTTTCCCAGATCGTGCGCCGGCGCAGCTGCAGCAGCAGCGCCAGGCAGGCTTCGGCCGTGGGCACGGCGTTGAGCATCTCCAGCTCCGGGCGTGCAAAATAGTCTACCAGCGGCAGGTTGGCCTGCCGCACCGCCGCGCGCACCGGCGGCCCGGGCCGCCCCGCCAGCACCAGCGTGCCGGGGCGCGCCGCCTGCAGCACGCGCGCGACTTCATCGCTGACGCGCTGCTGCGACATGGGCAGCAGCAGGTAGTCCGCCCGGGACGCGCATTCCGGCCCGGCGGCCGCATAGCCGGCCCGGCGCAGCACCTGCACGGCCGCCTGCTGGCGGGCATCCCGGCCGGCTGCGCAAAACAGCTTTGGCATCCGCATCCCCTCCCCTGTTCCTCGTGCGCCATACTATGCTGCGCCGCACACGGTGCGTGCAGACGCAAAAAAGCGCCCTGCCAAACGGCAGGGCGCGGGGAAGAACGGGGATCGGTCAATAATGCTTGAGTGCGTCGCACTGGGCGCGCCAGACCGGACGCGGGTCGATGGGCACCGTGCCGATGCGCATCTCGGCCACCAGGGTGGAGCCGCAGGTCGCAACGCTCTGCCCCTGCTTGAGCTGGTCGCCCGCTTTGACGTCGATCTGCTGCAGGTGGTAGAAGATGCTTCTGACGCCGGCGCCATGGTCAATGACCAGGGTGTTGCCGAACCCTTCGCCCAGATCTTTGGCCAGCGCGACGGTGCCGTTGGCCGGGGCGATGAGCAGCTCGCCCCAGGTGGTGGACAGCACCATGTTGGTGGCCGTGCGCCCGCCGCCAGAGTTGCTGGCACGCTGGCTGCGGCTGCGGCCCGCGTACTCGGTCATGCCATAGTACAGCTCTACGTCGAGCGTGTTGAGCAGCGGCTGCACGAAGTTGCTTTCCGCCCAGGCCGCCGGGGTCACTTTCTGCCCCAGGACATTCTGCAGTTCAGCCGGGATGTCGTTTTGGCCGATATACGGCGTGACGAACTGGGAGGTGCTGGAATAGTCTTTGTAATTCCACTTGGCTGCCTGCACCTCAAACTCCAGCGTTTCGCGGTAGTCGCCCATCGTGACGACGAGCTGCTGCGTGCCGGCCGCATGATCCCAGGGGATCGGCAGGTAGCACACCCAGCCGGTGCCCGCCTTGGCAAAGCCCGCATTTTTAAGCGTGGTCTGGATCTGCGGCGGCCGCCCGTCGACGGTATCGCTGACCGTCACGGCGGCCACGCCGCCCTGCTGCACCGATGTGGCGAACAGGTGCACCGTGGGGCGCACTTCGACCTTGAACGAAAGCTGCCAGGTCTCGCTGCCGATCACCGCAGCGTCGCCCGCCACCGGGCTTTCGTCGCTGTACAGCGTCAGCTCGGCCGTGTACTCCCCGTTTTCGGTAAACTGGAAGTTGGCAAACGTTTCGACGTCGCCCTCAAAAACGACGGCGTCCTCGCTGTCGGTCACCGTCAGTTCGCTGCGGTAACTGTCGGGCGAGACGGTGAAATCCGGCGAGGTCTGCTCGACCGGCTGCGCCAGCGTGGCCGGCGCGCTGCTGAGCGTTTCGGCATAGGTGCGGCGGATCGCCTTACCCACGACGGGGACTTTCCACTGGTACGAGGAAGGCGCGACCTCCTGCCCGGCAAACGTCACGCGGATCTGCGGCAGCATGTCGGGCGTAGCGCTGCGGTACAGCCACACGACGCCGCTGATGGCGATGACCAGCACAAAGATCAGCACCAGCAGCAGCCAGCGCGCGATGCTGCCCAGGCCGCCCACCAGGTGATCAGCCAGCGTGGGGGGCGCTTCTTCCACGGTTTCTTCCTGGCTTTGGGGGGCTGCCTCCGTCTCGCTTTGCGCCGGTGCCGCGTCAAGATGCGCCGTGATCTGTTCGATGGAAAGCTGGACTGTGCGCGTGATGTCCGACACCCGCTGTTCGTCCGCCTCCGGTTCTGCAGGGCTTTCCGTATCCGGCTCCGCCGGTTCGGCATCGTCCGCATCAGCGGCAGACTCGGCCGCTTCCTGCGGTTTTTCTTCGGCGGGCTGGCTTTCTTCGGCCGGTTTGTCCTCACCAGGCTCGGCCGGGGTCTGCGGCTCTGCGGGGTGCTCCGCATCCGGCGCTTCCGCGGCGGCGGGGGCCTCGGCCGTTTCTTCGGCGCTGGCCGCGGCGGCAGTCTCCTCCGCCGGGCTTGCTTCGTCAGGCTCCGCCGGGGTCTCCAGCTCCGACGGTTCGGCGTCGCCGGCATCGGCGGCGGGCTCTGCTTCTTCCTGCGGCTTTTCTTCGGCGGGCTGGCTTGCTTTGGCCGGTTCGGCCTCGCCGGGCTTGGCCGGGGTCTGCGGTTCCGCGGGGTGCTCCGCATCCGGCGCTTCCGCGGCGGCGGGGGCCTCGGCCGTTTCTTCGGCGCTGGCCGCGGCGGCAGTCTCCTCCGCCGGGCTTGCTTCGTCAGGCTCCGCCGGGGTCTCCAGCTCCGACGGTTCGGCGTCGCCGGCATCGGCGGCGGGCTCCGCTTCTTCCTGCGGCTTTTCTTCAGCGGGCTGGCTTGCTTTGGCCGGTTCGTCCTCGCCGGGCTCGGCCGGGGTCTGCGGCTCCGAAGGTTCGGGCGTTTGCGGGGCCGCCTCTTCCGTTTGCGGTGCTTGCAGCGTTTCCGGGGCAGACGGCGCGGCGGTCTCCGGCGCAGAGGCCGGGGCTGCCGCGGCTTCGTTTTGCTCGGCCGCCGGTTCTGCCGTCGAAGTCGTTTCCGCAGCAGCCTGCGTGCTGCGCGCCGCCGGTGCGGCGCTGCGCGCACTGCGCCGGCGCCGCCGCTTTGCCGGGGCCTGCTTTTTCGGCGTGGTTGCCTTCTTTTCCTCTTGCATTGGGTTTGCCACTCTCCCGTTTCCCCTTTTGATCGCAGGCGGGCTGCTGCCCGCGCCGCGTGGTTACCGTATGGATATGTGCGCGCAGGGCGCTTTATTCTGCCTCATGGTACTGCAGCCCGCTGCGGCCCGCGATGGCCGCCGCAGGGTCGACTGATTTGTTGCCGATGCGCAGCTCATAGATCAGATCGTGCGCATCGCCGGCCGTGCCCACGGCATCGCCCACCGCCACGGTCTGCCCCTGCTGGGCGGTGACCTGCTGCAGGCCGAACAGATAACTTTTGACGCCGCAGCCGTGGTCGATGACGACGGTGCCGCCGGTCAGGGTCAGCGTACCGGCATAGACCACCTTGCCGTTTTGCGGCGCGGTCACGCTCTCGCCCGGGGCGGCGCTGTAGGTCAGCCCCGTAGCCTGGCCGCTGCGCTGGCCGTCCACCATCTGCACCAGCCCGTAGTCGCAGGCGACCGGGGCGGTGCTGGGGTTCTGGAACGGCCCCGACCAGAGTTTTTCGCTTTCGCCGGTGGTATACAGCGGCCAGATGGCGTTGCGGAACTCCTCGGCCCCGCCGCTTGCTTCCTCGGCCTCGGCGGCGATGTTGCCATACTCGGTCTTGCTGACCGTGAGGGTGAGCGCCTGCGTCAGGGTGCCGCAGGTCAGCGTCATTTCGTGGTCGCCGCTCTCGGCATTATAGGTGACCGGGATGTACCCGATATACCCGTTGGCCGTTTTGCGGAACCACACCGCGCCGAGGTCGGTCTCCAGCGAAGGTTCGCCGTCCAGGATGCCGGCCAGGCGGATGGCCACGATGCTGCCCTGGGGCGCGCGCTCGGCGCTGAGGGTGACCGACGGTGCAAGCTGCATGGTGTAGTTGGCGCGGTAGGCGTACCACCCCTGCGGGCTGCCGGGGTCGTCGGCCGGCTGGCTGTAGGCGGTGACGGCGATCTCATACTCGCCGTTTTGGGTGTAAGTATACGTATTGCAGGTCTCGGCGTCGGCGGCCCAGGCAGTGCCGTCCGGCGCGGTAAGGGTGATCTCGGCACGCGTCACCCAGGCGGGCAGCGCAAGCTGGGGAACGCTGTCCGAGAACGTTCCCAGCTGTTGTACCGTCAGGTTGGTGGGGCTGTGGTAGGTCTTGTTGACGGCGTCGCCCAGGACCGGGACCGTCCAGTCCCAGCCGTTGGGTTCCAGCGCCTGCTCACCAAAGGTGACCGGCTCCTGCGGGAGGGAATCCTCCCCCGTGCGGCTGTACAAAAACGCCGCCGCACCGCCCAGGATCAGCGCGACCATGGCGGCGACCATCACCAGCCAAAGCAGCAATCTGCGCATCGTTTCTCCTCACTGCCGGCAGGCGCGGCAAAATGCGGCGCACCGCAGGCAACCAAAAAGGCCGGGCGCGGTCAGGGCTGCGCCCGGCGGCCTATCACGGCATGGGACCCTGTGTTCGGCCAGGGGTCACTGCGCATCCTCGCCAGCGTCCGCCGCAGGGGCGTCGTCGATCTTCTCGTAGACGGGCTCGTCGCCGTAGACGTCGTCCTCGTCCTCATCCTCCGCGTCGTCCGCATAGTCGTCGCTGAACAAAAGACGCTCGTACTCGTCCAGTTCCTTCTCGCGGCGGTACAGGTAGAGGGCCGCCGCAGTCAGCGCGCCGGCAGCGACGAACAGGAACGCCAGCACGGCGCCAAACGTCGATTTCTTCATCATGGGGCATTCTCCTTTCCAGCGTCGGGGGCCCGCCCTTGCGGCCAGGCGCCCGTGAACGTCCCGCTGTGCAGGCTGTGCCTGCCCGGGTTCTTTTTATTATACCCGACCTTACGCCGGAATACAACACCGCGTATGTAAAAAAATGACAGCTTATGCCGTTATTATTTTTGTAGGTAAGCTGCATAAGCGTTGGGCACCGGGTACACCTGCGCCAGCTGGTCCGGCGCGGCCCAGACCCAGCCGTCCGGCAGCGGGCAGGCAGCGGCCGACGCATGCCAGCCGCCCAGTTCCCACACTTTGTGTGTGAACACATGGCGCGCCGGGGGCAGGGCTGCGCCCCATACCGGCTGCACGCCGGCGGCGCGCAGGGCCGCTTCCAGCTGTTGCTGCGTCAGCGCGCCCTCCCAGGCAGCGGGCTGCCACAGCCCCGCCAGCAGCCCTTTGGCCGGGCGGCGCTGCAGCAGCAGGCCCGCCGGGCTTTGCACCAGCGCCACCGTGACCGGCACCCGCGCCTTGGCTTTGGGCGCGGGCTTGACCGGCAGCTGCGCCTGGCGGCCGGCCGCACGGCCGCGGCACACGCCGGCCAGCGGGCAGGCGTCGCACCGCGGCGCGCCGGGCACGCAGACCAGCGCGCCGAGTTCCATCAGCGCCTCGTTGTAGGGGCCGGGGGCGTCTTTGGGCATCTGGTCCAGCACGCGCTGCGTGAACAACCGTTTGGCGGCGGGCTGGGTGATGTCGGCGTCGTCGTTATACAGCCGCGCGAACACGCGCAGCACGTTGCCGTCCACCGCCGGGGCCGGGATGCCGAACGCGATGCTGGCGATGGCCCCGGCCGTGTAGTCCCCAATGCCTGGCAGCGCGCGCAGCGCGTCGTAGTCCGCCGGCAGTGCGCCGCCGTACTGTGCGCAGACGATGCGCGCAGCCTTTTGCATGTTGTTGACACGGTTATAGTACCCCAGCCCCTGCCACAGTTTGCGCAGGGCGTCCGGTTCGCAGGCGGCCAGGGCCGCGGGGTCGGGCAGGGCGGCGATAAAGCGCTGGTAATACGGGATGGCGGCGGCCACGCGGGTCTGCTGCAGCATGATCTCGCTGACCCAGATATGGTACGCAGAAGGCTCCTGCCGGAACGGCAGGAGCCTCTTGTTGGCGTGGAACCAGGGCAGCAGCCGCGGTGCGATGGGCTCCATCAAAAGCCCCCGCAGGTGCGCGGGAACGGGATGACGTCGCGGATGTTGGGGATGCCCGTGACGTACATGAGCAGGCGCTCAAACCCGAGGCCGTAGCCGGCGTGCTTGACGCTGCCGTAGCGGCGCAGGTCGAGGTACCAGTCATAGTCGGCGCAGTGCATGCCCATCTCCTCGATGCGGGCTTCCAGCACGTCGAGGCGCTCCTCACGCTGGGAACCGCCGATCAGCTCGCCGATGCCGGGCACCAGCATGTCGGCGGCAGCCACCGTCTTGCCGTCGTCGTTCAGGCGCATATAAAACGCCTTGATCTCTTTGGGGTAGTCGGTGACGAACACCGGCTTTTTAAAGATCTGCTCGGTCAGGTAGCGCTCGTGCTCGGTCTGCAGGTCCATGCCCCAGGAGACTTTGTACTGGAAGTTGGCGTCGTTTTGCTTGAGCAGCTCGATGGCGTCGGTATAGCTGACGCGTGCGAAGTCCGAGGTCGCCACCAGCTCCAGCCGCTCGAGCAGGCCTTTGTCGAAGAACTGGTTGAAAAACGCCAGCTCGTCGGGGCAGTGGTCGAGCAGGAAACGGATGACATACTTGGTCATCGCCTCGGCGGTGTCCATGTAGGTGTCAAGGTCGGCGAACGCCATCTCGGGCTCGATCATCCAGAACTCGGCCGCATGGCGGGTGTCATAGCTTTTTTCGGCGCGGAAGGTCGGGCCGAAGGTATAGACGCTGCCCAGCGCCATCGCCATGGCCTCGGCCTCCAGCTGGCCGGAGACCGTCAGGTTGACCGGGCGCTTAAAAAAGTCCTTGCTGTAGTCGACGGCGCCGTCCTCGGTGCGGGGCAGGTCGTTGAGGTCCAGCGTCGTGACCTGGAACATCTCGCCCGCGCCCTCGCAGTCGGAACCGGTGAAGATCGGCGTGTGCACGTAGGTAAAGCCGTGCTCATGGAAGAACTGGTGGATGGCGAACGCCGCCTGGCTGCGCACGCGGAACGCCGCGTTGAAGGTGTTGGTGCGCGGGCGCAGGTGCTGCATCGTGCGCAGGTAGTCCATGCCCATCTTTTTCTTTTGCAGCGGGTAGTCGGGGCCGCAGGGGCCCAGCACCGTGATGGCGTCGGCGTTGATCTCAAACGGCTGCTTGGCGTTCGGTGTCAGCACCAGCGTGCCGGTGACCTCAAAGCTGGTATACAAGCCGCACTTGGCGATCTCGGCATAATTGGCGAGCTTGTCGGCCTGGAAAACGATCTGCACCGGCTTGTAGCAGCTGCCGTCGGTCAGCGAGATAAAGCCGATCTGTTTGGAATCGCGCACGGTCTTGGCCCAGCCGCAGACGGTGACTTTGGTGCCGTCCGCCGGGGTCGCCGTATACAGCGCGGCGAGTTCGGTTCTCTGCATAGGTGGTCCACTCCTCTATAACAAACGATACATATCGTTATTATAGCGGGTTTTGCCGCGCTTGTACAGTCTTTTTTTCAGCCGGCCGCCGTTTGGCCGCCCTGCACATGGCCGCCCAGGAGCACGGCCAGCGCCTCGGCGGCCGCCCGGCCGGCGCGCACGGCTTCCGTCACCGTGTTGGCGTGGCCGCCGACCTCAATCAGCAGGCTGCCGGGCGCAAGGTCCTGGTTGTAATAGCGGTAGGCGCACAGCACGGGGCGCGTCAGGCCGGGCGTGCGCTGTTCCATGGCCTCTTCCCAGGCGGCGGCAAACCGCAGGTTGAGCCGCCAGTTGGGCAGCGGCACGCTGGAACCGTTGTCGCACCCGGCGATGAGCATGACCTGGGCGGCGTCCTGCCCGCCGACCTGGCACAGCGGCTTGACGCGGGTGCCGTCGGCGTCCTCGATGGCGTCGCGGTGGACGTCGAGGATGATCTGGAGGGAGGGGTACCGCTCAAGATACGCCTGCGCCGTCGTGCGGCTGCGGTCGTAGCTGGCGTTGTAACTGGGGGAATCGTGCAGCGTCGTGTCGTGCAGCGTGCAGATGCCCGCATCGTTGAGGACCTCGGCCATCGCCGCGCCCACGGCGCACATGTTGCGCGCGGTGTCCTGCGTGCGGGCCGTGAAGTCGGGGTCGTAAATAAGGTCCGGCCAGGTCTGGTAGGTCTCGGTCGCGTGGGTGTGCAGGATCAGCACCTGGGGTTCGCGGCTGTCCACCTCGACGGAAAACGGCAGCGACGGCGTGGTGGCCGCGGCGCGCAGGTCGGCGTCGGTGTGCTCAGTCATATTGCGGATGCTGCCCGCCCCCAGCGTGACATACCCCGCCCCGCTGCCCTGGCCGAACGTCTCGGCCCGGATGGCGCCGGGGTCCTCGATCTGTGGCGCAGCGGAGGGCAGCGGCGTCGCCGTGGGCTGCGGCGTGGGCGCAGGCTGCGGCGTGGGGGCCGCCGTTTGCGGCGCAGCGGAGGGCTGCGGCGTTGCCGGGGCGGCGGCAGGCTGTGCGGAGGGCTGCGGCGCGGCAGGCTGCGGCAGGGTGAGCGCCGCGGCGGCCGCCGGGTCCTGGCAGAACACCGCCCCCTGCACGAGCCAGACGCGCCACGGCAGGCGGGCGGCGCACAGCGCCGTCAGCAGCACGGCCCCCGCCGTGCCCGCCAGGCACAGCGCAAAGGCCAACACACGGCGCAGCAGCGGCATCTTCCCCACCCCCTTGCCCCCAGCGTATGCGGTTTTTGCGGGATGCATGAAGATTTTTTCAAAAAAAGCCTTGCAAGGCTGCCGAAAATGTGGTAGGATAACATGTACTGTTATGGGGAAGCAAGGAGGTGGAACGAATGCCTAACATCAAATCGCAGAAAGACCGCGTCGTCCAGGCCAAGAAAGAGGCGCTGCACAACAAGGTCATCAAGTCCAACCTGAAAACAGTGATCAAAAAGGCAGACGCTGCCATCGACAGCAACGCTGCTGACAAAGACGCCGCCATCAAGGCCGCTGTCTCTGCCATTGATTCTGCCAAGAGCAAGGGTGTCATCCACAAGAACACCGCTGCCCGCAAGGTCAGCCGCATGGCCAAGCGCGCCAACAAAGCTGCCGCGCAGTAATGATCGCATGAACAATGCCCGCTGGGAAACCGGCGGGCATTTTCATTTTTATACTTCTATAGGCTTCAGTTCTGGTCGCGGCTTTTGCCGACCAGCGCGCCCAGCAGCGCAAACACCAGGCTGGCCGCGATGCCGCCCGACGCGGCGGTCAGCCCGCCGGTAAAAATGCCGGGCAGGCCGCAGGCATCCACGGCCTGGCACACGCCCTGCGCCAGCAGGTGCCCAAAACCCAGCAGCGGCACGGTGGCACCGGCCCCGGCCAGGTCCGCCAGCGGCTGGTAGAGGCCCGCGGCGCTCAGCACGACGCCGGCCACCACGTAGCCGGTCAGGATGCGCGCCGGGGTCAGGCTGGTGTAGTCGATGAGCAGCTGCCCGGCGACGCACAGCGCGCCGCCGACGGCAAACGCCAGCAGGTAGTTCATGCGTCCTCTCCCCTTTCCAGTTCCACGCAGTGCGCGATGCCGGGGATGCTCTCCCCCTGCAAAAAGGTCGTCTGGCTCATCAGCGCGCCGGTGGCCACAAACAGCACCCGGCGCAGGTTCCCGCGCTGCAACGCGGGCAGGATGTGCGCGCACAGCACCGCCGCGCTGCACCCCGCGCCGCTGCCGCCGGCCTGCACGTCCTGGCGGGCCGCATCGTACAGCAGGCAGCCGCAGTCCCGGTGGTTGGGCAGCGGCACGCCCTCGCGCGCCATCTGCTCGCCCAGCAGCGCGCTGCCCACCGCGCCCAAATCGCCGGTGAACACCGCGTCAAGATCCGCAGGGTCCGTACCGCTGGCCGCAAAGTACCGCAGCAGCGTCGAGGCCGCCGCCGGCATCATGGCCGCGCCCATATTGTTGATGTCGCGCACGGCGTAATCCTGCACGCGGCCAAACGTGACCGAGCGCACCCGCACGCCGCGCTGCCCCGGGGCGCGCAGCAGGCAGGCCCCGGCGGCGGTGGCGGTCCACTGGGCGGTGGGCGTGCGCTTGGCGCCGTACACCAGCGGCGTGCGGAACTGGCGCTCGGCCGCGCAGAAATGGCTGCTGGTCATGGCCAGCAGCTGGCGCGCCATGCCCCCGGCGGCCAGGCAGGCGGCCAGGGCCAGCGTTTCGGCCATGGTGGAGCACGCCCCGTACACGCCGGCATAGGGCGCGCCCAGCGCGCGCAGCGCATAGCTGCTGGCCGTACACTGGGCCTGCAGGTCTCCGGCCAGCACAAGGTCGACCTCTTTGCGGCTGACGCCGCCTTTGCGCAGGCAGGCGGCGGCCGCCTTCTGCTGCAGCAGGCTTTCGGCCTGTTCCCAGTTGGCGCAGCCCTCCCCGGCAAAGGAGGCGTCCCGCACGAGCAGGTCGAACCCCGCCGCCAGCGGGCCTTCGCCCTCCTTTTTGCCGCCGGCGGCGGCCCAGGCGGCGATGACCGGCGGGCGGTCAAACAAGATCGTATCGTCTTTGCGGGTGACCATCGTTCACCCGACCTTTCCCAGCAGCCAGTACAGCGCGCCCCACGCGGCGGACGCCGCCGTACCGTAGGCGATGACCGGCCCGGCAATGGCAAAGATGCGCGCGCCGGTGCCGGGCACCCAGCCTTCGGCCTTGAACTCGACCGCCGGGCTGACGACCGAGTTGGCGAACCCCGTGATAGGCACCAGCGTGCCTGCCCCGGCTTTGGCGGCGAGCTTTTGGTACCAGCCTGCCACCGTGCACACAGCCGAGAGGAAGATCAGCGCGATGCTGGTGAGCGTGCCGGCCATCGGCGCGTCGTACCAGCGCAGAAAAAACTGGCGCAGCGCTTCGCCCAGCAGGCAGATGCCTCCGCCCACAAAAAAAGCCCACAGGCAGTCGCGCCCGGCCGCCGAGGGCGGCGACGCGCGCTGTACCATGCGGGCATATTCGTTCGGTTGCAGTTTCATGGCATAGGCCCCCTTTGCGGGGTAGTATGCCCTTACGCGCCGTAAAATATCACGTTGCCGCGGTAGTACGGTTCCGGCACCATCAGGCGGTAGAGCTCCTTGAGCTCTTTGCCCACGACGTCGTCCGCTGCGTGGCCGCCGCAGGGCAGCGTCAGGATGCGGTACCGCACGCCGAACACGCGGCTTTCCAGCGCCGTGACCTTGGCCCCGGCGCGCTGGTAGAAGGCGATGCGCCGCTCGGCAATGGCGCGGTCGGGCGCTTCGTCGGGGTGCTCGCATTCCAGGATCAAATCGTCAAGGCGCGCCGCGTAATGCTGCGCCAGCGTGCGCAGCACCTGGCTGCCGATACCGCTGCCGCGCAGCTCTTTGCGCACGGCAAAATAGTCCAGCAGCGCGCTGCGCCGCCCCGGCAGCAGCACCTGCCAGGCGTAGGCCAGCAGCGCGCCGTCGTCATCGCAAAAGACCAGCGGTTCATAGATGCCGGCCTGCATCATCTCGCGCACAGCGGAAAACGGCTTGAGCTCCGCCGCGGGGAAATCCTGCACCATATAGGTCTCGTAGATCGTCTGCGCCGCGGCGCTGTCCAATAAGCGGATCTGCATAGAGGGGTTCTCCTTTCTGAACGAACACACATTGAATTCAAAGGCGGTTTCCTGTATAATGCAGGTAACAGAAAACCGAGGGGGTTGTTGCCATGGAATGGACCGATATTACGATCACCGTCGCCAAGCGCGACGCCGACACCGCCGAGGCCATCGCCACGATGGTGGCCAACGGCGGCATTTATATTGAGGATTACAGCGACCTGGAACAGCAGGCGTGGGAGATCGCCCACGTGGACCTGATCGAGCAGGAGCTGCTGGACAAACCGCGCGACGTCGTCATCATCCACACCTATCTTTCGCCCGACGAAAACCCGGCCGAGGTGCTGCCGCTGTTTGAGGAACGCCTGAAAGCCAGCGGCATCCGCTACCAGCTGGGCACCGCCGGCGTGCAGCAGGAGGATTGGCAGAACGCCTGGAAAGCCTACTACCACGCCACCGACATCGGCCAGCGGCTGGCCATCGTGCCCAGCTGGGAAAGTTATGACACCGACCGCACCGTCATCACGATGGACCCCGGCCTGGCGTTTGGCACCGGCACGCACGAGACGACGAGCCTTTGCCTGGAAACGCTGGACCGCCTGGTCCGGGGCGGCGAGCGGGTGCTGGACATCGGCACCGGTTCGGGCATTTTGGCGATCGCGGCGCTCAAGCTCGGCGCGCGCGCGGCCGAGGGCGTCGACATCGACCCCATGTGCGTGCGCACCGCCGGCGAGAACGCCGCGCGCAACGGCGTGGCCGACCGCTTTACCGTACTGGTGGGCGATCTTTCGGACAAAGCCAGCGGCCAGTACGACATCATCACCGCCAACATCGTGGCGTCGGCCATCCTCTCGCTGGCGCCGCACGTGCCGCCGCTGCTGGCGCCGGGCGGCTGGTTTATGGCCAGCGGCATCATTGACGAGCGCAAGCAGGAAGTGCTGGACGGCCTGCAGGCCGCCGGGCTGCACCCGGTGGAAGTGTACGAAAAGCGCGGCTGGGTGTGCATCCTGTGCCGCCAAAACGGGGGCTGAACGATGCCGCACCGCTATTTTACCAGAGAACTCGGCGGCGGGCAAGCGGCGCTGACGGGGCCGGACGCCCACCACCTGGCCCATGTGATGCGCGCGCGCGTTGGCGACACCGTGGTGCTGTGCGGCCCCGACGGGCTGGAATACACCGGCACCGTGGCAGCCATCGCGCCCGGCCGGGTGGAGTTTACCGTCAGCGAGGGCGCGCCCAGCAAGGCCGAGCCCGCCGTGCGCACGACGCTGTTCGTCGGCTACCCCAAGCAGGGCAAGCTGGAGGAGATCATCCGCCACAGCGTCGAGCTGGGCGTTACCGAGATCGTGCCGTTTTTCAGCCGCTACTGCGTGGCCGCCCCCAAAAAAGAGGATGCAAAAAACGAGCGCTACAACCGCATTGCTGCCGAGGCCGCCAAGCAGGCCGGGCGCGCCATGCTGCCGCGGGTGGCCCCGCCGCTGCCGGACTTTGCCGCCGTCTGCCGGGCGCTTTCTGACTTTGACAAGGCGCTGTTTTTCTACGAGGGCGGCGGCGCGCCGCTGCGCGGCCTGTTGCAGCCCGGCAGCGTGCAGCGCCTGGCGCTGATCACCGGCAGCGAGGGCGGCTTTTGCCCCGAGGAAGCCCGGCAGGCCGCCGCGGCCGGGGCCGTGACCGTGGGGCTGGGCCCGCGCATTTTGCGCTGCGAGACCGCGCCGCTGGCCGCGCTGACCGCCGCCATGCTGCTGACCGGCAACCTCGAGTGAGCCATCCTATGCCGCGGCGCGGCGCTGTGTGCGCGGCGGCCCTACCATGCTACAAGCCCTCCGTTGCAAGGAACGGAGGGCTTGCCGTTTTTCCGTTGCAGCGCCGCGGGCGCGGCAGATCAGAACAGGTGGTCGGCCGGGTAGAGGCCGTCGGCGCTCATGGCGCGCAGCGCGGCCACGACCTCGGGCTTGTCCTCCCGGTAGGTGATGCCGTACCACTTGTCGGGGCTGGTCAGCACGTGGACGTTGGCGTCGCCCCGTTCCAGCGCCGCCGTGACGACGGCGGGCAGGTAGTATTCACATTTGAGGGGGTTCACCGGCAGGTTCTGCTGCAAAAAGGCGGTAAACCCGGCCTTGGCCTCGGCAATATAACCGGGCGTAAAGCCCCACAGGTTCATGGATACGACGGTGTCTGCCGGCAGGTCGGCCCAGGTCTGGCCGCCGTCCTCACTGTAATGGATGCCGCCGGCATACGGCTCGATGCAGGTGCGCTCGGTCACGCTGACGAGGTCGTGGTGTTCGTCGGTCACGCAGACGCCGCGGCTGACGCTGCCGTTGGCGCTGACCGTGTTGCCCAGCAAAAAGCCGACCATCGTCCAGGCGTAGCGGTCGCCGTCCGGGTGGGTGCTGAGGTAGTCGTACACGAGTTGGAAGCCCTGCGGGCCGTAGTAGTCGTCGGCGTTGATGACGGCAAACGGTGCGTCGCCGATGGCGTCCGCGGCCGAAAGGATGGCGTGCGCCGTGCCCCAGGGCTTGACACGGCCCTCCGGCACCGTGAAGCCCTCGGGCAGGTTTTCCAGCTGCTGGTAGGCGTAGCGCACCTCCAGCCCGGCGCGCAGCGCACGCGCGCCGACGGCCTCTTTGAAAGGCTGCTCGATCTCATGCTTGATGATAAAAACGACCGTCTCAAACCCGGCGCGGCGCGCGTCGTACAGGCTGTAGTCGAGGATCGCCTCGCCCGACGGGCCTACGGGGTCGATCTGCTTGAGCCCGCCGTAGCGGCTGCCCATGCCGGCGGCCATGATGACCAGGATCGGTTTTTTTGCCATAGAACTGCTCCTCTCTGCGCGGCGGGCGGCAAAGCGCCGCGCGGCCGCGCGCTGGCTTACCCCTATGATACACGTTCGCGGCGTTTGTTGCAACCCCGCGCCCCAAAGCGCCCAAAAATGTCACACAAATTGCGGTAGCATTGTGGCCGCAATAATGGTATACTATTAACAAAGTAATGTCTTGCACGGTATAAGGAGGTGCGCTATGCCCAACGAAACGCCCGTGCGCGCGCTGGTACTGGCCGGCGGCGGCGCCAAGGGCAGCTACCAGGTCGGCGTCTGGCGCGCCTTGCAGGAGCTGGAGTGGACGCCGGCCATCATCACGGGGGCCAGCGTCGGCACGCTGAACGGCTGCATGTTCGCCAGCGGCAAGGCCGACGAGGTGGAACAGCTGTGGCGCACGATGGAAAACCACGACGTGCTGGACGTGCCCACCACCCGCGACGCCGACGAGCTGCGCGCGTTTTTCCTGGATGTGATCCGCAGCGGCGGGCTGGATGTGCAGCCGCTGGCCGAGCAGATCGACGCGCTGATCGACGAGGAGGCCGTGCGGCGCTCGCCGATCCGGTTTGGGCTGGTGATGACCGAGATGGCCACCATGCGCAGCGTGCAGTGCCAAATCGAGGATATCCCCAGCGGGCAGCTGAAAGAATACCTGCTGGCGTCCAGCGCCTGTTTCCCGGCGCTGCGCCCGCGGGAGATCGACGGCGTCAAATACATCGACGGCGGCTGGCGCGACAATATGCCGCTGCGCCTGGCCGCCGCCATGGGCGCGACCGAACTGCTGGGCGTCGACATCGACGGCATCGGCATCATACCGCCCAACAACACCGGCCTGCCCACGCGCATCGTGCGCAGCCACTGGAACCTGGGCCCGACGCTGGACTTTGACCCGGCGCGCGCGGCGCGCAACATCGCGCTGGGGTACCTGGACACGATGCGGCTGTTTGGCCGCTTTGGCGGCACGGCGTATGCGATCTTGCCGTCGGACGATGATTTTCTGGCACGGTTTGCCGCGCAGTACCAGCGCCTGCTGGCCGAAGCCGAAGCCCGCAGCCCCGGCCTGGACCGCCTGGAAAAACTGGCCCGGCAGCGCGCCGGCTACCCGCCGCCGTTTGCCCCCAACGCCAGCGCCCCCACGCGCGGCGCGCTGGCCCCGCTGGAACTGGCGGCCGAGCGCCTGCACGTGCCGGAGGACCTGCCCTACACCCCCAAACTGCTGGCGGCCACCTTTATGGGCAGCTTTGACAAAGACCCGGCCGACCGTTTCCCCGCTTTGCTGGGCGGCAAGGAGGGCAGCGCCGTGGCCGAGCGCGCGGTGGCGGCCGCCGTGCCGGAGGAGTTTGTGACCGCCCTGGTCAGCCGTGCGCTGGCCGAGACCCCTTTGCTGTAACTTCCGAACAGGAGGCCTGCCTATGTATACGTTTTCCGGTGTGACGGCTTCCAAGGGCATCGTGATCGGCCCGGTGGAGCAGATCGACCATGGCACCGCCGGGCTGCACCGCATCGTGTGCGACCCGTTCCGCGAGCGCGCGCTGTATGACGTGGCCGTGGTGCTGGCCAAGGACGAGCTGCGCCGCCTGAGCCAGCGCGCCAAAGGCCCTGACGCCGACATTTTGCTGTTCCAGATCGCGCTGCTGGAGGACGAGTCCTTTACCAACGAGATCGGCGATTACATAGCCGCCGGGGCCGGCGGCGCCGCCGCGGTGGAGCGCGCCGGGCAGATCTTTGCCGGGCGGCTGAGCAACGTCGACGACGAGTATATCCGTGAGCGCAGCGTCGACGTGCAGGACGTCTGCCGCCGTGTGGTGGATATCCTGGACGGCCGCCCGCGCCGCCGCCTGCACCTGCAGCGGCCCAGCATTTTGGTGGCGGACCGGTTTTTCCCCAGCGACCTGTTCAGTTTGGACCGCCGCATGATCCTGGGCCTGGCCAGCGACCAGGACAGCACGGTGAGCCACGCCGCCATTATGGCGCGCAGCATGGGCATCCCGGCGGTGGTGCAGCTGGGCGACGGCGTGGCAGCCCAGGCCGCCGGGCACCGCGCCATTTTGGACGCCACGGGCGGGGACGCCGCGACACTGACGGTGGAGCCGACCGGCGTGCACATGGCGCAGGCAGACTGCAAGATCGCCATCACCCGCCTGCACGGGCGCACGCCCGACCCCGTGGCCGCGCTGCCCTGCCTGACCAAAGACGGCACGGCGTTCCGCCTGCTGACGGCCATCAACACGACCGCTGACCCGGCCGACCCGCTGCCGCAGGGCGCGGCCGGCACCGGGCTGCTGCGCACCGAGTCTGTGATTTTGGACGACCTGCCTGAGGACGTGCAGTTTGCCAACCTGCGCAACCGGCTGCAGCACGCCGACGGGGCGATGATCGCCGTGCGCACCTGCGATACCAACGCCGACGACGATTCGCCCTGGACGGCCGAGATCCGCAGCCGGCTGAACGGCCACCGGCTGTTCTGGCCGCAGATCAAAGCGCTGCTGCGCGCGGCGCGCTACGGCGACCTGCATGTGCTGTTCCCCATGATCGCGGGCGTAGAGGACTGGCAGACCTGCCTGCGCGAGGTGGAGACCTGCCGCACCGAGCTGCACAAAGCCGGACAGGAAGTCTCGCCGCCGCCGTTCGGCTGCATCGTGGACACGCCCTCGGCCGCGCTGCTGGCCGGGGAGCTGATCGACCACGGCGCGCAGACGCTGGCCATCGACCTGGAGGACCTGACCCGCTATACGCTGGGCCTGGTGCACGACCCGCTGGCCGCCGTGAACCGGGTGGACAACCCCGCCGTGCAGCGCCTGGTCAAAGAGGCGCTGGAACAGGCCAAAGCCCGCGGCGCTGAGGTCTACCTGTGCGGCCTCACGGTGGACTGCCTGGACCGCATCCCCACCTACCTGCGGCTGGGCGTGCGGACCTTCAGCGTGGAGCCCGCCGCACTGCTGCCGCTGAAAAAACGCCTGCTGGAGATGGACCTGCGCGAACCGCCGGAAAAAGCGTGACCCCTTCTTGAAAAACCAAGACCCGTTCCCCTGCCGGGGAACGGGTCTTTTTGCGTGGTGGCGCGCGTCAACCTTCACTTTCGGCCGGCGTGGCGGGGTCTGTTGTCGGTTCCGCCGCGCTCTGCGCCTCGCTGCCTGCGCCGGATCCGGTCTCGGCCACCAGGGTGTCGTCGCGCTCGCCGGCGATAAAGACGCTGACGACGGTCTTGCCCGCGTCAAAGCGGGTGCCGGCCAGCACGTCGGTCTTGGCGACGCAGCCCTCGGCCATCGTGCCGTCGTTTTCCACGATCTGCATCTTGTACTGGATGCCGCGCTCGTCGAGCTGTTTGCTGGCATTGGCCTGCGTAAAGCCGATGATGTCGGGCATTTCGACCAGGTTGGGGCCCTTGCTGACCACGATCTGCAAGATCTGCCCGTCGCCGGTAGCCAGCGACCCGGCGGCCGGGTCCTGGCGGATGACGATGCCGGCCGCGATGTCGGAGCTGTTTTCCTCGGTCATGACGATGCGGAACGAGGCATACAGGTCGTTGTCCTTGATCTCGCTGGCGTAGCGCTTGCCCACAAGGTCCGGCACGACTGCCTGCTCACTGTCCTGCGCGGGCAGCGTTTCGCTGGCGGCCGCCGGCGTGGGCGTGGGCGCCGGCGTCTGCGCGCCGTCGCTGTCCAGCAGGCTCCAGACCAGCAGGATGGCCAGCACGGCGATGACGATGAGCGAGACGCCCATGATCTTGCGGGTGCTGATCTGGTTGTCGCCGCGCTCAAACATGGCGTTGGCCACGTTGGGGTCGGTCAGGGCGCTCATCAGTTCCGGCACCGTCTGCATGCGGCGGGCCGGGTCCAGCCGCAGCGCGCAGGCCAACACCTGCGAAAACCAGGTCGGCACGCCGGCCTCCAGGCTGTGGGCGGACTCCAGGCTGTCGCGCACTTTGCGCTGCGGCGCGGCCACCGGCGTCTGGCCGGTGACCAGGCGGTAGCAGACCGCCCCCAGGGCGTACACGTCGGTGTAGCGGCCGCTGAACTCCGCCGCCGAATACTGTTCCGGCGCGGCATAGCCGGGGTAAAGCTGGCTTTTGAGCTCGCTGCCGCCGGTGCGCAGCGCCAGCGTGCCGTAGCCGGTCAGGCGGGCGGTGCCGTCGATGGGCAGCAGGATGTTGTCCGGGCAGATGCCGCGGTGGATCAGCCCCGATTTGTGCAGCTGGGCCACGCCTTCCATGACCGGCTGCAGCAGCGTGCGGGCTTCGGCCGGGGTCAGCGTGCGGCTGCGCAGGCTGAGGTAATGCGTCAGCGTCATGCCTTTTTCGCTTTCCTCAATGCCGTAGACGGTGTTATTTTCTTCCACCACGTCCAGGATGGTGTTCAGCCCCGTGGACGGCGTCAGGCCGCGCAGGTCGTCGTACAGGTCCTTAAAGTCCATGCGGCTGGTCTTGAACAGCACTTCTTTGCCCTCTTTGGGCATCAGCATACCGTCCGCATTGCGCCCGTTGCACAGCGTGACGGGGAAATACTCTTTGATGCGCACGAACTTTCTTTCTTCGTTGAGCACGCCGCGGTAGCAAAGGCCGTCGCCGTCGGCGCTGAGGTAGCTGCCCACCGTGTAGCGGCCCGCCAGCTGGGTGCCCAGCGGCAGCGCGCCCTCGGGGTTTTGGTTTTGCAGCGGGCGCCCGCAGTGCGGGCAGGTCCCGGCGTAGCCGCCGGACAGCGGCTGCAGGCAGTGGGGGCAAAGCAGTTCAGGCATACAGGGTTCCTTTCCCGGTATAAAAAACGGAGAGCAAGGCATGCCTTCACTCTCCTGTTTGCGGTCGGTATCAGCGGTCGAGGTCTTCCTCGTTTTCCAGGCTGTGCCAGGCGTTCTGCACGTCGTCATCGTCGTCCAGCGCGTCCAGCAGCTTGCCCATCTGCGCCAGCTGGTCGGGGTCGGTCAGCGTCGTGGTGGTGGCGGGCACCTGGGCCACGTCGGCCGAGATAAAGCTGTAGCCCTTGTTTTGCAGCGCGTCGCAGACGGCGGTGAAGTTTTCCGGCGTGGTGGTGACCTGGGCGGCCTCCTCGCCGGCGTCAAAGTCCTCGGCCCCGGCGTCGAGGGCGTCCATCATCAGCTCGTCGGGGTCTTTATCCTCCAGATCGACGACGATGACGCCCTTTTGGGTGAACATAAAGCTGACGCAGCCCATCTGGCCCAGGTTGCCGCCGAACTTGTCAAAGTAGTGGCGCATGTTGGCGGCGGTGCGGTTGCGGTTGTCGGTCAGCGTTTCGACCATGACCGCCACGCCGCCGGGGCCGTAGCCCTCGTAGGTCATGGCTTCATACTCGGCCTTGTCGCCGCCCTCGGCGCGCTTGATGATGCGCTGGATGTTGTCGTTGGGCACGCTGTTGGCCTTGGCTTTGGTGATGAGCGCCGCCAGCTTGGAGTTGGACGCCGGGTTGGCGCCGCCCTCCTTGACGGCGACGGCGATCTCGCGGCCGATCTTGGTAAAGACCTTGGCGCGGGCGCCGTCGGTTTTCTCTTTCTTACGTTTGATATTGTTCCATTTGCTATGTCCGGACATGCGGTTGGTCCCCCTCATATTTTTGTATTCGTTCAGGCTTTTGGGCAAAAGCCGGCAAGTACCAGTTAAGTATTATAGCACAGCCGCACGTCCTTTTCAAGCCCCGGAGGGGCGCGCCGCGGCGCAGGCAGTAAAAAGGCCCCGCCGGGCGGGGGCCGCATCGTGCCGAGAGACTCGTCACGATGCAAAGGGGGGCAACAGCCGCGCACGGCAATTGCCTAACGCGGCCATTTCCCCCTTTGGAGTCCCCTTCGACAAAATTGCGCGGCAAACCGCGCACTCGTCGCTAACGCGCCTCGCACACAATTTGCCGCACAATTTCCCTGTATGTGTCGCCGCCGCCGGCACATGTCCGCCGGCGGCGACGAATTTTGACCTTGTAAACATCAATACTTGGCGGGGTTGGCGGACAGGTACTTTTTGACCATGAGCGCCACTTTAAAGACGATGGCGTCGTCAAAGTTGCGCAGGTCAAGGCCGGTCAGCTTGCGGATCTTCTCCAGCCGGTAGACCAGCGTGTTGCGGTGCACGAACAGGCCGCGGCTGGTCTCGGAGACATTGAGGTTGTTCTCAAAGAAGCGCTGGATGGTGAACAGCGTCTCGGCGTCGAGGGAGTCGATGCTCTCCTGCTTGAACACCTCGCGCAGGAACGCTTCGCACAGCGTCGTGGGCAGCTGGTAGATCAGGCGGGCGATGCCCAGGTGGTCGTAGCTGATGACCTGGCGCTCGGTGTCGAACACCTTGCCGACTTCCATGGCGATCTGCGCCTCTTTAAAGCTGGCGGCCAGATCCTTGATGTTGTTGATGGGGGTGCCGATGCCAACGACCGCTTTGATGTAGTGGTCGCCCTGCAGCGTATCGACGATGGAGGCGGCCAGTTTTTCCATATCGCGGGTGGTGTTTTCGGGCTTGATCTCTTTGACGAGGACGGTATCGCTCTCGCTGATATTAAAGACAAAGTCCTTCTGCTTGTCGGGGAACAGCCCGCTGACGACGTCGTAGGCCGAGATGTCGTTGCCGGAGGTCACGCGGATAAGCAGCACGACGCGCTCTACATCCGAGATGAAGTGCAGCTCGCGCGCTTTGGCATAGATATCGCCGGGCAGGATGTTATCGAGCACGACGTTTTTGATGAAGTTGGTCTTGTCGAACTTTTCGTCATGGTACTGCTTGATGCACTGCAAGCTGACCGAGAGCATGGCGGCGAACTGCTCGGCCGTGGGGTCGGTGCCCTCGACAAAGGCGGCGTAGTCGTTGTGCTTGGTGTTGGAGAACTGGTGGTAGGAATACCCGTCCCGCACAAAGGCTTCGCCGCCGGCCTGGCGCGCAGCCGCCACGCCGTCGCGCACTTCGCCGATCTGCCCGAGTTCCGAGCAGGAGATGACGGTGCCGGTCTCGTCCACAACGCCAAGCACGCGGTCCACTGCCTCTTTCATCTGGTAGACCACATTCTGGAATACCCTGTTCGCCATATACAATGACTCCCCTTTTTGTTCATTTGGGCCTTTGGCAAACTGCCGTATGGTAAACTGCCCGAAAACAGAAAGCTCTTGATGTATATTTTACACAATCAACTTGGCTTTTGCAACATATTTTAACGAAAAAAGCAAGATTTTCTTGTACAATTTTGTTTTTGTGTGCAAAAACCCCCGCCGGGAGCGCATCCGGCGGGGGTCAGCTTCCGTCATTTTGACGGGTCGCGGTCGGCGGGGTCCTGCAAAGCGCCGGTGCCCCCCTCGACGACGCCGCGGCGCTGGAACACGTAGGCAAAGCTGCGGAAAAAGATCCTGCAGTCCATGCCAAAGGTCACGTGGGCGGCGTACTCGCCGTCGTAGCGCGCCTTGACGTCGATGGGCAGTTCGTCCCGGCCGTTGACCTGCGCCAGGCCGGTCAGCCCGGGGCGGATGTCATTGGCGTGGACGCGGTCGCGCGCCTCGATGAGATCGTACTGGTTGTACAGCGCCGGCCGCGGGCCGATGATGCTCATCTGCCCGGCCAGGATGTTGTAGATCTGGGGCAGCTCATCCAGGCTGGTCTTGCGCAAAAACGCGCCGCTTTTGGTGATGTAGCTGTCGGGGTTCTGTAAAAGGTGGGTGGGCACGTCGTGCGGGGTGTCGCCGCGCATCGTGCGGAACTTGAGGATGTTGAAATGTACTTTGCCCCGGCCCACACGGCGCTGGCGGAAAAACACCGGCCCGGGCGAGTCGCATTTGACCCACACGGCGATGGCCGCCATGGGGATGGCCAGCACGACGGCCGCCGCCAGCGAGAGCACAAAGTCCAAAATGCGTTTGAAACAGCGCTGGTACATGGCGTCAATCCTCCTTGCCCGGCTGAGGGGCCGGGTCCTGCTGCGCGCCGGCGTCCGCGCCGGCCGTGTGCAGCTCCAGCTGGCGGGCCAGTTCTTCTTTGGAGAAAAGCTCGGTGTTGCCGGTCACCGCCACGACGGTATGGTCGCTGCGCACTTTGCGGTTGGGGTGGTAGCCGGGCACCATCTTTTGCAGGCACTCCACCACGGCGTCGTCGTTGTGGTGGGCCGCCGCGCCCAGCGCCTGCAGGTCGGTGTAAAACTCGGCCAGATCGATCTGCATCGGCGGGGCGATGAAGATCTTGTCGTGCGCGGTCTTGCGCATCTTGTCCTGCTCGGTATCCATGAGCAGTTCCTCGTACAGTTTTTCGCCGGGGCGCAGGCCGGTGATCTTGACTTCCATGTTGACGCCCGGCTCATACCCGTAAAAGCGGATCAGCCGGTTGGCCAGGTCCATGATCTTGACCGGCTCGCCCATATCCAGCACATAGATGCTGCCGCCCTTGGCCAGGCCGCCGGCCTGCAGCACCAGCTGCGCGGCCTCGGTGATGGTCATAAAATAGCGCACGATCTCGGGGTGGGTGATGGTGACGGGGCCGCCGCGCTTGATCTGCTCCTCAAACAGCGGGATGACGCTGCCGTGGCTGCCCAGCACGTTGCCGAACCGCACGGCCATGCACTTCATCTCGGTGCCGCTGGCAAAGGTCTGGATGAGCATCTCGCACAGGCGCTTGGTGCAGCCCATGACGTTGGTGGGGTTGACGGCTTTGTCGGTAGAGAGCTGCACAAAACGCTCGACGCCGTGCTCGGCCGCCGAGGTGAGCAGGTTTTTGGTGCCAAAGACGTTGTTTTTGACGGCCTCGGCGGGGCTGATCTCCATCAGCGGCACATGCTTATGCGCTGCGGCGTGGAAGACGACCGACGGGTGGTAGGTCTCGAACACTTCGTCCAGGCGCTCGATGTCGCGGATGGAGCCCACCAGCGTGATGACCGGCGCGTCGGGGCCGTACTTGTTGCGCAGCTCGGTCTCCAGCTCGTAGGCACAGTTTTCGTAGATGTCGAAGATCAGCAGCCGGCGCGGCTGGTAGCGCATGATCTGGCGGCACAGCTCGCTGCCGATGGACCCGCCGCCGCCGGTGACCAGCACGACTTTGTCGTGCAGATACTCCGAGATCTGGGCGTTGTTGAGCTGGATCTCATCGCGCGAGAGAAAGTCGGCGGTGTTCAGCTCGCGGAAGCCGGGCGCGACCGGGTTGCCGTTGTCGTCCACCGCCTGCGGGTCGGACAGCATGCGCACGCGGCAGTGGGTGGAGTTGCAGAGGTTGATGACCTCGCTGAGGCGGTCGCCCTTGAGCGTGGTGATGGCGATGACGATCTCCATGATATGGTACTTGCGCACCAGTTCCGGTATGTCGGAGATGGTGCCGCGCACCGGCACGCCCTGCACGCGCAGGTCTTTTTTAGTCAGGTCGTCGTCCACCATGCAGACGGGGTCGCCAAAGCTCTGGTTTTTGTTTTTGCACAGGTTGACCGCCCAGGCGCCGGCGTTGCCGGCGCCGACGATGAGCAGCGGCGGGCGGTTTTCGTCTTTATGGGCGCGCACGCCGCGCACCGTTTTGATGAGCCGCCACAAAAAGCGCACGCCGGCAATGGCCGCCGTGTTGAACACCGCGCCCAGCGCCATCACCGCGCCGCTGATGGGCGGCTGCTGGCGGTAAATAAGGTCAAACAGCATGATGATGCCGGTGGCCAGCCCCGAAAGGCAGGTCAGGCGGGCCAGGTCCCGCATGCCGGCATACTCCCACATGATCTCATACAGGCCGCCGAACCAGAACACGATCATATAGATCGGCAGCGCATAGTACAGCATGGGCGCCATGGCGCGCAGGATCTCGACCCGGCGGTAGGCGTCGCCGCTGTCAAAGCGCAGCATCACGGCCAGCCAATAGCAAAATACGATGAGCCCGCAGTCCAGCAGCATCAAAAGGATGCGGCGCGGCAGACCCTTGACGATTTGTTTGGAATCCTGTTGCATGAATGTGTCGTCCTTTTATCTTGACCGCCCGGCAGCGGGGCGGGTGAAATTCTTTACAGGGGTATTATAACACAAAGGGGCCCCGTTTGTCTTGCGGCAGGGCCGGCAAACGGGGCGCAGCCTGCCCAAAATTGGGCAGTAAATTTTGGTAAACCCTACGAAAACCTCACTCGACCGTGACGCTCTTGGCCAGGTTGCGCGGCTTGTCGACGTCGAGGCCCTTGGCGCAGCTGACGTAGTAGGCCAGCAGCTGCAGCGGGATGACGGCCAGGCTGGTGGCAAAGTGCGGGTCGGTCTTGGGCACATAGACGGTAAAGCCGGCGGTGTCCTCGATGCTGTAGTTGCCGTAGCTGGTCAGCCCCATCAGGAACGCGCCGCGGCTTTTCGCTTCCACCATGTTGGAGACGCTCTTTTCAAACAGATCGGGCTGGGTCAGGATGCCCACGACGAGGGTGCCGTTTTCCACCAGCGAGATGGGGCCGTGCTTCATCTCGCCCGCGGCGAACGCCTCGGAGTGGATGTAGCTGATCTCTTTGAATTTCAGGCTGCCCTCCAGCGCGACGGCGTAGTCCAGCCCACGGCCGATGAAGAAGGCATCTTTGGCGGAGGCGTATTTGCTGGCGAACCACTGGATGCGCTCTTTATCCTCCAGGATCTTGGCGATCTTGTCGGGCAGGGCTTCCATCTCAGCCACCAGCGTCTCGTACTGGCCTTCGGCCAGCGTGCCGCGCACGCGGGCAAACTCGGTCGCCAGCAGGTAGCAGGCCGCCAGCTGGGTGCTGTAGGCTTTGGTGGTGGCCACCGAGATCTCCGGCCCCGCCCAGGTGTACATGGTGGCGTCGGCCTCGCGCGCGATGCTGGAACCGACGACGTTGACGATGCCGACGGTGCGCACGCCGCGCTCTTTGCACAGGCGCAACGCGGCCAGGGTGTCGGCGGTCTCGCCGCTTTGGCTGATGACGAGCGCCAGCGCGTCGGGGTCGAGCACGGGGTCGCGGTAGCGGAACTCGCTGGCGACGTCGACCTCCACCGGCAGGCGGGCCAAGCTTTCAAACACATAGCGCGCGGCCATGCCCACATGGTAGGCCGAGCCGCAGCCGATGATGTAGATGCGGCGCACCGCGCGCACGGCGTCCTCGTCCAGTTCCAGCTCCGAGAGGTCGATCTTGCCGTCCTTGAGGCGCGGCGACAGCGTGTCGCGCACGGCGGCCGGCTGTTCGTGGATCTCTTTCATCATGAAATGCTCGTAGCCGCCTTTTTCGGCCGCCTCGGCATCCCACTCGATGGTCGCAGCCTCATGCTGGACGGGTTCTTTGTCGATGTTGAAAAACTCGATGGCGTCCGGCGTCAGGCGCGCGATCTCGAGGTTGTCGATGTAGTACACCGTGCGGGTGTATTTGAGCAGCGCCGGCACGTCGGACGCGATGATGGAGCCGTTTTCGCACCGGCCGACGATGAGCGGGCTGTCCTTGCGCACGGCGTAGACGACGCCCGGCTGGTCGGCAAACAGGATGCCCAGCGCGTAGGACCCGCGCACATGCATCATCATGCGGGCGATGGCGTCCAGCGCGTCGCCGGCGGAAGAACCGGTATAGTAGTAGTCCAGCAGCTGGGCCACGACCTCGGTGTCGGTCTGCGAGGCAAAGGTAAAGCCTTTGTTGGTCAGGCGTTCCTTGATCTCGAGGTAGTTTTCGATGATGCCGTTGTGCACGACGGCGATCTTTTGGTCGCGCGAATAATGCGGGTGCGCGTTGACGACCGACGGTTCGCCATGGGTGGCCCAGCGCGTGTGGCCGATGCCGCAGCTGCCCGGCACAGCGTTGCCGCCGTCCGTCATCTCGCGCAGGACTTTCAGCCTGCCTTTGGCCTTGACGACCTCGATCTTGCCGGCGGCGTTTTCCACCGCCATGCCGGCCGAGTCATAGCCGCGGTATTCCAGCTTGGCCAGCCCGTCCAGCAGCACCGGCGCAGCCTGCGCAGTGCCGGTAAACCCTACGATCCCACACATTGTCTTTCCCTCCCGATCCGTTGATCCCAAAGGCGCAGCGCCCTGTGCCCTGCGCGCGGCGGCCGGCGCCCGGCCGCTGTAACTGTGTACCAGTATATTCGATTGAGCGGCAAATGTCCACCCTGAATTTACAAAAACCGGGCGGCTGTATAAACAGCCGCCCGGCCCGTTCATTCGTGGATGCGGCGCGCTACCACGACGTAGCGGCCGTTTTCGCTGGAATATTCGCAGGTGGAAAGCGTCAGCAGCTGCTCGCCATACACCGGGCGGATGCCGCTGTCGACGTCGCTGCGGCGGATGACCTCGTCGACGTAGGCGTTGTAGCCTTCCTCGTCCAGGTCGATGTACTGGTTGTACACGAAACTGGTATCGGCCGCCACGTCGATGGAGAACGCCGCAAACACTTCGTAGCTGGCGTCGCCATAGACAGTGTCAAAGTCGATGCGCGGATGTTCGGCGTAGTACGCGGCCTCCTTGTAGTTGGTCAGGCAGCCAAAGATAGTGCCGGTCTTCATATTATGGCCGTAGATGACCAGATTGTCGCTTTGGCCGTTGGCGCCCAGCGTCGTCTTTTCGTCCAGGTAGGGCACGCCGTAGATGCTGTACTCTTTGTAAAAATCGTGGCGCAGGTAGAAGTCTTTGTTATTGGGCGCAAACATGACCGGGAAATCCAGCGGCGTATCCTCGATGGAGATCCAGCCGATGAAGTCGCTGTTGCGCTCGCGCAGCGCGGCAAACCGGGTGCTGTTGGACTCCTCACCGCCCGTCTCCGCCTGCGGTTCGATCAGCGCCTGCAGGTCGGCGAACTCGCTCTCGGTACGGCGGTCGTCAACATAGCGCTTGGCCAGCAGCCCGCCGCTGACCAGAAAAATGGCCAGGCAGGCAAAGATCGCGATGTCATAAACAAGGCTGCCCTTGCGCTTGGCCTTGTGCGCTTTGCCTTTTTTGCGCGTCGGCGTGCCCGGTTTTGGCGGCGCAGCCGGGCGCTGCGCCTTTGGGCGCGGTGCGTCCTGCGGCGCTTGCTGGCGCGGTGCGTCCTGACGCGGCGTGTCCGCCTCCACTTTGGGCAGCGCCGCGGTCCGCTGCCGCTGCACGGCATACGGGTCGTCGCTGCGGTGGATCTTTGCCATAGGTGTGTCCCCTCCCCTGCAAATGTAGTTCTACTATACGCCGTTTTGTCACATAATGCAAGCGAACGCGCAAAAAACCCGCCGCGCAGGCTGGCGCGCGGCGGGTCTGGCGGCGGGATCAGTCGCGGATCTCGACGCCGAGTTTGAATTTGAGGTTGCCCAGGATCTTTTTGAGGAAGCGGTCGACTTCCTCAGCGGCAAAGGGCTGCGCCCCCGGCTGGAAGGACAGGCGGAACGCCATGCTCTTTTTGCCGGCGCCGAGTTTATCGCCGCGGTAGATGTCGAACAGCTCGACGTGGGTCAGCTGCTGGCAGGCGTGGCGCATCTCGTCCATCAGCGCGCCGCACTCGGCTTCCTCGGGCACGACGAGCGCCAGGTCGCGCTCGACGGGCGGCAGCTCGGGGATGGGCACATAGCGCAGCGTTTTGGGCGTGCGGGCGTAGAAGTCCGGCCAGTCGATCTCGCCCAGGTAGATGTTCTGGCGGCCGCGGCTGTCCTTGGGCAGCTTGAGCTCCGCCGTGATGTCGTTGGCCAGCTTGCCGAACACGCCGACGCTCACGCCGCCGCACAGGATGTACGCCGCGATGCCGGGGTGCAGCCAGGGCAGGTCCGCCGCGCGCTCCACCGTCAGCGCGACGCCGAACTCGGCGCCCAGCGCTTCGACCGCGCCCTTGACGGTGAAGAAATCCTCGCCGTCGCCCCAGGCGGCAAAGCCCAGGTGCAGGCGTTCCTCAGGCAGCTCGGTGACGGGCTGCTGTTTGGGGCGGTAGATGTTGGAAAGCTCGAACAGGCGCCCCTCGGCGTTGCCTTTTTTGAGGTTGCCGACAACGACGTTGAGCAGCGACGGCGCCAGCAGCGTGCGCATGATCGTCAGGTTGGAGGAAATGGGGTTGAGGATGCGCACGGCGTCGCGCTCCGGCGCGTCGGGGGCAAGGTGCAGCATGTCGAGGTCAGCGTCGGCGTAGAACGCCAGCGTCTCAGCCTCATAGAAGCCCTGGGCGCACAGCGCGCGCTTGGCTTTGGCGCGGGCTTTCTGGTCGGTGGTCAGGCCGCCGGTGGTGACCTGCGCTGCTTTGAGGAAGGTGGGTTTGATATGCTCGTAGCCGTATTCGCGGATGACTTCCTCGGCCAGGTCGGGCTCGCCGACCTCGATGTCCTCGCGCCAGCGGGGCGCGGTGACCTGCATGGTGTCGCCGTCGGCGTCCAGCGCGACCTCAAACTGCAGGCGGCGCAGGATGTCCAGCACGGCGTCGGCCGGCACCGTGATGCCCAAGATGGCGTTGATGCCGCTGAGGGTGGCCGTGAACTGCTTGCCCACGCGCGGCGCGCCGGCCGTGCAGTCAAAGTGGCTGGCCGTGACCTCGCCGCAGCCGAGCTCCTGGATCAGGTGCAGTGCGCGCGCCATGCCGAGCTCGGTCGTATACTCCGAGATGCCTTTTTCGTAATGGCTGGAAGCGTCGGTGTTCTGGCCCAGGCCGCGCGCGGTCTTGCGGACGTTGTCGCGCGCGAACTTGGCGGACTCAAACAGCAGCTGGGTGGTATCGTCTTTGATCTCGCTGTTCAGGCCGCCCATAACGCCCGCCAGCGCGACCGGCTTGCTGCCGTCGCAGATGACGAGGTTTTCGGGCGTCAGGGTGAACTCCTTGCCGTCCAGCGTCGTGATCTGCTCGCCCTCTTTGGCGCGGCGCACCAGGATCTGGCAGCTTTCCAGCGTGTCCATGTCAAAGGCGTGCATCGGCTGGCCGATCTCCAGCATGACGTAGTTGGTGATGTCGACGACGTTGGAGATGCTGCGCAGCCCGCACAGCGCCAGGCGGCGTTTCATCCAGCGCGGCGAAGGGCCGGGCGTGATGTTGCGCACATAGTGGCCGATGTAGCGCGGGCAGAGGTCGGGCGCTTCCACCGCGATGGACAGGCGCGGGTCCTGGTAGTCGCTGGTGGTATAGCCGGCCGCGGGCATTTTGAGCGGCTTGCCCAGCACGGCCGCGACTTCGCGCGCGATGCCGAGCACGCTCTGGCAGTCGGCGCGGTTGGCCGTGATGGAGATGTCGAAGATAAAGTCATCCAGCCCGACGACCTGCTGGATCGGCGTGCCGGGCACGGTATCCTTGGGCAGGTCCAGCAGGCCGTAGACCTCGGCGCCGGGGTAGAGGTCGTCGTTGAGGCCGAGCTCCTCGCCGCTGCACAGCATGCCGTTGGACTCGACGCCCATGAGGGGTTTGGCCTTGATGTGGATGCCGCCGGGCAGCGTGGCGCCGTCCAGCGCCGCCGGGGTGTGCATGCCGGCGTAGACGTTGGGCGCGCCGGTGGAAATTTGGATCGCATGGCCGTAGTCGCCGCAGTCCACCTTGCAGATGTGCAGGTGGGTGCCCTCCTGCGGGACGCACTCGGTCACGACGCCGACGACGACTTTGTCGATGCCGGCGGAAAGGTCGACGAGCTCCTCGACCTCAAAGCCGCAGCCAAAGAGTTTGGCTTCCAGCTCCTGTGCGGTGACGTCGATGTCGACGTACTCTTTCAACCAACTGAACGGTACTTTCATGGCAGACTTCCCCCTCTCAACCTTTGAACTGCTGCAGGAACCGCAGGTCGTTCTCAAACATCAGGCCGATGTTGTTGATGCCGTATTTGAGCATGGCGATGCGCTCGATGCCGATGCCGAACGCCAGGCCCGAGTAGACCTTGGGGTCGATGCCGCAGTTCTGCAGCACGCTGTGGTGCACGATGCCGGCGCCGAGGACTTCGATCCAACCGGTATGCTTGCACAGCGGGCAGCCCTTGCCGCCGCAGGCAAAGCAGGAGACGTCGACCTCAACGCTGGGCTCGGTGAACGGGAAGTAGGACGGGCGCAGGCGGGTCTTGACGCCCGCGCCGAACAGCGCCTGCACGAACTGGTCCAGCATGCCCTGCAGGTCGCACAGCGTGATGCCTTTGTCGACGACAAGGCCTTCCATCTGGTGGAACATGGGGCTGTGGGTGGCGTCGGAGTCCGAGCGGAAGACGCGGCCCGGCACCAGCACCTTGATGGGCGGTTTTTCCAGGTCCATCACGCGGATCTGCCCGCCGCTGGTCTGGGTGCGCAGCACGATGTCCTCGGCCACATAAAACGTATCCTGCATATCGCGCGCCGGGTGGTTTTTCGGCACATTGAGGCGGGTGAAGTTGTGGTCGTCGTCCTCGATCTCGGGGCCTTCGTAAATTTCAAAGCCCATGCCGGTGAACGCGTCGACGATCTCATTTTTGACAAGGGTGATGGGGTGCAGGCTGCCAGTGGCGCGCGTCTTGGCCGGCAGCGTGATGTCCACCGTCTCGGCCGCGTTGCGGGCGGCCAGGGCGGCGCGTTCGACCTGCTGCGCCAGCGCCTGGTACTGCGCCTCGGCCCAGGATTTGAACTCGTTGATGGTCTTGCCGACGGCGGGGCGGTCCTCTTTGGGGACGTCGCGCAGCGATTTGGTCAGCCCGGCCACCGCGCCGTTTTTGCTGAGGAATTGCTGCCAGAACGCCGACAGCTCCGCCTCGTTGGTGACAGCCTCGCCCGCCTGTTCGAGGGCGGCGCGCAGCGCTTGGATCTTTTCTTCCATAAATACACCTCCGCGTAACGTTGGGGCGGGGCAGCAAATAAAAAGGCCTCGTCCCTGGAAAGTTCAGGGACGAAGCCTTGGCAAAGCAAAACTCCGCGGTACCACCCGTGTTCCGCATGCGCAAAGCGGCGATGCGGCGCTCGTTGTCTGCCGGTAACGGTGCAGGGCCGTTGCGCGCTACTGAGCCGGCGTGTGGCCGGCGGTTCCCGCGCACCGCTCGGGAGCGAACTTCGGCGCGGGGTCTTTGCAGGCGGCTTACAGCCGGTGACCGCCCTCTCTGGCCCAAAGGGCCCGCGCGTACTTTCTCCGTCAGTGCGTTTTTCTCGATACAGTCAACAGTATAGCCAGTCCGGCGCGGTTTGTCAAGCAAAACGGCGCCGGGAAGGCGCAAAAAAGGGAGAAGGGCGAAGCCCCTCTCCCTTTTTGGTTTTCGGTTTGGCGGTCAGTTGTCGCGGCGGCCGAGTATGCGCACGATATACAGGAAGATGTTGATGAAGTCGAGATAGAGGTTGAGCGCGCCGATGATGGACGCCTTGTGCAGCATGGCCGCGTCGCCGCCAAAGTAGGCGTAGTGATGCTTGAGCATCTGGGTGTCATACGCCGTCAGGCCCATGAACAGCAGCAGGCCGACCGCGCACAGCACCAGGTCCATAAAGCCGAAGCGCAGCCCAAACAGGCTGAGCAGGCCGCCGACCAGCGAGCAGACGAGCATGGCAACAAGGCCGCCCAGCAGCTTGGGGCCCCAGCCGGTGAGGTCGCGGCGGGTCACAGCGCCGTAGACGGCCATGACGCCGAAGTAGACCGCGCCGACCAGGAACGCCAAAATCAGCGTGCCGAGGTCATACACCAGAAAGATCGTGGCCAGGTTGAGGCCGTTGAGCACCGCGTACAGGAAAAAGAACGCCGTGGCGGTGCCGGGCTGGATCTTGGTGATGCGCGCCGACAATACGAACACGAGCACCAGCTCACCGATGAGGGTGGCCCAGATCAGGCCGCTGTTGACCAGCGGCAGGATCAGGCCGCTGCGCACCGTGCCGATGCCGGCACCGAAGGTGACCAGCAGGCCGGCGAACATCCAGCCGAACGTCTTGGTCATATATTGCGTAAGCGTGCCAAACGGGCTTTGCGCGTAGGAAATGTCATGATAATCGTTGTACATGGTTGATTCCCCTTTCTTTGTAGGGTATTATAGCCATAAAAGATGTGAAAACCATCACAAATTTATGAAGTACCTGTAAACAGTATGGTATAAAGAGGACAAAATGTCAAGAATCGATCGTTTTGGCATCTACCTGCACATCCCCTACTGCCGGGCCAAGTGCCGGTACTGCGACTTTTACTCGGCCCCCGGGGCGCGGGGCGTGCCGCAGGCTTATGTGGATGCGCTGCTGCGCGAGTTGAAAAAGAACCCCCGCCGCCCCGACACGCTGTACTTTGGCGGCGGCACGCCGTCGCTGCTGACGCCCGGGCAGGCCGCTGCGCTCATTGAGGCCGCCGCCCCGCTGCCGGGGGCCGAGATCACGCTGGAAGCCAACCCCGACACCGTCACGGCGGCGTCGCTGCAAGGGTTCCGCGCGGCCGGGGTGACCCGCATCAGCTTTGGCGTGCAGAGCGCCGACGACGCCCAGCTGCGCCGCCTGGGGCGCACCCACACTGCCGCGGCCGCCGCGCAGGCGCTGGCCTGGGCGCGGGAGGCCGGGTTCCCGGAAATTTGCGGCGACATCATGCTGGCGCTACCGCAGTACGCGAACGCCGAATTTGACGCCACGCTGGATCTTTTGCAGCGCGGCGGCTGCACGCACATTTCGGCCTACCTGCTCAAAGTGGAACCCGGCACCGCCTTTGCCCACTACCCGCCCGCGGGGCTGCCCGGCCCCGACGAAGCCGCCGGGTTTTACCTGTACGCCGTGCAGCGGCTGGAACAGACGGGCTACCGCCAGTATGAGATCAGCAACTTTGCCCGCCCCGGGCACGAGGGCCGCCACAACCTGCTGTACTGGAACTGCCGCGACTATTGGGGCGTCGGCCCGGCAGCGCACAGCTGCCTGAATGGCGTGCGCCGCTTTTGGCCAAACGACGTGCAGGGGTTTATCGACGGCAGCGCCGCCGAGCAGGCGGAGGGCGTCTGCGACGCCGAGGACTTTTTGCTGATGCAGCTGCGGCTGAACGCCGGGCTGGACCTGGACGAATACGCGCGCCGGGGCGGGCATTTCACCCCGGCACAGACGGCGTTTTTGCGCCAGTGCGCCGCCCACGGCTATGCCGTGCTGGAGCCCGGCTGCGTGCGGTTGACCCCGGCCGGCATGATCGTACAAAACGCCATTTTGGAAGAACTGCTGTAGGGCACGTTTGCCGCACGGCAGCAAAAACCGGCAGGCCCCACCCGGGGCCTGCCGGTCTTGTATTTTGTATGCGGTTCAGGTCTGCGCCGGGGTCAGCTGCCGCACCGGCCAGCCCAGCAGCTGCGCGGCGGCGCTGTCGTGCGTGACGAGGATGGCCGGCCGGCTGCCCGTCAGCCGCACGGCAGCGGCCGCCGCCTGTGCCACCAGCTCGGCGTCCATGCCGGTGAACGGTTCGTCCAGCAGCAGCGTCTGCGCGTCCCGGCACAACAGCGCCCGCAGCAGCGCCGCGCGGCGTTTCTGCCCGCCCGAGAGCCGGGCCGCCGGCAGCGCCAGTTCCGCCCCGGTGAAGCCCAGCGCGCGCAGTTCGCGCTCGGCCTCCTCACGGGGCAGGCCGTGGCCGGTCAGCACCAGGTTGTCCGCTGCGGTCAGCTGCGGGCAGAGGCGGTCCTCCTGAAAAACGGCCGCCGGAGTCACCACCCCGGTGACGGTGCCGGTGTCCGGCGTTTCCAGCCCCAGCAGGATGCGCAGCAGCGTGGTTTTGCCGCAGCCGGAAGCCCCCATGAGCACCTGCGGGCCGTCCACCGTCCAGCTGAAATTCTGCAAAACCACCTTGCCGCCAAAACGCTTGCTCAAATTTTGGATCACGATGCTCATGCCCGCACCTCCCCGCACAGGCGGCGTTTGGCCGCGCGCAAGCCCCGCGCCGCCGCTGCCGACAGCAGCGCCGAAAGCAGCACGATCACCAGCGTCCAGGCAAAGACGTCGGGCGTCGAGAGCGTGATCTTGGCGCGGTAGAGCGCGTCGCCGACGCTGTGGTCGGGCAGGCCGATGACCTCGGCCGAGACGCCGCTTTTCCAGCACATGCCCATGGCGGCGATGCAGCTTTCGCAAAACGCCGGGAAGATGCCCGGCAGCCAGATATAGCGCAGCCGCGCCGCCAGCGGCAGGCGGTAGACGCGCGCCATCTCCAGCAGCTGGGCGTCGGTGTCGGCAATGCCGGCCAGCACGCCCGCATAGACGACGGGCAGCACATGGGTGAAGCTGACGACGACCGAAAGGTTGGCCCCGCGCACCCACAGCAGCGCCAGAATGACAAAGCTGGCCACCGGCATGGCGCGGATGAGCTGCATGAGCGGTTCCAGCAGCAGGCGCAGGCCCTGCCAGCGCGCGCTGCCCGCGCCCAGCAGCAGCCCGCCCGCCACGGCCAGCGCAAACCCGGCCAAAATGCGCAGCGCGCTGAACGCGATGCGCTGCCAGAACTCCGCCGTGGGCAGCAGCCGGGCCAGCGCCTGCAATGCCTGCCAGGGCGTGGCCAGAAACAGGCCGCCGTGGCCCAGCGTCATGGCGGCCAGCTGCCAGACGGCCAGCCAGAACGCCAGCACCGCCAGCCGCTGCCAGCCCTTAGGCGCCGTAGTAGAAGTCATCGGCCGGCAGCGCGCCGCCCACACTGGCGGGGTCGGCGTCAAACAGCACCTGGAAGTAGTTGACGAGGTCGGTCTTCATCTGATCGCCGGTCTCAAACACGATGTTGCAGGCGGGCAGCGCCTTTTGGGCCAGCGCCGCCTTGGCGACGATGCCGTACTGCTCGCACAAAGCGGCGGTGCCTTCCAGGTCGGTGTTGGCGGCCTCGACGCTGGCGGCGTAGCCGTCCAGGAAGGCCTCAAACGCGGCGGGGTCGGCCTCGACGGCGTCCTTGCGCGCCACCAGCACGCCGGTGACCAGCTGGGAGCCGGCCACGGCCTCCCACTCCTCGTTCATGTCCAGCGCGACGCGCAGCCCCTCGACCTGGGACAGCGCGCTGGTCACGAACGGCTGCGGCAGCATGGCGATGCTGGCCATGCCGGCCTGCACCTGGCTGAGCGCCTCGGTCGCCTCGCTGCAATACTCGATGGTGACGTCGGCGTCGGGGTCGATGCCGTTCTGGCTGAGCACGTAGCGCAGCACATACTCCGGCGTGGTGCCCTTGCCCGTCGTGACGATGGTCTGGCCTTTGAGGTCGGCCACGCTCTGGATGGTCTCGCCGTTTTCCAGGATGTACAGCACGCCCAGCGTGTTGACGCAGGCGACCTCGACGGCGCCCTCGGTCTTTTGGTACAGCGTGGCGGCCAGGTTGGCGGGCACCGCCGCGGCGTCCAGCTCGCCTTTTACCAGCAGCGGCACGATCTCATCGGCCGCGCCGTACATCGTAAACTCGTAGTTGGCGCCGTCCGCGCTGCTCATCAGGTTGACAAGGCCCATCGTCGTGGGGCCCTTGAGCCCGGCGATGCGCAGCGCCGCCCCCGCCGTCTCGGGGCTGGCGGGCGTTTCTTCGGGCGCGGCGGCTTGCGAGGAAGCGGCCTCGGAAGAGGCAGTTTCGGAGGCAGCAGCCTCCGGCGCAGCGTCCGCCGCAGAAGAAGCTGCCGTAGTGCCGCAGGCCGCCAGCGAAACGCACAGCGCCAGCGCGGTAAAAACAGAAATGATGCGTTTGATGACCATGACAGGAAAACCCTCCTTGTTGCATTTGCGGCCTTACTATACTATACTAAGGGGGGAATTGTCTGTTGCCTGCGCAACATTTTTTAGGAGGCCCCCTATGGACTACACGCCCTATTACGACACGCTGCGCCGCACACCGCTGTTTTGCGGCATGCCCGACGCCGACCTCGACACGCTGATGCACTGTTTTGCGCCGCATATACGGCGGTATGCGCGCGGCGAATTGCTGCTGCTGGCCGGGTACGAGATGCACGAAGTGGGCGTTGTGCTGTGCGGCGAGATCGTGGCCGCCAAGCCGATGCCCGACGGCACCGCCGTGGTGATGGCGCACATGGGCCCCGGCGGCGTGTTTGCCGACGTGCTGGCCGGCAGCCGCGACAAAAGCCCCGTGAACGTGACGGCCGCCGCCCCCTGCGAAGTGCTGTACCTGCCGTGTGAGGCGCTGCTGCGCCCCTGCGGCGCGCTGCACCCGGCGCATTTGCAGCTGCTGCACAACTGGCTGCAGACGGTCAGCGGCAAATACTTTGCGCTGGACCGCCGTCTGGAGCTGCTGTGCTGCCGCAGCCTGCGCGGGCGCATCTGCCTGTGGCTGCTGGAGCAGCGCGAGCAGGCCGGCGCCGACACCTTTACCACGCCGCTGACGCGGGCGGAGCTGGCGTCCTACCTGAACTGCGACCGCAGCGCGCTGTGCCGCGAGCTGGGCCGCATGCAGGCCGAGGGGCTGGTGGCGCTGTACCGGCGCAGCTTTAAGCTGCCGGACCCCGAGCGCCTGCGCGCGGCCTGGCAGTGATTGCAGCCGCTGCCGCCGTATGCTATAATGCTGGTATCGTTGGCAGCGCCCCGCCGCGCGCGGCGCTGCGCCCTGCCGTTTCCCAAAGAAAAAGGAGTTTTTATGCCTTCCCTGACCTGTTTACGGCCGCCGCTTTCGCTGCTGCGGCCGGCGCTGCGCCCCGAAAAACGCTGGCACACCCTTTGGCTGGTGTTTTCCTGGGCGTGCCTGTTGTTTGTGTGCATCCGCGGCTGGCTGGTGATCCAGGGGCGGATGTATTATCTGCTGGACTCTGACATGAGCAGCGACCTGGTGCTGAGTTATGTTTTGCGCCAGGAGCATGCGCTGCTGACGCAGAACTGGTACTACTCGACCGAATTGCGCGTGTTCCACAACCACCTGGTGTTTGCGCCGCTGTTTTTGTTTATGGACAACTGGCTGCAGGTGCGCACCGTCGGCACGGCGATCCTGCTGCTGGGCATGCTGGCGTCCTGCTGGTATTTCTGCCGGCAGGCGGGCATCGGGCATCTGTTCCCCGCCGTCGGCACGCTGCTGGTCGCGCCGATGTCCGAGGTGTATTTCCGCATCACGCTGCTGACGGTCAGCTACCCGCCGCACCTGTTCGCCGCGTTTTTGAGCCTGGGGCTGCTGCTGCACTTTATCCGCAGCGAGCGGCGGCGCACGCGGGGCATCCTGTTGGCGGTACAGGTCGTGTTTTCCTTTGTCATTGGCCTGGGCGGCCTGCGCCAGGTGCTGACCTTTTACCTGCCGCTGGCGCTTACGGCGCTGGTGCTGGCGTTTTTGGCCTCGGCCCCGCGCGCCGGCGCCACGCTGCCCGGCCTGCCTGTGCCGGAACGCCGCCTGCTGGGCGGCAGCCTGCTGGCCTTTGCGGCCACGATGGCCGGCTGGCTGGTGAACACCCGCGTGCTGCGCTACCAATACCACTATACCAGCCAGGAAGGCATCCACTTTGCCGCCTTTGACGGCGAACGGCTGGAGCAGCTGTTCTGGGGCTGGCTGGAAAGTTTCGGGTTCCGCACCGGGGCGTATGTGACCTCGCCCCAGCTGCTGTACAATGCGTTCTGCTTTTTGGCGCTGGCGGTCATTGTATGCGCGTACATTTCGCTGGCGCGCAGCCCGCAGCGCTACACCCTGGCCGAGCGGGTGTTCTACCTGCTTTCCTTCTTTGCGTTTTTGGCGTATGAGGGGCTGTACCTGTTTACCGATATGGTCTACTACACGCGCTACAACATCCCCGTCGTGGTGCTGATGATGCCGGTGGCGGTGGATTTTCTCTACCGGCTGCCGCGCCCGCGGGTATGGCGCGGCGCGCTGCTGGGCGGCATGGCGGCGCTGCTGCTGTGGTGCGTCAACGACTACTACACCGAGCTTTGGCCCAAAAACATGACGGCCAGCCAGGAAGCCGCCGTGACCGCCCTGCGCGTGGCCGGTTATACCGAGGGGTACGCCACGTTCTGGAACGCCAACGTGATGGTGGAGATCTCCAACGGCGCGTTTGACATCCGCGTGTGGAAGGGCGGCGAGGAGATCACCGACCCCGACGCGCTGTACCCCTGGCTGCAGGAGGCCGACCACTTTACCACCACCCCCGAGGGGCCGGTGTTCCTGTTCTTTAACAAGGCGGAGGGCGAGTATACTACCGCCGCCCGCCTGCTGGACCAGGGCACGGTGGAATACGAGGACGAAAACTACATCGCCGTCGGCTACCCGAGCTATGAGGCGATGAAAGCCGACTTTGCCGGCTGAACGAGGTACCGCTATGGAAAACCGCAACACCCCTGTTTTGTACATCATCATCCCCTGCTATAACGAGCAGGAGGTCCTGCCCATCACGGCGCCGCAGTTCCTGCAAAAGATCCGGGACCTGGCCGGCGCCGGCAAGATCAGCCCCGACAGCCGGGTGCTGTTCGTCAACGACGGGTCCAAAGACCGCACCTGGGCCATCATCAACGAGCTGGCGGCCGCCGACCCGCATTATATCGGCATCTGCCAGAGCCGCAACCGCGGCCACCAGAACGCCGTGCTGGCCGGGCTGATGGAAGCCAAAGACCGCTGCGACATCACGATCTCCATCGACTGCGACGGGCAGGACGACATCAACGCCATGGACGGCATGGTGGACGCCTACCGCGACGGCTGCGACGTGGTGTACGGCGTGCGCAGCAAGCGCGACACCGATACGTTTTTTAAGCGCTTTACGGCCGAAGCCTTTTACAAGCTGCTGAACGCCATGGGGGCCGAGGTCGTGTTCAACCACGCCGACTACCGCCTGATGAGCGCGCGGGTGCTGCAGGAATTTGCCAAATTTGAGGAAGTCAACCTGTTTTTGCGCGGCATGGTGCCGCTGGTAGGGTTCAAGTCCACCACCGTGCTGTATGAGCGCCGCGAGCGCCTGGCCGGCAAGAGCCACTACCCGCTCTCTAAAATGCTGTCGCTGGCGTTTGACGGCATCACGAGCCTTTCGACACGGCCGATCCGCTTTATCACGGGCTTTGGCATCTTGGTGGCGCTGGTCAGCTTTATCGGCGTATTGTGGGCGGTCATCGAGGCCGCGCTGGGCATGACGGTCTCGGGCTGGGCCAGCACGACGAGCATCATCTGCTTTGTCTCGGGCGTGCAACTGATCTGCCTGGGCGTCATCGGCGAGTATATCGGCAAGATCTACCTCGAGACCAAACGCCGCCCGCGCTATATCATCAGCGAGACGACGCCCAACTTTGCCCCCGATAAGGAGGAGGACGCATGAGCCGCCAGGTATGGAAGGGTTCCACCCTGCTCAACCCCGAACCGCCGGTGCTGGTGAGCTGCGGCAGCCCCGAACGCCCCAACCTGATCACCGTGGGCTGGTGCGGCACCATCTGCACCCAGCCGCCGATGCTGTCCATCAGCATCCGGCCCGAGCGGTACAGCCACCGCCTGATCCGCGAAAGCGGCGCGTTCGTCGTCAACCTGCCCACCGAAGCGCTGGTGCGCGCGGTAGACTGGTGCGGCGTCAAAAGCGGCCGCGATGTGGACAAGTTTGCGGCCCTGGGCCTGACGGCGGAACCGGCCGCCAAGGTGGACACCGTGCTGCTGGCCGAAAGCCCTGTCAACCTGGAATGCAAGGTCACCCAGGTGATCCCGCTGGGCAGCCACGACCTGTTTTTGGCCGAGTGCGTCGCCGTCGACGTCGACGAGCGGCTGCTGAACGACGACGGAAAACTCTGCCTGGAGCGCGCCAAACTGATCGTCTACTCGCACGGCGACTACCTGGCGTTGGGGCGGCGGCTGGGCACTTTTGGCTACAGCGTGCGCAAGCGCCGGCCGCGGCGGTAAAACAGCCCCCACACAACAAAGCAGCGCCCTTTCGCGTCTTACGCGAAAGGGCGCTGCTCTGTTTTGCCGTTTACGAGACCGGGAACAGGACTTTCTGGCTGTCCAGCGCAAAAAGATTGTCCCGGTTGATGATGCGGGTGGCGGTGTCGACATGGCGCTCCACCTCGCTGCGCTGCCCGGCCAGCAGCTTATATGCGCTCTGCACGCCAAAATACCCCATCTCGTAGGTGTTTTGCAGCACCAGCGCGTCGACGATGCCGGTCTGCAAGGCGTCGATGGTGACGAGGTTGGAGTCAAAGCCCACCATCCACAGCGCGTCCCCCAGCTGCAGTTCCTCCACAGCCTGGGCCGCGCCGACGCTCGTCGGTTCGTTGAACGCCAGCAGCACGTTGATCTCGGGGTGGGCGCGCAGCATGTCCAGCGTATCGCGCCGGGCGCTCTCGGCCTCGGCCAGCGTGTGGATCGTGGCCACGACCTCGCTGCGGCCGCTGGCGGTAAAGGTATCTACGGCGCCGCGCTCGCGCGCCTGGCCGTTGGCGCTGTTGATGTCGTAGTTGACGATGCCGACTTTCAGCGCGCCTTCCGGCACGCCATCCAGCGCGGCCTCGGCGGCCATCTGCCCGGCCAGGTAGTTGTCGGTGCCGATGTAGGTGGCCACGCTGGCGGCGTTGACGTCGGAGTCGATGACGACGATGTGCACGCCCTGCGCTGCGGCCGCCTCGATGGCTGGGGCGTTGGCGTCGTAGTCGATGGCGGAAAACACCAGCGCCTGCGCGCCGTCCTGCACGGCCTGGGCGATCATGGCGTTCTGGGCCTCGTAGTCCTCCTCGGTATCGGGGCCGGTGATGCTCAGGTCCAGGTTATACTCTGTCGCGGCGGCCTCGGCCCCGACAAAGACGGCTTTCCAGAAATCGGTCTCGGTCGATTTGGCCACCATCGCCACCTGGTAGCGCGCCGGGCCGTCGCCGACGGCGGCGCAGCCGCCCAGCAGGCAGGCGGCCGCCAGCGCCAGCGCGCCCAGGCATTTAACGGGTCTTGTCATAGTCGCCCTCCCTGTCTTCCGGCACGCGCGGCATGCGGATGGTCACCGTCGTGCCCTCGTCGGGCACGCTCTCGATGGAAAGGCCGTACTGCGGCCCAAAATAGATGCGCAGGCGGTCGTTGACGTTCTTGATGCCGATGCCGGTGCGGTCGCCCGGTTCGCTGTGCAGCAGCTGGGCGACCTGCTCGGGCGCCATGCCGATGCCGTCGTCGCTGACTTTGAACAGGATGTCGCTGCCGTCGGCGCAGACTTCGATCTCGATGTGCCCGGGCTCAACGAGCAGGTCCAGCCCGTGGGTGATGGCGTTTTCGATGATGGGCTGCAGGGTGATCTTGTTGCACAGGCAGTGCAGGCAGCCTTCGTCGACGGTGAAGTGGTAGGTGAACTGGTTTTTGTAGCGGAATTTCTGGATCAGCAGGTAGGCCTCGGCATGCTGGATCTCTTTTTCGATGGGGATCAGCTCATGGCCGCGGCTGATGCTGATGCGGAACAGCTTGGCCAGCGCATGCACCATCTTGACGGCGTCGGCGTTTTTGCCGCGCTCGCACATCCAGGCGATGGAGTCCAGCGTGTTGTACAAAAAGTGCGGGTTGATCTGCGCCTGCAGCGCTTTGAGCTCGGTCTTGCGCAGGTTGACTTCCTCCTCGCGCACGGTGGTCATCAGCTCCTGGATACGCCCGACCATGTGCCCGAAGGAATCGGAGAGTTCCTGCACCTCCCGCGTGCCGGCCACCGGCTGGAACGCAAAGCCGTCGGCGTCCTGCTCAAAGGCTTCCATGGCGTTTTCCAGCCGCTGCAGCGGGCGGCTGAGCATGTGCGAGATGACCCACCCCACCAGCAGCGCCGCCGCCAGGATCAACGCGGCGGTGGCCAGCGCGATGCGCGCCATCTGCCAAAAGCTCTCGTTGACGGTCTCGTCGATAAAGCTGACGCCGACGACCCGCCAGGCGCTGTCGGGCACGTCCTGGATGCTGCAGATGATGGTATCCTCGACGTAGGTGCCCTCGGCCAGGGTGGCCAGGCGGGCGGTATCCTCCTGCTTGATGCCGGCGTACAGCAGCTGCTGCTGCGGGTGGTAGACCATGTTGCCCTGGTCGTCCATCAAAAAGCAGTAGCCGTGCTGGCCGATGCCGACGCCGCTGATGCTGGCGCCGATGTTGGAAAACCGCACATCCACCGCCACCCAGCGGAAGGACGCGCCGGCGGGCATGGGCCGCACGACGGTGACGACCCAGGGGTAGTACCCGGCAAAGATGGACTCGACATGCGGGGCGCTGATGTACCCGTCGGGGGAGTTTTGCGCGGCCGCCAGGTCAAAGGAAAGATTTTGCAGCACCTGCCGGCGGGGGGTGTGGTCCAGCGCCCAGCAGTTTTGCAGCGCGCCGGCCTCGGTATAGGTCGTGACGGCCACGACCTCGCTGCGGGCGTTGAGCCAGGCTTCGAGGTACTCGTCGCGGTCCCCGGGCGCGGCGTACATCTCCCCCATGACGTCGGAGATGGTGTCGTCGAGGTTTTGCACATAGTTGCTGACGGTACCCACGACCTGGCTGACGGCCTGGGCGCTGCTGGTGCGCGCGTTCTGCACGGCGACCGTGCGGTACCCGCGCAGAAACGCCGTCACGCAGACGGCCAGCGTCACGGCGGCCACCGAGGTGATGAGCGCGACGATGAGCGGCGCGGTGCGCGGCGCGCGGCGGCTCATGCCGGGGCCTCCTGGTTAGCGCGGGCCGCCTGGCGGCGCAGCGCCCCCGGCGACGTGCCGCTGTATTTTTTAAAGCAGTAGCTGAAATAGTGCTGGTCGGTGTAGCCGCAGCGGCGCGCGATCTCCTGCACCTGCAGATCGGTGGTCAGCAGCAGCTGCTGCGCGGCCTCCATGCGGCGGCGGATGAGGATGTTGATGAAGGTCTCCCCCGCCGTTTTTTTGATGCAGGCGCTGAGGTGGTTGGGGCTGACGTTGAGCAGCGCGCTGAGCGACGCCAGCGAGAGGCTTTCGTCCATATAGCGCTGGCCGATGATCTCCAGCGCGCGCTGGCACAGGGTGCTGCCCTTGCGGGTATCGGCCGTAAAGCTGACGCCGCCCTCGCTTTCCTGCGCGGCGCGCAGCGCGTCCAGCGCCTGGCGGTAGGCGGCGTTGAGCGCGCCGAACGCCCCCGTTGTGCGGCTGACGCCCACCAGCGCGCGCTTGCCCAGCGCGCGCTCGGTCAGCTGGCAGATCTCGTCGGCCAAAATGTGCAGGTACTCCTCAAAATCCGAGGGGTTGCCCCAAAGCACCGCCACCACGCGCCCGCTGGAGGCAAACACGAAATGGCGCAGGTACTTGTTGGCCAGCTGCTCGGCCAGGTGCACGAAGCCCGGCGCACAGGGCGCGCCGTCCGCCATGGCGGACACCAGCACGACCATCTGGCTGGCGTCGTCCGCCCCGCGCAGCAGGCCGCACTCGGCCGCCGTCTGGCGCAGGGCCTGTTCCTGCCCGGCGGGCATATCGGCGTAGGGTTCCAGCACCAGCGGGATCAAAAACGCCGCGCGCCCGCCCTCGGCCTGGGCCGACTGGCGCAGCCCGGCGTAGCGGCGGTCGATCTTTTCGTGGATGGCTTTGAGCTCAGCCGCCAGGCCGTCCATCGTCAGCGGTTTGAGCATGTAGCTGATGATGTTGTACTGGATGGCCTGCTTGGCGTACTCAAAATCGTCGTAGCCGCTTAAAAACGCGATGTGCATGGCGGGGCGGATCTCCCGCACCTGGCGCGCCAGCTCGATGCCCGAGATGAACGGCATGCGGATGTCGGTCAGCAGCAGGTCGGGTTCCAGCCGCTCGACGAGTTCCAGCGCGTCCAGGCCGTTGCTGGCGCTGCCCACCAGGTGGAAGCCCAGCGCCTCCCACGGGGTAGTGGCGCAGACGGCCTCGCGCAGTTCGTCCTCATCGTCAGCCACGACGACGGTGTAGATGTTTTTTTCTGCCATGGGGTGCTCCTTGTTGGGTATTGGGTAGCTTTATTATAAAACGTTTGGCCTCGTTGTGCAACAAAAGCCTTTTCTTGTACAAGAAAAGGCTTTTGGTTTTGCCGCTTTACAGCCAGAACTGCACCAGGCGGCTGACATTTTGGTACAGCGCCGGGGCCTGGCCAAGCAGGCCCGGCTCCGCCGCAAAATAGACGCAGGCATTGTACGCCACGCCCGCCAGCACCGCCAGCGGCAGCGCCGTGCGCAGCGCCGCTTGCAGCCGCGCCATGCCGGGCTGCCCGGCGTGGTTTTGCAGGGTCTGCTCCCCCAGCAGCCACAGCAGCGCCGCCGCCCACAGCAGCGGGCACAGCCAGTCGCTCTGGTAACGGTAGAGCACGCCGGCCATCTGGCAGTCCAGCACCGCCAGCCCCACGGCCAGCGCCAGCGGCAGCAGTACCAGGGCGCGCAGGTCCCGTTTGGCGCGCAGGCTGCCGCGCAGCAGCGGCGCGCCCGCAAAGGCCCACAGCAGCGGCAGGCAGGCGAACGCCCCGCCGTAGAACAGCTCGGTGATGGTAAGGCCCATATAATGGGTGGCCATGCGCGTGGCGCCCAGGTACGGGAACACCGTGCTGAGCGCCGGCACGCCGAAGAAGAACGTGACGAGCGCCGGGGCGATGCGCCCGGCGGCAAAGCCGCGGCGGGTCATATCGTTGCTGGTCAGGTTATAGTTGGCGCCAAAGTCAAACGGCGAGCCAAAGCGCGCGGCGTTATACCACATCAGCCCGGCCGCCACCAGCACAAACGGCAGCGCAAAGGCCAGCGCCTCCCCCGCCCCGGCGCGGCTGCGCAGGCGTTTTTCGGCCACGCAGCGCTGCCAGAAGATGGGCAGCGCCAATACGGCGAACAGTTCCATCTGCGGGCGGCAGCCGGCCACCAGCGCCATGCACACACTGCCCAGCGCCAGGTGCGCCAGCAGCGGCGCGCGGCGCTGTACCGGCGTGTTGGCCGCCGCCAGCCACTGCCACAGCCCCGCCATGGCCAGCGCCATGCCGCAGAGGATGGCGTACTCATAGGTCGAAGGGCGCAGCAGCAGGTAAAACACCTGGCTGCCCGCGGCGATGCCGGCGCCCGCCAGCAGGTAGGCCGCCGTGCTGGCGCGCGGGAACCACCGGCGCAGCGCCTGCTTGACGCAGCCAAAAGAAGCCAGGATCAGCAGCCAGCCCAGCGCGATCATCGGCAAACTGGGCGGCAGGTCGGGCACGCCGGTCAATGCCTCGAACGGGAGCTGGAACAGCAGGCAGGGCACCACGCCAAAGTAGACATAGTACCGCCCCTGGTAGTAGGCGACGTCCCACAGCGCGTCGGGCGCGGCGGCCTGGCGGGCGGCGGTGTCGTAGGGGTTTGCCATCTGCTGCATGGCGGCGGGCGGGTCCTTTACCAGGTCCAGCCTCCCCTGCAGCAGGCTGTGCGCCAGCGCGCCGTACTGGGCGGCGGTGTCGCTGGCGGCTTCGTCGATGTGCTTGGTGAACGTCAAACGGCTGACGCCGTCCCAGTCGGCGGTGTTATAAAAAGACGTCGCCACGCCGGCGTTGAAACGGTCGGCAAACGGCGCGCAGAACACAAACCCCGCCAGCACGGCCATGACCAGCGCCACCGCCGGGCGGTAACGGCGCGCGTGCTCAAGGTAGGCGTCCCGCCACAGCGCGCCCGACGGGCGCAGCGCGAACGCCGCCCCCAGCAGCGCGAACAGCGCCGCGCACCGCACGAGCGAGAAGTCCAGCGGGCGCGGCACGTTGGCCCAGACCGTTTGCAGCGTATAGCAGAGCGGGTACTGCCGGTACTCGCCCTGGTAGGCGGCGGCCGTCAGCGTCAGCGTCGACGCCTTGCCCGAGAGATCGAGGCTGCGCACCAAGCTGCGGGCGCTGCGCACCGCCACCTGCCACGGCCAGCTCTGACGCGAGACACTGCTGGCCTCGTCGGTGGCGGCCACCGTCAGCGTAAACAGCGGGTCCTGGACTTCGGGGTGGGGGCCGTCGTACTGGTAGGTCAGGCCGTCCAGCCGCAGGTTGTACAGTTCCTGGTCAAGCCCGGCAAAGGTCAGCGCCGTGTGTTCCCCGTCCAGCGTCAGCGGCGCGTCGGGGTCGGCGTCCTGCGTCAGGTAGGGGCGCAGGTCCACCGGCGTGTAGCTGTGGGTGGCCCAGAAATTGAGGTTGCACACAAACACTTCCAGCCCCAGTGCGGCGGTCAGCAGCACCCCGGCCGCCGCCAGGCCGCGCCCGCGCGGCAGCCGCCCGTGCAGCCGCAGCCCCAGCACGACGGCGCAGCCCCACAGCACCATGCCGGCGATGCCCAGCAGGCGGAAGGCGTCAAACCCGGCCGTAAGGCCCGGTTTTTGGTAGATGCACGCGGCCCAGACCCAGACGCCCAGCACGACGCCAGGCCCGGCCCACAGGTCGGCACGGGTAACGCCGCGGCGGCACAGCCGCCCCGGCAGCCAGGCAGACAGCGCCGCGATGAGCAGCGTAAGCAAAATGGTAACGATGAGCATTCCAACGCCCCTTTGTTTTGGTTGGTGCGGCGGCAGGCCGCCGGTTGGATCATACGCCCTGGCGCAGCGCGTTGTAGATTTTTTCGGCCTTGGCGTGGCTGATGCCTTTGACTTCCTCAAGGTCCGAGATACTGGCCGCGCGCACGGCCGCCACCGTTTTAAAGTGCGCCAGCAGCGCGGCGCTGGTCTTTTCGCCCACGCCGGGCAGCGCCGTCAGCGTCGCCGCATAGGCGCGCTTTTTCATGGCACGTTTGCGGTAGTCGTTGGCGTAGCGGTGGGTCTCGTCCTGGATGTTGGTGACAAAGGTAAAGATATTGCGGTTGCGGTTGATGGCGATCTCGCCGCCGGCGTCGTCGACGATGGCGCGGGTGCGGTGGCGGTCGTCCTTGACCATGCCGAACGTCGGCACATGTTCCAGCGCCGTGCCGCGCAGCGCGGCCTTGACCGCCCCCACCTGCCCGCGGCCGCCGTCGATGAGCAGCAGGTCGGGCAGGGTGGCGAACTGGTTCTGCGGGCCGTCGGGCTTTTCGCCGCGGCGCGCAGCCTCGTACTCGGCCGCGCGGCGGGAGAGCGTCTCGGCCAGCGAGGCATAGTCGTCGGTGCCGGCGACGGTTTTCATCTGGAAGCGGCGGTACCCGGCGCGGTAGGGCTTGCCGTCCTTGAACACGACCATGCCGCAGACGCTGGACCCGTCGCCCCAGTTGGAGATGTCGTAGCTTTCAATGACGCGCGGCGGGGCTTTGAGGCCCAGGAGCTGGGCGGCTTCCTCGAGCAGTTTTTCCTCCCGCGTGTAGCGGCCGCTCTCGCGGCCGAGGCGCTCGACGGCGTTGGTGTAGGCCATCGTGACGAGCTTGGCCACGTCGCCGCGCTGCGGCACATACAGTTCCACCTTACTGCCACGCGTTTGGTTCAGCGCCTCGTTCAGCGCGTCGGCGTCGGCGGGCAGCGCGTCGACGGCGATGACCTTGGGCACCGTCTCGCCGCCGAGGTAATACTGCGGCAGAAACGCCTCGCGCACGGCCTCGGTGTCGGTGGTGTCGTGGAACAAAAACTCGCGTTTGTCGGTCAGGCGGCCTTCGCGGTAGCGCAGCACGGCGGCGCAGACCGCGCGCGTGGTGCCGGCCAGCGCGATGACGTCCATCTCGGTAGCGTCGTCCATGACGACCTTTTGCCCGGCGGCCACCCGCTCGATGGCCTGGATCTGGTCGCGCAGCAGCGCGGCGGTCTCAAAATCCAACCGGTCGGAGGCAGTCTCCATCTTTTCGCGCAGCTGCTTGACGATGTCTTTTTTGCCGTAGCGGATCATGTGCAGCGCGCCCTGCACGGCCTCGTTGTAGGCCTGGCAGCTGATCTTGCCGCTGCACACGGCCATGCACTTGCCGATGTGGGCGTTCAGGCAGGGGCGCGCCTTGCCGAAATCCCGCGGGAAGACGCGGTTGCAGCGCGGCAGCAAAAAACAGTCCTGCGCCAGTTCCACCATCTCGCGCACGGCAAAGGAGGAGGTGAACGGGCCGATGTAGTCGGCATCGTCGTCGTCCTTTTGCAGCGCGGCCGAGATGCGCGGCCACGGCCCTTTGGTCACCTTGACATAGCTGTAGCCCTTGTCGTCCTTGAGCAGGATGTTGTACTTGGGGATGTGTGCTTTGATCTGGCTGGCTTCCAGCACAAGGGCCTCGAACTCCGACTGGCAGACGATGACGTCGAAGCTGAAGGCGTGGGCGATCATCTGGGTGACTTTGGCGTCGTGGGGCACGCCCTCGCGGAAATACTGCGATACGCGTGTTTTGAGCCGCTTGGCCTTGCCGATATAGATGATGGTATCGGTTTTGTCGCGGATGATATACACGCCCGGCAAAAGGGGCAGCATACAGGCTTTTTGGTAGAGTTCGGCTTTGGTCATGGAACACCTGGAAGTTCAAAAAAGAGCATGTGACGAAAAAAGCGGCGGGGATGCCCCGCCGCTGACATAGTTGCAGAAATTACTCGGCAAAGCCGGAGCTGACCAGCTTGACCAGGCCGTCGACCGCCGCCTGCTCGTCGGCGCCGTCGGCAATGATGCGGATCGTGGTGCCGCCGACGATGCCCAGGCTCAACACGCCCAGCAGGCTCTTGGCGTTGACGCGGCGCTCCTCTTTCTCGACCCAGATGGAGGACTTGTACTCATTCGCCTTCTGGATGAAGAAGGTCGCCGGACGGGCGTGCAGACCAACCTGATTCTCAACGGTAACTTCTTTCACGTACATAGTTATTCTCT
>LHCFC04200__coassemble_194_pt1 | contig 63362 bp, 60 predicted proteins | sample LHCFC04200__metabat2_high_PE_045 | metagenome-assembled genome bin LHCFC04200
CGACACCTATCAGGTTCAGGTCGTGTCCTGGTACGACAACGAGAACAGCTACACCAGCCAGATGGTCCGCACCATCAAGTACTTCGCGGAGCTGTAATCGAGATCTTCCCGCAGAAATCCGCCGCCGCGCTCCCTACGGAGCGCGGCGGCGCTTTTGTTTGTTGTGAAAATAACGGCAGCGAAACGCCGCCGGCTTTCGTTTTCGGAAGCTGGCGGCGTTTTTTTGGCAGATTTCAGTATAAATGTTTTAAGGTTCTATGATGATTTTGTCTTTCGCGTACTCCAATGCCAAACCAATCAACTCATTGCGGGAGCGGTTGGTCTTTTTGGCCAAATCATCGTAAAAATCGACGATGGATTTGTCGACACGTATGGTAAACATCACAGGCTCCGTCTTTTTTGTGATTTTCAGTTCGTCCATAATATCACCACCTGTAGATATTATGAATGATTACAAGGGCGTATTATATATCTAATATATGTTGAAATGTAAACATAATTGTGGTATGATGTGGTTGAGATTAAAAAGGAGTGGATCCCATGGGAAATGTTACGTGTCCGAGTTGTGGTGCTGAATTTGACAGCAAAGAAAAGAAGTGCCCGGCTTGTGGTGCGAAAAACAATTTGAAACTATGCCACGTGTGTGGTGCGCAGATGGCGAAAGGGGCAAAACGTTGCCCTAAATGTGGTGCTAAAAATAAAAAGCCTATATACAAACGTGGCTGGTTTTGGGTATTGCTGGTGATTTTGTTATTTGCGATACCTTGGCCGTTCGGCTCTGAAAGCGACAGCGAAACACCGGCATCCGCCGCACAGACGGAACCCCCGCAGGAACAGGCAACGCCAACAGCAACACCCATCCCAACTCCGGAAGTGGAAATGTTGGAACTTGTTGGCGGAATTGAAGGTACAGAAGGCGAATATGATTCGTTCGGTTCTAGCATCCACATTACAGGGCAAGTTAAAAATAATAGCGATAAAGTGTTAGACTATGCGCAGATCACGTTCTCCCTTTATGATGCAAATGGCAATGTTGTAGGGACAGCGATGGACAATATTGTAAATTTGGGTGGCGGGGAAATTTGGAGCTTTGATGCTCTTGGAATTACCAGCGGTGAAGCAGAAAGTTATAAAATGACAGGACTGAGCGGAAACTATTTTGGCTAAACATTGGCGAGGGCGTCACTTTAAGTATAGCAGAAATGATGGAGAACCATAGTAACGCCGCCGCGCTCCCTACGGAGCGCGGCGGCGCTTTTGTTTTGCGGCGGTTTTCGGCTTGCGGCGGTGCCTGCCCGGCGGGGCTCAGAAGCCGAGCAGGTAGCTGGTCAGGCTGTCCACAAGCGCCTGGCCGACGTTGTCATAGATGATGGCGATGGCATAATTGATGTCGGCCGCTTCCATGCTGCCTGTCCCGTTGACCTCGCCGTAGGTCACTTCGTAGTAGACCTGGTCGTCGTCCAGCTCGGTGATCGCGATCAGGATCGTGACGGTCGCGTCCTCGTTGGGGTTGTACCCCGACAGCGTGACAGTCCAGAACTCGTCGTCGTTCTCGTAACAGGTCCATTCCACGTTGGTAAGGTTGGTCTCGACCGCTTCGCCCAGTTCGATCTCGTTGCCGCCCAGGGTGAACGTTTTGGCGGTTTCCAGCATCTGCGCTTTCGCCGCCGCCGAGCATTGCGCCAAGATCACGGCGATGACCACCACAGCCAAAAGGCAGCCGAGAATAATTTTGAGCGGGCTTTTGCGCGGGGCTGCAGGCGTTTGTGCGGGCACCGCCGGGGTTGCCTGGGCTTCAGCGGGTGGGGCCGCGGGCGCGGCGGCTGGCGCCGGGGGCGCCGGTTCGGTTTGCTGCGGTTTGCCGCATTGGCTGCAAAATGCGCAGCCGTCCGGCAGTTCTGCGCTGCAATATCTGCATTGCATGGGGGTTCCTCCTTTTTGCGGGGGCGAGGGGCGCCTCGCCCGTGGGTGTCATTCGGTGCGCAGGTATACGTCGGTGACGTTGCCCGTGTTGTCGTACAGGGCGAAGGCGGGCGCGCCTTCATAATTACCGGCGCTGATGGTGACGTAACCGCCTTCAGGAGCCATCAAAAGGAAGAAGGTGTACGTGCCGTCCCCGTTGTCGGTCGTTTCCTGATACCCGAAGCTGCCAAAGCGGAAGGCGTCCACGATGAAATTTTCCTGCGGGCCGCCTTGTTCGCTGAGATAACTGTCGCCCTCTACGTGCGTGTACACACCCCAGAAATCCTGCGGCAGCGGGGAATACGCTTCCGAGAACTGGGGCCGGCGGTAGGTCCTGGCAAGATTGCCGTCCATAGCAAACTCGGTCAAAGTGCTTTGGTCGGCGGAAAGTTCGTAAGAATTGGTGAAGGATCCGTCACGTGCATCGTAACAGGCAATGCGGTACCCGCCGTCGGGCGTTTGCTCGACCTCATACTGCTCGTATTGGCTGTTGGACTCAAATATTTTCAGAGAATATTCCGCCTCGCAGTACCACGCGCCTTTCCAGGGCTCGTCCGCCGTCACGATCCAGCACTCGTCGTCGGTCGGCACCGCGCCGCTCAGGTCCAGGGCGCCGTCGGCGGGTTCCTGCGCGGGGGCGGTCTCTTCCACCGGGGCGCTCTCCTCCGTGGGGGCGGGCGTTTCGGCGGCAGGGGGCTCTTCTGCCGGTAACGGTTCCTCCTCCGGCGCAGGTTCGCTGACAGCGCTTTGGGGAATGGTCGGCTCCGGGGCAGCCGAATGCAGGGAACTGGCCGCCAGGCCGATGACGAACGCAAGCACCGAAAGCGCTACCAACGCGATGCCGCCCAGGATCGGCGGCAGAATGCTGGCCGGGATGCGGTCGGCATCCCCCTGCACCTGTTTGTACAGCTCTTGGGCATAGTGGCAGCTCAGCCAGATGCTGACGGCAACGATCCAGACGGCCGCCGCCAGCAAAAACAAAAGGGAAGCCCCCATAGCCAGGTCTGGCGTCGGCGTGGCGATGGTGGCATAGCTCAAAAGGCCAATGGCCAACACAAACAGCAGGCAGCACGGCAGATAGGTGCGGCAGAACAGGCGGTAACTTTTGTGGTACAAAAGTTGGTAAAAGCCGTAAAAGTACGTCAGGATGCTGGCGTGCGGCCGCTGCCCGGCGGCAATGGCGGGGAACTGCGCCGCAATGCCCCAGCGCTGCTTTTGTGGGGCCGCGGGGGCGGGCGTCTGCGCTGCGGCCGATGCAGGGCGTACCGGGGGAATGGGCGGCTGCTGTGCCGGCGCGGGGGCGGTTCTGGCAGCGTCTGCCGGTGCGGCGGGCGCTTGCGGGGCTTCCGCCTGGGCGGCGGTTGCCGGGGCGGGCGGCTGCTGTGCCGGCACGGGCGCAGCCTGCGGCGGTGCGGCCTTGGTAGTATCCAACGCCGGCGTGCCGCAGCGGGTGCAGAACCGGGCGGGATCTTCCAGCTGGGCGCCGCAGTTGTGACAGTATTTCATAAAAACTCCTCCTATCAAATCTTTGTACTGCCTTTACTATACAAGTTTCCTGTGGACAACCGGTTGACCATGCCGCGGCCATGCCCAAAAACGGCAGGCAGCGGCATGGCGCAAAGACTTCAAACGCCCGCAAAAGCGGTAAAAGTTTTGATTTGCTGATCTTTAACACAATCATACGGCCAAACTGTGTTAAAGTCAAGAAAATTACTGATCTTTAGCATATAGAAGCGTTTGAGGAATGCCAGGCCGGTATGAAAATCTACGATTTCAACGGGAAAAAGAATATCTCCGGCGACCGCATCCGGGAAGCGCGGCAGAAGAAACGCCTTTCGCAGACGGATCTGGCGGCGCAGATGCAGGTGGCGGGCATCGTCATCGAGCGGGACAGCATCAGCCGCATTGAGATCGGCACCCGCTTTGTGCCGGATTACGAGCTGCCGGTGTTCGCCCGCATTTTGGATGTGCCGGTGACCTGGCTGCTGGGCCTGGACGAGGGGTGAGCGGGTACACCGCCATGCGCCGCCGTGCGGAGCAAGACAAAAAAGAGACCCGTGGACCGTTTCTGCTTTTGGCAGACAAAACAGTCCACGGGTTTTCTTTTGCGGGGCAGTCTTACACCGTCAGTTCGATCTGGTTGCCCTCGACGGCAACGACGCAGCTCTCATAATAGCCGTCGCCGGTCGTGCGCGGGCCGCTGACGACCTCGTAGCCGTCGGCGCGCAAAGCGGCCGTCAGGGCGTCGACGGCATCCCTGCTGCCCAGCGAGAACGCGATGTGCGCATACCCGGTGCGCGCCAGCGGTTTGGGGGCGTCGTCCATGCCCGGCTTGCACATCAGCTCCAGCCGCGCGCCGTCCCCAAACTGCAAAAAGTAGGAGCGGAACCCCGTCCGGGCGTTGTGGTAGCCGGCGTTGGGCACGCCGCCCAGATACCGGACAAAAAAGTCCCTGGCGCGTTCCAGGTCGTTGACATACAGGGCGATGTGTTCGATTTTCATAGGGTATTTCCTCCTTTAACGGGTGGCCCGGCGGGCCGGGGGAGGTCAGATCTTGATGAGTTCGTATTCGCGGGTGCCCAGGCCGATCTGCTCGGCGTGTTCCAGGCAGCTCTTCCAGTTGGTGGCGGGGCTGGAATCGGTGAAGTGGTCGTGGTGGTCGTGGGCGACCTCGTCCAGATGGCTGCCGGGCATCACGGGCTGGCGGTTGACGGCGTCCACACAGGCCTGGTCCAGCGCCACGGGGTCAAAGCTGGCAAACATGCCGATATCGGGCACGATGGGCACGTCGTTCTCGGCATGGCAGTCGCAGTAGGGCGACACGTCGATGACCATGTTGATGTGGAACTGCGGCCGGCCGCTGACGACGGCCTTGCTGTACTCGGCAATTTTGCAGTTCAAAATATCGTTGCTCTCGTCCTGCGCGGGGCAGACCGCGTCCATGGGGCAGACGCCGATGCAGCGCCCGCAGCCGACGCATTTATTGTGGTCGATGCTGGCCTTGCGGTCGGTGATGTGCGGCGCGTCGTGGGCACAGATCTTGACGCAGCGCCCGCAGCCGATGCAGGCATCCTGGTTGACATAGGGCTTGCCGGCGGAGTGCATCTCCATCTTGCCGGCGCGGGAGCCGCAGCCCATGCCGATATTTTTCAGAGCGCCGCCAAAGCCGGTGCACTCGTGCCCTTTAAAGTGCGCCAGCGAGATGAAGGCGTCGGCGTCCATGATGGCGCGGCCGATCTTGGCCTCCTTGACATAGGTGCCGCCCTCCACGGGGACGAGGGCCTCGTCGGTGCCTTTCAGGCCGTCGGCAATGATGACGTGGCAGCCGGTGGAAAACGGCGAGAACCCGTTGGTATACGCGGCGTCCAGGTGGTCCAGCGCGTTCTTGCGCCCGCCCACGTACAGCGTGTTGCAGTCGGTCAAAAACGGCTTGCCGCCCAGCTCCTTGACGACCTTGACGACGACGGCGGCGTAGTTGGGGCGCAAAAACGCCAGGTTGCCCGGCTCGCCAAAATGGATCTTGATGGCGGCGTACTTGTTCTGGAAGTCGATCTGGCCGATGCCCGCCGTCTTGATCAGCCGCTCCAGCTTCTGGGGCAGATTCTCATTAAACGACGTGCGCAGGTCGGTGAAATACACTTTGGATGCAGACATACGGTACCTCCTATCGGGGTCAGTTTTGCTCTTGTTGGTATTGTAAAATGCCGGGGGGCGAAAATGCAATATCTGCGCGCCCCAAAACGCAAATTTTGCCCCGCGCCCTTGCGCCGCCGCGCCAAATGGGGTACAATACAAAAATAAGAAAAAGCTCTCATGCAAAGGGGAACCTATGCACAAGATACAACAAAGCGGCTGGCGCGCCCGCCTGTGCCAGGCCGCGCCCTGGCTGTGGATCGCCGCCGGGTACCTGCTGGACCTGTGGTACCAGCTGGTGCCGGGCAAATGGATCGTCGACTCCGACCTTGCGTCGGAGATGATCCTGGCGGACCTGCTCAACCAGGAGGGCGCTGTGATCAGCAGCAACTGGTATTACTCTACAGAACTCAAAGTTGCCAACCTGCAGTGGTTTTACCGCCTGGGGCTGCTGCTCTTCCCGGACAGCTGGCACCTGGCGCGGGTGTTCGGCATGGCCATCGCGCTGGCGCTGTACACGGCGATCTTGCTGTTTTTTGCGCACAGCGCCGGGTTGGGCCGCGCCGGTTTGTGGATGACCGGCGCCCTGTTGTGGCCGTTTGGCCAAAACTATCTGGTGCTGGCGCTGTACGGCGGGTATTACCTGGTTTATACCTCGTTTTATCTGCTGGTGCTGGCGCTCGTTCTGCGCGCGCTGCGCGCCAGCCGCGCCGCGCCCTGGCTTGCCGCCGCCTGCGCGGTGGCGGCCGTCAGCGGCACCAACGGCGTCAAACAGTTGATGGTTTTCCATGCGCCGCTGCTGGCGGCATCCGCGGTCCTGCTGGCGCTGGCGCTGCACCGCTGCGGCAAAACCACCTGGCGCGAGGCATGGGCGGCCTGCCGGCTGCAGGTGCGTATGCTGGCGGCGTCGCTGCTGACGGCGCTTGGCTGTGCGGCGGGGTATTTCCTCAGCAGCGCGGCGCTCTCCCGCCTGTACGACTTCAAATCGTACGGGTTTATTGCGTGGAACCGTTCCGACGATTGGTTTACGCTGGACCGCATCCTGATGGACTTTTTCCATGAGTTTGGCTACCAGGACGGCGCCAACCTGTTCCACTTCAGCGGTATCGCCACCGGCATCGGCCTGCTGCTGGGCCTGTGCATGTTTTTGTGTATTGTGCTGCTGCTGCTGCGCCTGCGCCGCCTGCAGCCCGTAGACCAGCTTCTGGTGCTGCTGCTTGTGTGCATGCTGGCTGTCTGCAGCGTGTGCTATACCTATTTCCAAGAGTATTACGGCTATTTCTGGCTGCTCAATCTGCCGGTCGGCGTGGCGGTGATGGCGGTGGAGCTCAAGACCGAGGACTTCCGCCTGCCCGGTGCGCGGCAGCTGGCAGCGGCTGCGCTGGCGTGCGCGTTCACGGTGTGTGCCGTGCACACCGTGCGGCGTGAGATCGAAAAGCCTGTGCTGGCCCACAAAGGGCTGGATACCGTCGCGGCCTGGCTCGTCGACAATGGCTATACCGAGGGGTACGCCACCTTCTGGAACGGCAACGCCATGATCGAGCTTTCCAGCGGCAAGCTGGACGTCTGGACGCTGGCGAGCCTCAGCGACGACAAGGTGCCCGACTGGCTGCAGAAAAAGGATCACCTGACCACCGACCCGGCAGGCAGCCCGTTCCTGCTGCTTGACACCGAGGGCGACGGCGCGCCGGAGGACGCGGCGCTCATCACGCGCGGCGACTGCGAGCTCGTCTACGAGGACAGCCGCTACCAGGTCTACACGTTTGCTTCCGCGGCCGATGTGCACGCGGCGGCCGAAGCCGCCCGCGCCGAAGGCTGAACCGAATTTTCCCGCCGCCCGGCGGGCCATTCACAAACAAAGGAGAACCGTTATGCGTTACTGCAAAAAATGCACCATGCCCGACACCCGCCCCGGCATCACCTTTGACGCCGAAGGCGTCTGCAGCGCCTGCCGCCATTTTGAGAACCGCAAAAATGTCGACTGGGACGCCCGCTTTAAAGAGTTTGAGGCCTACTGCAACAAATACCGCGGCATGAACGGCCCCGGCGGCTACGACTGCGCCGTCGCCGTCTCCGGCGGCAAGGACAGCCACTTCCAGGTCTGGATGCTCAAGGAAGTCATGCACATGAACCCCATCCTCTTCAGCGTCGAGGATAACTTCCCCATGACCCAGGCGGGCATCCACAACCTCAAAAACATCAGCGAGGAGTTCGGCTGCACCATCATCAGCTGCAAGCCCAACATCAAGGCGCAGAAGATCCTCATGCGCAAATTCTTTGAAAAATACGGCAAACCCACCTGGTATGTCGACCGCCTGATCTATACCTTCCCGCTGCACATGGCGGCCAAGTTCAACACCCCCATGCTCTGCTATGGCGAGAACGTCAGCTTCGAGTACGGCGGCAACGCCGACGAGGAGACCTACTCCGCCATGGACCAGATCGAGAACGGCGTGGCCGTCGGCTTCCCGATGGAAGAACTCATCGGCGACGGCGTGACCGAAAACGACCTGAGCCTGACGCTGGCCCCCGACGCCGAGGAGCTGAAAAAGCTCGACCCCTTCTATATGAGCTACTTTGTGCCCTGGAACAGCTACAAAAACTACCAGGTCGCCAAGGCGCACGGCTTCCATGACCTGACCCACGAGTGGGACCGCACCCACCACGCCGAGAACTTCGACCAGATCGACTCCCGCGCCTACCTCGTCCACTCCTGGCTCAAGTACCCCAAGTTCGGCCACGCCGCCGCCACCGACTACACGGCCCGCTACATCCGCTACGGCATGATGACGCGCGAGGAAGCCATCCCCATCATCAAGGCGCGCGACGGCAAGCTGGACCCGCTGTGCGTGCGCGATTTCTGCAGCTTCTGCGGCTATACCGAGAGCGAGTTCTGGGCCATCATCGACAAGTTCTACAACACCGACCTGTTTGAGAAAAACGCCTACGGCGAGTGGGTGCTCAAACACCCCATCTGGGAGGAGAACGCCTGAGATGACCGACGCCGAACAGCTGGCCGCCTACCGCGCCATGCACGCCGCCATCCAGGCCGAGTATGACCGCGCGGCGGACAAAATGGCGGCCCTGAAAGCCCAGGGCAAAGAAAAGACCGCCACCTACCGCCAGCTGTTCGCCCGCAAACTGACGCTGGGCGAACTGCTGACCTGGTACAAGACCTACGGCCTGGCCGGCTGAACGCCGGGGCCAAAAAGGGGAGAGAACGATGCAGCAGGGCACTTCGCCGCAGGGCGGCCGGCGCGGCACGGCGCTGTTTGTGGCGCTGTTTGCGCTGTCGGCGGCCGCCGTGCTGGCGTTCGCTGTGTTTTTTGTACACACGGTGACATCACCTGCGCCCGCCCCGACGCCGCCGCCCGCGCCGTCCCCCACCGCCCCGCCGCCCACGCCCACACCCACGCCGGAGCCCACCCCCGAACCGACGCCGTCGACCGTCACGCTGGACGCCTACCCGCACAACGACGACTATGTGGGCCGCCTGACGATCGAGGGCACCGCCGTGGACTGCGAGGTCTATTACGGCGACAGCGAGACGCAGTTCTCCAAGGGGGCCGGCGTCAGCCTGGGCAGCTGCATCCCCGGCGAGGGCAGCACCGTCATGATCGGCGCGCACACCGGCACCTATTTCCGCGACCTCGAGAGCGTTGCGGAGGGCGCCGACATCACGATCACGACTGACTACGGCGAGTATCACTATACCGTCGCGCGCTGCGCCGTCGTCGAGGAGACCGATACCACGGCCTACGACCTCGACGCAGAAGAAGAAAACATCATCCTGTTCACCTGCTACCCGTTCGGCATCCTGACGCGCACGACCCAGCGCTACCTGGTGTACGGCGACTTCGTCAGCGGGCCGTCCATCGTGTGGCAGCAGCCCTGACGCGGAAAGGAGTTCCCCATGACCAAACACATCATCCTGTGGACGCTGAAAGAGGACCTCAGCGCCGACGAAAAGGCCGCCGTCAAGGCCGGCATCAAAGCGGGGCTCGAAGGCCTGGCCGGCCAGATCCCCGGCCTGGTGGACATCCATGTGCAGACCGACTGCCTGGCGACCTCCACAGCCGATTTGATGCTGGACTCCACCTTTACCGATGCCGCCGCTTTGCAGGAGTATGCGCTGCACCCGGCGCACGTGGCCGTGGCCGACGGCAAGGTGCGCCCCTACGTCAAACTGCGCAGCTGCCTGGACTTTACGGTGTGACAGGCATCCGCGCACCTTGCGGAAAGCACGATTTTGCCAATTTCTGCACATTTGTTTAAAAACTTGCTCAGCCCCGCGCCGGATCCGGCGCGGGGCGTTGCTTTTTGTGCGGCGATGGGGTATACTGTATTCTGTATGAATATATAGAAATGGGGCGAATCATCTTGTACAATGACCTTCTTGTCGGGTCCACCGGCTTTGTGGGCGGCAACCTGCTGGCCAGCCACCGTTTTGCGGCGGTATGCCACAGCAGCGACATCGCGGCGCAGTACGGCACGCACCCCGACCTGTGCGTCTACGCCGGGGTGCCGGCCGCGATGTTTTTGGCCAACGCCGACCCCGCAGCCGATCTGGCCGTCATGCGCGCCGCGCGTGAAAACCTGCAAAAGATCGGCCCGCGCGCCGTAGTGCTCGTCTCCACCATCGCCGTCTATGCCGACAGCCGCGGCAAGGACGAGACCGACGAACCGGACGAGGCCGGCCTTTCGGCCTACGGCCGCAACCGCCTGCAGCTCGAGCGCTGGGTGCGGCAGGACTTCCCCGACGCGCTCATCGTGCGGCTGCCGGCGCTGTACGGCAAAGGCCTCAAGAAAAACTTCCTGTACGATCTGCGCACGATCACGCCGGCCATGCTCAAGCCGGAAAAATACGCCGAACTTGCCCGGCGCTCGCCGCTGGTGCGTGACGGCTATACCCTGGCCGAAAACGGCTTTTATAAACAAAACGGTGCGGTGGACGCCGCCGCGCTGCGGGCGTTTTTTGCAGGCAATGACTTTAACGCCCTGTCTTTTACCGATTCCCGCAGCCGCTACCAGTTTTACGACCTCGGCCGCCTGTGGCAGGACATCGCCGCGGCGCGCGACGCCGGGCTGCGGCTTTTGCACCTGTGCACGCCGCCCGTCACGGCGGCGCAGGTCTACACGGCGGTGACCGGCAAGACCGGCTGGTGCAATGCGCTGCCCGGCACGCCCTATGACTACGACCTGCACAGCCGCCACGCCGCGCTGCTGGGTGGGCAGGGACCGTACCTTTGCACCGTGCAGCAGGAACTGGACGCCGTGCGGCGTTTTGTATGCGAAGGGGAGGGGTGAACACCATGCCGGTATGCAAGTTGGCGATCTCCAACATCGCCTGGCATAAACAGGATGACGAGGCGGTCTACGCCGCCATGCAGCAAAACGGCTTTACCGGGCTGGAGATCGCGCCCACGCGCATTTTCCCCGCGCAGCCGTATGAAAACCTGACCGCCGCCGCGCTGTTTGGCGGCTACCTCAAAAACCGCTGGGGGTTTTCCGTGCCCAGTTTGCAAAGCATCTGGTACGGGCAGACGGGCAGCATTTTTGACCCCGCACAGCGCGAAGCGCTGCTGGATTACACGGCAGCGGCGTTCCAGTTTGCGCACAATCTCAACTGCCCGTCGCTGGTGTTCGGCTGCCCCAAAAACCGCATGCGGCCGCTGGGCGCGGACGAAACGGAGGCCGAGGCGTTTTTCCGTCAGGCCGGCAGCCTGGCGGCGCGCTATGGCGTGCGCCTGGCCATCGAGGCCAACGCCCCGGTGTACACCAACTACTTAAACGGCACGGCCGAGGCGTTCGACCTCGTCAAGCGGCTGGACAACCCCGGCCTGGCCGTCAACCTGGATCTTTCCACCATCCTGGCGCAGGGCGAGCACCTGCAAAGCTTTGTGGAGGATCTGCGCTATGTCAGCCATGTGCATATCAGTGAGCCGGGCCTCGCACCCATCCAGCCGCGGCCCGAACACAAAGAGCTGGCGCTGATGCTGGGTGCGGTCGGCTACCAGGGCTATGTGTCGGTCGAGATGGCCGCCACCGACCTCGAGACCATTCGCCGCACGCTGGCGTATATTGCGGAGGTGTTTGCATGAAAGAATATGAACGCAGCGGCCTGGCCGGCGTGCCGGACTACCGTGCCGCCGAGTTTGCGCCGCGTCAGAGCGCGTACTGCCTGCTGATCCCCGTCATCAACGAGGGCGCGCGCATTTTGACCGAGCTGGGCCGCGCCCAAAAGGCCGGCATCGACAAGCTGTGCGACATCGTGCTGTGCGACGGCGGTTCCACCGACGGCAGCATGGACCCCGAGACGCTGCAGCTCTACGGCGTCAACACGCTGCTGACCAAGACCGGCCCCGGCAAACAGGGCGCGCAGCTGCGCATGGGGCTGTACTTTGCGCTGGAGCGCGGCTACCAGGGCGTTTTGACCATCGACGGCAACAACAAAGATTCTATTGAGGACGTGCCCCGGTTCCTCGAAAAACTGCGCGAGGGTTACGACCTTGTGCAGGGCAGCCGCTTTGTGCGCGGCGGCCACGCCATCAACACGCCGCCGGTGCGCTATGCGGCGGTGCGGCTCATCCACGCGCCACTCATCAGCCTGGCCGCGCGCCAGTGGTTCACCGATACCACCAACGCCTACCGTGCCTACAGCCGCGAATATCTGACCCACCCCGGCGTGTGCCCGCTGCGCGACGTCTTTATGGGGTATGAGCTGCTGGCGTATTTGAGCATCCGCGCCACGCAGCTGGGCCTTAAAGCGTGCGAGGTGCCGGTCACCCGCGCCTACCCGGCCACCGGCAAGACCCCCACCAAGATCAGCGGCGTCAAGGGCAACAGCAACCTGCTCAAGGTGCTGCTGGCGGCCATGGCCGGCAAGTATAACCCGTAACAGCGCCAGGATACGTTCCGATAAAGGAGAAGGGAATGGAGAATAAAGCGCTTTGGCACAGCGGTGCCGGTATCCGTGCGTTGCTGCGCAGGCATTGGCTTTGGTGTGCCGTTATCCCGCTGGTCGTGCTTTCACGCATCTGCTGGTACGGCATGCTGCTGCCCTACAAGGATACCTTCATCGACTGCGGCGATTACATCGCTTTTGACACGCTTGCCATGCTGCAGGGCAACCCGGTCAACGGCCGTGCGCCCATCTACGGTATGTTCCTGGACTTTTTGGAGCTTCTGTTCCCGGCGCAGTATCTGTCGGTCGCAGCGTTTATACAGGCGGCGGTCTCCACGGTCTCACTGTTTGTGTTGGCCAAGCTGCTGTACCGCATCGGCGTTTCGTCTCCATGGTGCGAGCTGTGCGTGTTTTTCTACAGCACGACCTCGGCTGTGCTGGGCTGGGATGCCTGCATTTTAACAGAATCCTTTTCACTCTCTTGGGTGATCTTCTTTTTCTATTGCACGGTCCTGTATATCCAGCAGCACCGCCTGCGTGATGGGGTGCTCTCTATCCTGTGGGCAATGGCGCTGATTTTCTTGCGGCCGCAGTTTTTGGTATATTTGGCGCTGCTGCTCGTCTTCTTTGTGCTGAAACTGATTTTTCCCTATGATAAAGCCGAGCGCAAGACGCTGGGCAGGCTGTTGCTGCTGCAACTGGTTTGCTGGGCCGGTATCTTTGCGTACTGCCTGGTGTTTCAAACGCATTTTGGTGTGTTCTCTATGAGCAATGCCATGCCGCGGCAGAACCTGATGGTCTGCATCGACCGGGGGTACTATACCGACCTGGAAGACGGCGAACTGGCATCCTTTGTGCTGGAACAGCTGGACCAGGGGGAAGAACCGGCGATCGTCTGTACGGAGGCCGTCGAGCGTTTTGGCAACGGCCGTGTCGACAAAGCGGCCCGTCAATACTTCGCAGACCATTTTGACCGGTATTTTTGGGATACCATCGACGTCATGTGGCAAAACAGCGGCGGGGCTTTTTATGGCTATGCCTACAACGATGCGTTGAGCTATAACTCCGATGCGTGGGGCGGATTCTTTGATTTGTACCCGTACCAAAAAATTCTGTTTGATAACCTTACGATCCTGCACGTACTGCTGGCCAGCGCGCTGGAAGGCATCGCCATGGTGGTGGTGTGGATCAAGCGCCGCACGATGCCGTGGCTGCACATGGCGCTGTTCTCCATCTCGGTCTGTACGACCTATCTGACATTTTTTATCACAAATGCACAGTATATGCGCACGATGATCAGCATCCTGCCGTATTTCTTCTGCATGGCCGGTCTGTTTTTGCAGATGTGCTCCGACTATGCGGCCCGCGTGCGCGCGGCGCAGCCCGCCAACACGCAGTAAAAGCGCGCGAAACTTCCCTGTCCGGTAGAGGAAAGAGCGTATGAAACAAACCCGCCTGCAACTGAGCCCCCGCGCGTTCTGGCTGTGCTTTGCACTGCTGGTGTGTTTGCGCTGCGCGCTTTCCGGGTTCCAGCAGGTCTATACCTGGGTGGGCGGCGCGCCGCTGGACGACGAACTGATGTTCCGCGCGGCCAACGCCATCACGGCGGGGCAGTGGCTGGGCGCGTACGACTACCTGACGCTGTCCAAGGCGATGTTCTTCCCCGTATGGCTGGCGCTGCTGCACGCGCTGCACCTGCCGTACCTGGTTTCCGGCGCGGCGCTGTGGTGCGCGGCGTCGGCGCTGGCGGCGTTTGCGTTTGCGCCGCTGTGGCGGCAAAAGCCCGCCGGCACGGCGCGCGCGTACACGCTGGCGCTGTTTGCGGCGCTGGCCTTTCTGCCGTCCAGCTGGGCGGCCTACACGCTGCGCGTCTACCGCGACAATATCTTCCCCGCGCTGTGCCTGGTCTTTTTTGCCGGTATGGCAGGCGCGGCGCTGCGCGCCGTGCTGGCCCCGGCGCGGCGGCTGTGGCCGTGGCTGCTGGCGGCCGGCGCAGGGCTTGCCTGCGCCTACCTCGACCGCGAGGACGCCGGCCTGTTCCTGCTGCCGTTTGCCGCCGCGGCGACCGTCATCTTGCTCACCGCGCAGGCGCGCGCGCGCCGCTGGGGCGCCTGCGCCGCGCAGGCGCTGCCTTACGCGCTGCTGGCCGCCGCCGTGCTGGCGTTTTGCGGGCTCAACCAGCAGCACTACGGCGTGTTCGCGCTGTCTGATTTTTCCGAGGGCCCGTTCGCCGCGGCGATGGGCGCGATGATGCGCGTCGATACCAAGAGCGAGGAACCCCTGCTCTCGGTGCCGGCCGATGCGCGCGCACAGATCTACGCGGCTGCGCCGCAGCTGGAACCGCTGGCCTGCTGGCTGGAGGAGGACCCCCAGATGCAAAACGATTTCCGCGACCCGGAACTTGACGATTACCGCGCCGGCAGCTTTTACTGGGCCATCCGCCGCGCCGCCCAGTATGAGGGCGTCTACGCTGACGCCGGGACGGCGGCCGCCTACTGGCAGGACGTGGCCGATACCCTCAACGCCGCCTGCGACGACGGCACGCTGCCCAGCCGCACCGGCGAACGCGCAGCCACCAGCCAGCCCATCCGGGCGGCCTATGTGGCCCCCACGCTGGCCGAGACGGCGCGCAGCGTTGTGCATGTGCTGTTTTTTGCCGACTGCGCGCCCTATGAGACGCTGCGCTCCATCGGGACGGAGGAGGACATCGCCCGGTGGACGGCCTACCTTGGCTGCGGCGTCAACAGCGCGGCCGAGGCCGGCCGGGACACCCCCTACTACAGCCCGTACCAGAAACTGGCGTTTGGGGTCATGGAAGCCATCGCCTGGGTCTACCGCGCGCTGCTGTGGGCGGGGGTGCTGGCGGCGCTCGTCTGCCATTTCGGCGCGCTGCGCGGTGTGCTGCGCCGCCGCACGGCGGCGGACACCGTGCCCTGGCTGCTGCTGTTGGGGCTGCTGGGCATGGCGCTGCTGCGCTGCGCGATGATCGCCTTTGTCGAGGTCTCCAGCTTTGGCATCGGCACCAGCACGATGTACCTGGCCACCGTCCACCCGCTGCTGCTGCTCTATGCCTTTGCCGCGCTGGCGGCGTACGGCGGGCGGCTGCGCCGCAAAGGAGGCACCGCATGACCGATTTGTTGATCGTGGGCGGCGGCGCTGCCGGCCTGATGGCCGCCGGGGCGGCCTGTGCGCGCGGGCTGCGCGTGACGGTGCTGGAACACAACCCCAAAGGCCCGGGGCAGAAACTGCTCATCACCGGCAAGGGGCGCTGCAACGTCACCAGCGACAGCGACGTGCGGGAGTTTTTGCCCTATGTGCGGCACAACGGGCGGTTTTTGTATTCCAGCCTCTACGCGTTCCCGCCGTCGGCGGCCATGGAACTGTTCGAAAACCTCGGCGTGCCGCTCAAGACCGAGCGCGGCCGCCGCGTGTTCCCCCAAAGCGACCGTGCGGCCGACATCCTCGACGCGCTGCGCCGCTACGCGCGGGACGCGCAGTTCGTGCGCGGTTCCGCCCGGGAACTGCTGCTGCAAGACGGCGTCTGCCAGGGCGTTGTCACTGCCCGCGGCCAGACGCTGCGGGCGGCCGCCACGCTCGTCGCCACCGGCGGCATCAGCTACCCGGCCACCGGCAGCGACGGCAGTGGCTACAAGCTGGCCCGCCAGGCCGGGCATACCATCGTGCCGCCGCAGCCCAGCCTGTGCAGCCTCATCAGCCCCGACCCGGCCTGCCGCCGCATGATGGGCCTCTCGCTGCGCAACGTGCGCCTGACGCTGCTGTGCGACGGCAAGCCGCTGTTCAGCGAGCTGGGCGAGGCGCTGTTCACCCATTTTGGGCTTTCGGGGCCGCTGGTGCTCTCGGCCAGCACCTACATCGAGGACCTGCCCCGGCACCATTACGTCTGCGAGTTTGACCTCAAACCCGCGCTGGACGAAAAAACGCTCTACGACCGCCTGACCCGCGACTTTGCGGTGCTGGGCGGCCACAGTGCCCAGGGCGCGCTGGAAAAGCTGCTGCCCCATTCGATGCGGCCGGTGGCCGTCGAAAAATGGGGCGTCGACCCCGCCGCCCGCGCGGCGCAGATCACGCGCGAACAAAAGCAGGCGCTGGTGCGGCTGTGCAAGCACTGGCAGGTGCCGGTCACGGCGCTGGGCGACCGCGAGCACGCCGTCGTCACGGCCGGCGGCGTCGATGTGCGCGAGGTGGACCCCAAAACGATGGCCAGCAAATGCTGTGCCGGGCTGTATTTTGCCGGCGAGGTGCTGGACGTCGACGCCCGCACCGGCGGCTACAACCTGCAGATCGCCTGGAGCACGGCGCAGGCTGCCGCCCGCGCCGCGGCCGCCTGCCGCAAGGCTGTATAAAACTGCGCGCGAACCAAGGATATAAAAAAGAGGAGTTTGCACTATGATCTCAGTAGCGATCGACGGCCCCTCCGGGGCAGGGAAGTCCAGCCTGGCCAAACGCCTGGCCGCGGACCTGGGCTTTGTCTATGTGGATACCGGCGCGATGTACCGCGCCATCGGCTTGTACGCCGTGCGCCAGGGGGCGGACCTGCACGACGCCGCCGCGGTGGCGGCGCTGCTGCCGCAGATCCGCCTCGACATCCGGCTCGAGGGGGGCGCCCAGCACGTCTACCTTAACGGCGAGGACGTCAGCACCGCCATCCGTGCCGAGCAGATCGGCATGGCCGCTTCGGCGGTGTCGGCCCACGGCCCTGTGCGGGACTTCCTGCTCGAGACGCAGCGCAGCCTGGCTGCCGGGCAGAACGTCCTGATGGACGGGCGCGACATCGGCACCGTCGTGCTGCCCAACGCCACCGTCAAGATCTTTCTGACCGCCAGCGCCGAGGCCCGCGCCCGGCGCCGCTGCAAGGAACTGCAGGAAAAAGGCCAGCCGGCCGACTATGCGACGGTGCTGGCCGACATCCGCCAGCGCGACGAGCAGGACACCCACCGCGCCATCGCCCCGCTGCGCCAGGCCGCTGACGCCATCCGCATCGACACCAGCGAGATCGACTTTGAGCAGAGCGTCGCGCTGCTCAAGCGCACGATCCAGGAACATAGCTGAAACGGAGGCCGCCATGCTGCTGTATTGGATCATTCTGCCCATCGTGTGGGTGCTGGCGCACCTGATCTGGCGCATCGAGGTCGTCGGGCGCGAGCACTACGACGCCGTGCACGACGGCCGCGCGCTGGTCATTGCCAGCAACCATATCTGCAACCTGGACCCCGTCTATATCGCCATTGCCCTCATGGACTGGCGTCGCATGTGCATCCTGGCCAAGGAGGAACTGTTCCAAAACCCCTTCATCGGCTGGTTTCTGCGCTGCATGGGCGCGGTGTCCATCGACCGCGGCAAGGGCGACACCGCCACGGTCGACCGGGTCACCAACGCCTGCCGCCGCGGTACGGCGGTGCTGATCTTCCCCGAGGGCACGCGCACCAAGACGGGCAAACTGGGCATCCTCAAAAGCGGGGCCTTTGTCATAGCCGCCTCGGCCGGGGCGGATATGCTGCCCTGCCGCATCCTGTACGATACCAAGGACGGCAAAATGCACCTGTTCTGCCGCATCCGCATCGCGTTTGGGCCGGCCATCCCCGCCGACGAACTGCAGATCACCGACGCGGCGCACAAAGTCACGATGCTGCGCCACATGAAAGCCCGCCTGCGCACCGCGCTGGAGGACCTGCTCAAAGCCAACGCTTTTGCCGTGCAGACGGCGGAGCTTGCGCCGCCTGCGCCCGCTGTGCCCGCCCTGGCACCGCAGACGCCGCCGGAACCTGCCGCGCCGCCGGCGCCGCCCGCCGAACCCTGACCCGCAAAGGAGCCTGACCATGAATGTCCTGTTAGCCAAGACCGCCGGTTTCTGCTTTGGGGTGGACCGCGCCGTCAAACTCACCTACGACCTGCTGGCCCAGGGGCGCAAAGTCGCCACGCTGGGGCCGCTGATCCACAACCCCCAGGTCGTGGCCGACCTCGAGGCCAAAGGCGCGCTGACCTGCGCCGATGTGGACGCCGTGCCCGACGGGTACGAGGTCGTCATCCGCAGCCACGGCGTGCCGCGCAGCGTCTACGAAAAAATAAGCACACGCGGCCTGGCGTACCATGATGCCACCTGCCCGTTTGTTGCAAAAATCCATAAACTGGCCGCTGAAGCGGGCAGAAAAGGCGCGCTTTTGCTGGTGGCGGGCGACGAAAACCACCCCGAAGTACAGGGCATTGTAGGCCATGCGACGGGCCCGGTGCGGGTTTTTGCCGGTTTGGAGGCGCTGGAGGCGCTGCAGCCGGAGCTTGTGCAACAACAATCCATCCACGTGGTGGCGCAGACGACCTTCCGCGTGGAAAGTTGGGAAAGCTGCAAAGCTTTTTTAAAAAAAGAGTGTACAAAAGCAGAAATTTTTGATACAATATGTAATGCAACGTGGGCGAGGCAACAGGAAGCGGAAGACCTCAGCCAAAAATGCGACTGTATGGTCGTCATTGGTGGTCATCATTCTTCCAATACCCAAAAGCTGTTACAGGTCGCTGCGCGGCATACCCGGGCCATCAACGTCGAGACTGCTGATGAACTCGACCCTGCATGGTTCGCCGGTGCCGCCACCGTGGGCGTGACAGCCGGGGCTTCAACGCCTTCGTCTATAATTGAGGAGGTACTTAACAGTATGAGTGAAGAGATCCGTGACGACATGAGTTTTGCCGAGATGCTGGAGGCGTCCGAAGCGAAACCCCTGTATGCAGGCAAGATCGTTAAAGCCAAGGTCATCAGCGTTTCCCCGACGGAATGTGTCGTCGGCATCGATGGCTCCAAGCACACCGGCGTTGTGACGCTGCGCGAGATGAGCCATGACCCCAACGCCAAGATGGAAGACCTTGTTAAGGTAGATGACGAGCTGGATCTGGTCGTGGTCAAGACCAACGACCAGGAAGGCGTGGATACCCTTTCCCGTGTGCGTTTTGAGGCCCAGAAGGGCATGAAGGACGTCAGCGAGGCGTGCGAGAACGGCACCGTCATGGAAGGCGACGTCATGGAAGCCAACAAGGGCGGCGTCGTCGTCAACGTCAAGGGCGTGCGTGTCTTCGTGCCGCGCTCCCAGGCTACCATGCGCCGTGACGAGGACTACACCAAGCTGGTGGGCCAGCACGTGCAGCTGGTCATTACCGAGTGCGCCGGCCGCAAGATCGTCGGCAGCATCAACAAGGTCACGGCCGAGGCCAACAAGGCCAAGCGTGAGGAGTTCTGGGCCAACGTCGAGGTCGGCAAAAAGTACACCGGCGTCGTCAAGAGCCTGACTTCCTACGGCGCCTTCGTCGACATCGGCGGCGTGGACGGCCTGTGCCATATCAGCGAGCTGAGCTGGTCCAACATCAAGCATCCGTCCGAGGTCGTCAGCGTTGGCGACGAGATCGAGGTCTATGTCAAGAGCTACGACCCCGAGAACCAGAAGGTCTCCCTCGGCTACAAGAAGGAAGAGGACAACCCCTGGGTCAAGCTGGAGAATGAAGTGCCCATCGGCACCGAGTTCACCGCCCCCGTGGTCTCCATCACCAAGTTTGGCGCCTTTGTCCGCATCATGCCGGGCATCGACGGTCTGGTGCATATCAGCGAGATCAGCAACGAGCGCGTCAACAAAGTCTCCGATGTGCTCAAAGTCGGCGACGAGGTGCGCGTCAAGCTCATCAACGTCGACTTCGACCGCAAGCGCATCAGCCTGTCCATGAAGGCTTGCCTGGACGAGGGCGAAGCCGCCCCTGAGGCCGAGGACGCCGAATAATTTTACGATCACTGCAACCGCAGGGGGCCTGCCTGGCACAACAGGCAGGCCCCTTTTGGGTTACAGCCAAAGGTTTATAATGCAAAAGATCAAAGACTTCATCCAAAAATATTACGAGGGGCTGGCCTACCTGTTCTTCGGCGGGTTGGCCACGCTGCTCAACCTGGTCCTCTTTGCGGTGTTCCAGGCGGCGTTCGGCACGGCGTTTGCCAGCGGCGCGGGCAATATCATCGACAACGTTATCTGCATCCTGTTCGCCTACTGGACCAACCGCACCTTCGTGTTCCGCAGCCAGAACCACGGCAAAGCTGCCTGGAAAGAGTTCGGCCAGTTCCTCTTCTTCCGCCTGGTGACGCTGGTCCTGGACCAGGTCATCATCATGGCGGGCGTGCGGCTGGTCGGCCCGTGGCTGGGCTTTGCGGTCGAGGATGCCGGTGCCGGCGGCGCCCTGACGCCGTCCGCTCTGTGGGCCATGGGCGTCAAGCTGTTCAGCCAGGTGGTGGTCATCCTCTCCAACTACGTGTTCTCCAAGCTGTTCACGTTTAAAAAGAAGTGAACCGCCGCGGCCGCGCGGCCGCGGGCAGGTCCCGGTTTTCCCCCTGCGAACGGCAGGGGTCCAACGATCATAAGGAGGCGACTGTTATGAAAAACAAGGTACGCGGCCGGGCCTTCCGGCTCGTCGGGCTCATCCTGGGCATCGTCGGCGCCAGCGTCAGCGTCACGGCCATCGTGTTTGCCGCGCTGGGCATGCACCAGGCACGCCTGTGCAAACACTGCACGAAAGGAGAAACCTTCCGTTGAAATACAGTAAGGCGTATATCCTGGGCAAAGTAGACCACACGCTGCTCAAGCCGGAGGCCACCTGGCCGCAGATCCAGGCGCTGTGCGACGAGGCCGCCGCCAACCACTGCGCGTCGGTGTGCATCAACACCTGCTACGTCAAACAGGCGGCCGACTATCTGGCGGGCCGTGTGCCGGTGTGCTGCGTCGTGGGCTTCCCCCTCGGCGCTATGGACACCGCCAGCAAGGCGTTTGAGGCCAAAACGGCGGTGGAAAACGGCGCGTCGGAAGTCGACATGGTCATCAACATCGGCTGGCTGAAAAACAAGCAGTACGACGATGTGCGCGCCGACATCGCGGCCGTCAAGGCGGCGGTGGGGGACAAGATCCTCAAGGTCATCATCGAGACCTGCCTGCTGACCGACGAAGAAAAGATCAAGATGTGCGACATCGTGCCCGAAGCCGGGGCGGATTTCATCAAGACCTCCACCGGTTTCTCTACCGGCGGCGCGACAGCGCACGACATCGCCCTGTTTGCCGCGCATGTCAAGGGCCGCTGCCGCATCAAGGCGGCCGGCGGCATCTCGACGGTCGAGGACATCGAGACCTTCCTCGACCTCGGGGCTGACCGCCTGGGCACCTCCCGCGCGGTCAAGCTGCTGACCACCGGCGAAACCGGCGCCGGCTACTGAGCGCCTGCCACACCAACCCCCAGCCCCTGCGCCCGCCGCCGTGCGGGCGCAGGGGCTTTGTGCGCCCCGGGGCATTGCGGGCACGGGCGGTTTGTGGTATACTATACGCTGTATGGATGTTTCAAACCGCGGGGGAAAGGAGGATGCCGTATGCGCCGTACCCTGGCCGCGCTGCCGCTGGCGGCGTTGCTGCTGACGGGCTGCGCGTTTGGCGGCGACGTCGAAACGTTGCTGCGCGCGCCGCAGCTTTCGGGCCAAAGCGCCGCGCTGCAGCGGGCGCTCAACAGCTACCTGGGCGGCAGTGCAACGCTCAAATACCCGGCCAGCGGCGATTTCCTTTCCCCGTTTGCCTTCGGCGACTGGGACGGCGACGGCACCAACGAGGCGGCCGTGCTGTACACCACCGGCACGGCGGGCTCCAACGTGTTCCTGGCCGTGCTGGAACCGGAAGGCGAGGACGGCTGGCGCGTCAGCCAGACGGTGGAGGGCCTTTCCAGCGAGGTGGAGACCTTCTCGGCCGCGCACCTGCGCGACGCCACCAGCCAGCAGATCCTGGCCGGCTACGGCAGCGCCCAGGGCGACCGCTACCTCGTCGTGTACGAGTATGACGGCGCGGCGCTCACCACCATCATCAGCAACCGCTACAGCGAGATGGTGCTGGGCGACTTTACCGGCAAGGGCGACACCCAGGACCTGGTGGTGGCCCTGCCCACCGATACCGAGTACGGCGGCGTGACCCTGCAGCTGCTGACGAATGTCGAGGGGGAGTTCCGCTCCTACCAGACGCTGAACCTCGGCGAGGGCACCTACACCGGCTGCGCGGCGCTGCACGCCGGGCAGGGCCGCGACGACGCGATGTACCTGGTCATGGACGTCTGGACCGGCGCCAACACCCTGGCGTCCGACATCGTCCTGTACGACGGCGAGACCGGCTTTTTGCAGCCCTACCACCCGCCGGGCGTGGCCAATTTGCAGCGCAGCACCCAGCGCTACCATACCGAGCTGCTCAGCCGTGACATCGACGGCAACGGCACCATCGACATCCCGGTGGAGGTCGACGACGGCGGCACGCTGCAGCCCCCCATGGACAAAAGCCTGCTCTTTCTTGTGTGGGAGGATTACGCCACCGTCGACGGCGCCAACAGCAAGTTCGGCGTCTACGACAGCCAGAACAACTTCTACCTGCCCCTGCCGGAGTCGATGCACGGCAGCGTGCTCATCCGCACCAATCAGGGCGGCAGCGGCTGGCTGGTCTGTGACAGCGAAAACAGCAAGATCTACTGCGAGATCCGCGTCGTCGACCCCACCGGAGAAGACCCCGCCGGCAGCACGCTGGTCTACCAGCGCATCGCCAACATCGGCAGCCAGCAGCTGCAGGCCCGCATCGTCACGCCGTATTACGGCTTGAGCATCGAGTCCATCACCAGCGGCACCGTGCTGCTGGGGCAGGAATGACCCGGCGCCCACCGCGCCGGCATAAGGGAAGGTGTACCCATGAAACGAGTTTTGGTCGTAGAAGACGAGACCAGCATCCGCGAGATGGTGGCCCTCAACCTGAAAATGGCGGGCTGGGAGGTGCTGGAAGCCCCCAGCGCCGAGCGCGCGCTGGAACTGATGCACCAGGGCGCACCCTGTGATGCCGCCCTGCTGGACATCATGCTGCCCGGCATGGACGGGCTGAGCCTGTGCGAGACCATCCGCCGCAGCGATGCCGACATCGGCATCATCATCGTGTCGGCCAAAGGGCAGGAGAACGATAAGATCCGCGGGCTGTCCATCGGCGCCGACGATTACATCACCAAGCCGTTCTCGGTGTCGGAGCTCATCGCCCGGCTCGAAGCCCTGACCCGCCGCGTCCGCCGCGGCGAGGGCGCCAAGCCGGCCGACGGCCCCGAGCAGCTCGTCAGCGGGCCGTTTGTGCTGGACGAAAAAAGCCGCGCGCTGTACAAAGCCGGCCAGCCCATCGCGTTGACGCAGGTCGAGTTCCAGATCATGGAGCTGTTTTTCCGCAACCCGGGCACCGCGCTGGTGCGCGAAAAGATCCTGGAAGGCGTCTGGGGCGAGAACTATTACGGCGACGTCAAGATCGTCGACGTCAACATCCGCCGCCTGCGCATGAAGATCGAGGACGAGCCCAGCAACCCGCAGCATATCCTGACGGTGTGGGGCTACGGCTACCGCTGGAACGCCTGAGCGCGCCGCGGCAACACAAGAGGGGAGGGAACGCCGCATGGCCAAGACCAGCATCACCCACCGCTGGGTGCGGGGCAGCTTGCTCATCATGGTGCTGGTGCTGCTGGCTGCCGAGGCGATCTTCCTCTACACCAGCTACCGCGAACTGTACGGCGGCGTCCAGCGCGCCATCGAAAGCCGGTTTTCCACCATCGCCGGGCGGCTGCAGGCCACCGGCTCGGCCGGCGACAGCATCGAGACCGCCGAAAGCCGCGGCCAGGCGCTGCGCCGCACCGTAGAGCAGTTTGACGAAAAAGACAAGTTCGAGTTCATGCTGCTGGACGCCCGCGGCGTCATCCTGGCCACCAGCAGCGGCACCATGTCGCAGGACCTGGCCGAAGGCGCCGACTTTGCCCAGGCCCTGGCCGAGCCCGGCGGCGTCGGGCAGGCCATCTTCACCACCCGCCAGGGCGAGCGCGTCATGGCTGTCACCTCGCTGGTGCCGTATGCGGCGGGCAACATCACGGCCATGCGCATGGTCACCAGCCTGACCCAGGTGGACCGCCAGTGGGGCAACACCCTCGCCGCCTCGGCCGGCATCGGCCTGCTGGCGTTTTTGCTCATGCTGTGGAGCGGGCTGTTCTTTGTGCGCTCCATCGTGCGCCCGCTGGGCGAGGTGGAGGCCACCGCCACCCGCATCGCCCGCGGCGACCTGGACACCCGCCTGCCGGACGCCAAGTACAACGACGAGATCGGCCGTTTGTGCCGCACCATCAACCAGATGGCCGAGGACCTGGCCGAGAACGACCGCCTTAAAAACGAGTTCATCTCCTCCGTCAGCCATGAGCTGCGCACGCCGCTGACCTCCATCAAAGGCTGGGTCGAGACCATCAAGACCATCGACGACCCCGGCGACGAAAACTACCGCCGCGGCCTGGCGATCATCGGCACCGAGACCGACCGCCTGTACACGATGGTGGAGGAACTGCTGGACTTTTCGCGCCTGCAAAACGGCCTCAAACTCAACTGCGAAGTGCTGGACCTTGTGGCCGAAGCCACCGACGCCGCCCTGTTTGTGGAGGCGCGCATCCAACGCGAGGGGCTGCACTTCGCCTATGAGGAACCGCCCGAACCCTACCCGGTCTGGGCCGACGCCGCCCGCCTGCGGCAGGTGTTCATCAACGTGCTGGACAACGCCATCAAATATTCCGAGCCCGGCGGCACCATCTTTCTGACACTGCGCCGCACCGGCGACACCGTCACCGCGACGGTGCGCGACCAGGGCCGCGGCATCGCGCCCGACGACCTGGGCAAAGTCAAGCAGAAATTTTTCAAGGCGCGCAACGCCGTGCGCGGGTCCGGCATCGGGCTGGCCCTCGTCGACGAGATCGTGCGCGCGCTGGGCGGCGTGGTGGAGATCACCTCGGCGCTGGGGCAGGGCACGTCGGTCAGCATCACGCTGCCGGTCTACCGCCCCGGCCAGGAACACCTGCACGAGACGATCTGACCCGTGCCGCCGCATTTTGTACCGGATAAGAAAAGGAGACCCCATGCCCAATGAATTTCGCACCTCCATCGGCGGCCAGGCCCTGATGGAGGGCATCATGATGCGCGGCCCGCACACCATCTGCTGCGCGGTGCGCCGCCCCGACGGCGAGATCGACCTGACCTACGACACCGTGCGCACCCACTGGTACAACAAAGTGCCGCTGGTGCGCGGCGTCTGCAACATGGCCGAAAACCTCTACAAAGGCTACCACTACCTCATGCACGCGGCCGACATCGCCCTGCAGGGCGAGGACGAAGAGCCCCAGAGCAAGTTCGACCAATGGCTCGAGGCGCACACCGGCCCGGCGTTCCAGAACGCGCTCATGGCCTGCGCGGCGTTTGCCGGCGTCGTGCTGGCGCTGTTTCTGTTCACGTTTCTGCCCACCTTCCTCACCGGGCTGGCGGGGCAGGTCCTGCCGCTGGGGCGCTGGCCGCGCGTCATCCTCGAGGGCGTGCTCAAAATGGCGATCTTTTTGGGGTACATGTTCCTGTGCACGCGCTACCGCGAACTGCACCGCGTGTTTGAGTACCACGGCGCCGAGCACAAGACCATCGCCTGCTATGAGGCCGGCCTGCCCCTCACGGTGGAAAACGTCCGCAAACAAAGCCGGTTCCACCCGCGCTGCGGCACCAGCTTTATGATTTTGGTCATCATCCTCAGCATCTTCCTCTACGCCGTGCTGCCCTGGACCAGCACCGGGCTGCGCGTCGTGTATAAACTGTGCATGTTCCCGCTGCTCGTCGGTTTGTCGTACGAGGTGCTCAAGTGGGCCGGGCGCTCCCACAGCGCGCTGTCGCGCATCATCTCGCAGCCGGGGCTGTGGATGCAGCGCCTGACGACGTTTGAACCCGACGATTCCATGATCGAGGTCGCCATCGCCGCCGTCACGCCGGTGCTGCCCCAGGACCGGGAGGAGGGCCGCTGGTGAACGCCGCCTACCGCGCGCTGTGCGCCCGGCTGCAGGCGGCCGGCGTGCCCGACGCGCACTTTGACGCCGCGCAGCTCTACCGCTTTGTCACCGGGCGGGACCCCCGCCTCGACGACGGGCCCACACCGGCGGAAGCCGAACGCCTGGACGCACTGGCCGCGCGCCGCGCCGCGCGCGAACCGCTGCAATACCTGCTGGGCACGTGGGATTTTTTGGACTTTACGCTCCAGGTCGGGCCCGGCGTGCTCTGCCCGCGTGCCGACAGCGAAGTCGTCTGCGAGGCCGCCGTCGAATGCCTGCGCGGCATCGCCGCGCCCGTCGTGCTGGACCTCTGCGCCGGCACCGGCTGCCTGGGCCTGGGCGTGGCGCGCAGCTGCCCCGGCGCGCAGGTGACCTGTGTCGAAAAAAGCCCCGACGCCTGGCCCTACCTGCAGGTCAACACCCACGGCACCGGCGTCAAGACCGTACAGGCCGATGTGTTCGCCTGGCACCGGACGCTGGCGCCGCAAAGCGTCGATCTGATCCTGTGCAACCCGCCCTACCTGACGGCGGCCGAGATGGCCGCCCGCATGCCCGAGACCGCGCACGAACCGGCGCTGGCGCTGGACGGCGGGCCCGACGGGCTGGCGTTTTACCGCCTGCTGACGCAGCAGTACCGCGCGCCGCTGCGCCCCGGCGGCTGGCTGGTGGTGGAGATCGGCTGCGCCCAGGCGGCGGCGGTGCTGGCGCTGGGGCGGCAGTATGGCTGGCAGAACGGCGCCTGCCGCAAGGACTACGGCGGCAACGACCGCGTCATTTTGCTGCAAAAACCGGACGGCGCGGTGTAAAAAATCCCCTTTATGGGGCCAAAAACGTACAACAAATGGTTGTAATTTGCGCTGCGTTCGTATATAATAGAGCCAAACGCAAACGATACCGGGTACAAACGCCCGCAAACGAGCAAAAGGAGTAACACAACATGGCAGCGAAAAAGGATACGACCCCCAAGAGCACCGGCCCGGCGGCCGACAAGAAAGCCGCGCTGGAGACCGCGCTGGCGCAGATCGAAAAGCAGTTCGGCAAAGGCGCCGTGATGAAACTGGGCACCAGCGTCACGATGCAGGTGGACGCCATCCCCACCGGCAGCCTGGGGCTGGACCTGGCGCTGGGCATCGGCGGCATGCCGCGCGGCCGTATCATCGAGATCTATGGGCCGGAATCTTCCGGCAAGACGACGCTGGCGCTGCACGTGCTGGCCGAAGCGCAGAAGATGGGCGGCGAGGTCGCCTTCATCGACGTCGAGCACGCGCTGGACCCCGCCTACGCCAGCGCGCTGGGCGTCGATATCGACAGCCTGCTCGTCAGCCAGCCCGACACCGGCGAACAGGCGATGGAGATCTGCGAGGCGCTCGTGCGCTCGGGCGCCATCGACGCCGTCGTCGTGGACTCGGTCGCCGCCATGGTGCCCCGCGCCGAGATCGAGGGTGAGATGGGCGACAGCCACGTCGGCCTGCAGGCCCGCCTGATGAGCCAGGCGCTGCGCAAGCTCACCGGCGTCATCGGCAAGACCAACACCGTGTGCATCTTCATCAACCAGCTGCGCGAAAAAGTCGGCATCGTCTACGGCAACCCCGAGGTCACCACCGGCGGCCGCGCGCTGAAATACTATTCCAGCGTGCGCATCGACGTGCGCCGCATCGAGGGCCTCAAAGATTCCTCCGGCTCCTTCATCGGCAACCGCACCCGCGCCAAGATCGTCAAAAACAAGGTCGCCCCGCCGTTCCGTGAGGCGGAGTTTGACATCATGTTTGGCGAGGGCATCTCCAAGATCGGCGAAATTTTGGACCTGGCCGTCAAGCTGGGCGTTGTGCAAAAAAGCGGCGCGTGGTTCAACTATGGCGAGACCCGCCTGGGCCAGGGCCGCGACAACGCCAAGCTCTTCCTGAAAGAACACCCCGAAGTCTCCGACGAGATCGAAAAGATCGTGCGCGCCAACGCCGACCGCCTGCTGGCCGCCGGCAAAAAGGGCACCGTCAAGCCGCTGGACCCCAGCGAGATCGTCAAGCCCGCCGCCCCCGGCGAAGCCCCGGCCCCGGCCGCCCCGGCTGCCAAAACCACCGGCAGCGAGCTGGACCTCGACATCATGGTCGATGAATGATGCCGCACCTGACCCAGATCAAAGAGACCAAAAAAGGCCGCTTGGCGCTGTTTTTGGACGGCGAGTTCGCTTTCTCGCTTGACGCAGACACCTTTGCGCGCGCCGCGCTGCATGAGGGGGACGACCTCGAGCCCTGGCAGGCCGAGGACCTGCGCAAGCAGAGCGAGACCCGCCGCGCGCTGGACAAAGCCATGGACTACCTGGCCCTGCGCGACCACGCCGCCGGTGAGCTGTACCAAAAACTCTGCCGCAAATTCGACGCGCCCAGCGCCGCCTGGGCCGTGGCGCGCGCCGGCGAACTGGGCCTTTTGGACGACGCCGGTTTTGCCCGCCGCCGCGCGGCCGAGCTGCTGCGCAAGCGCAAAAGCCGGCGGGAAATTCTGCAGGACCTTGCCGCCAAGGGCGTCGACCGCGACACCGCCGCCGATGCCGTCGAAGCGCTGTTCGCCGCGGCGGACGGCGACGCCCCCGACCCCGAGCTGGAAAACGCCTGTGCGCTGCTGACGCGGCAGTACGCCGCCAAGCTGGCCACTGGCAAGCGCGACCAGGTGGCGGCGGCGCTGGCCCGGCGCGGTTTTTCCCACGCGGTCATCCGCGCGGCACTGGCCGCCTGCGCGCAAGGACCCGACCCTGACACCGACACATAAAGGAACCGTATGAACATTGCCATCATCTCGCTCGGCTGCCCCAAAAACCAGGTCGACGCCGACGTGTTCTGCCACGCGCTGCTCAAAGCCGGGCACACCACCGTCGCCGACCCGGCCGAAGCCGACGTCATCATCGTCAACACCTGCGGGTTTATCGAGTCTGCCAAGGCCGAAGCCATCGAGAACATCCTCATGGCCTGCCAGTACAAGCAGCAGAACCCCGCGCTCAAAGTCATCGTCACCGGCTGCCTGGCCGAGCGCTACAAACAGCAGATCGTGCAGGAGATCCCCGAGGTCGACGCCGTCGTCGGCATCGGCTCCAACGCGGCGCTGCCGGCCATCGTGGCGCGCGTGTGCACGCCGGGCGCAGGCCAGGTCGAAAGCTACGGCCCCAAAAGCGCCATGCCGCTGGGCGGGGCGCGCGTCATCTCCACCCCGCGCCACTACGCCTACTTAAAAATTGCCGAGGGCTGCAACAACCGCTGCCATTACTGCGCCATCCCGCTCATCCGCGGGCCGCTGCGCAGCCGCCCGCTGGCGGACTGCGTGGCCGAAGCCCGCTGGCTGGCTGGCGAGGGCGTGCGGGAGCTCATCCTCGTCGCGCAGGACCCCACCGCCTACGGCGAAGACTGGGGCCAGCCCGGCGCGGTCTGCGACCTGCTGGACGCCCTGCAGCAGGTCGACGGCATCCGCTGGGTGCGCATCCTCTACGCCTACCCCGAGCGCATCAGCGACGCTTTCATCGCCGCCATGGTGCGCAACACCAAGGTCGTGCCCTACTTGGACCTGCCGATCCAGCACTGCAACGACGCCATCCTCCAGGCGATGAACCGCCGCGGCGGCCGCGCCGAGATCGAGGACGCCGTCGCCCGGCTGCGCGCGGCCATCCCCGGCATCACGCTGCGCACGACGCTGATCGCCGGTTTCCCCGGCGAGACCGAGGAACAGTACGCCGAGCTGTGCGATTTCGTCAAGACGATGCGCTTTGACCGCCTGGGCTGCTTTGCCTATTCGGCCGAGGAAAACACCGTCGCCGCCCGCATGGACGGCCAGCTGGACGAAGAGACCAAACAGCGCCGCGCCGACCATATCATGGAACTGCAGGCCGAGGTCAGCGCCGGATGCGAGCAGGCCAGGGTCGGCCAGACGCTGGAGTGCATCTGCGACGGCGTCGACGACGAGACCGGCATGTACCTGCTGCGCACCAAAGCCGACTGCCCCGAGATCGACGGCAACGTGCTGACGCCGGCCGACACCCCGCTGGAGACCGGTGCGTTTTACAACGTGACCATCACCGACGCCGACACCTACGACCTCTACGGCTACGCGGAGGAAAAACTGGAGGACTGACCCATGAACCTGCCCAACAAACTGACGATGCTGCGCGTGATCTTAGTCCCCGTCTTTATGGTGTTCGCGGCGCTGGGGCGCATCGGCACGGCGGAGTATGACCCCGTCATGCACCTGCTGGCCGGCGTCGTGTTTGCCGCCGCCAGCTTTACCGATTTCCTCGACGGCTACCTGGCCCGCAAATACCACCTCGTCACCGATTTCGGCAAGTTCATGGACCCCCTGGCCGACAAATGCCTGACCACCTCAGCCTTTATCTATATGGTCGTGGACGGTCTGTGCTCGCCCGTCGTGCTGGCGGTCGTATTGTTCCGTGAATTTGCGGTCGCCGGCGTGCGCATGATCGCCGCCGAAAGCGGCACCGTCATCGCCGCCAACATGTGGGGCAAGGTCAAGACCGTCGTGCAGATGCTGACGGTCATCTGCTACTACCTGGTGCCGTTCTTTATGGGCCCCACCGACATGCTGGCGTTCGGGCTCATCACCCAGGCGCTGTGCTGGGTCGTGGCGGCGCTCACGCTGCTGTCGGGCGGCATCTACCTGTGGCAGAACCGCGCCTGCTTTATGCAGGCAAAATGATGCCGCACTGCAAAGCCGGGGCGCGCTGCCGCCGCCCCGATCCCAAACAACGGGGGTAACCGAACCTTGCCAAATTTCATGCCCCGCGCAAAAATAAAAAGCCTTTTTGCCAGGATGACCCGCGCCGAGCGGGCCGTCCTGGTTTTGCTGTGCGTTTTTGCCGTCAAGTTCCTGTTCAGCGCGGCGGCGCAGTTCGTGCCGGCGCTGCAGGGGCTGGACGCGCTGGGCAGCGGCCGGCATCCGGTCGATGTCTGGCTGCTGCTGCTCTGTGCTGCGGCGGTGCTGGGCGTCGTCTGCCTCTACCGCCGCGCCCTGCGCGCGGTGGACGCGCGGCTGACCCGCTTTGACGCCGTGCTGCTGGCGGTGTGCTGCGCGCTCAGCGCCGCGTTCTACCTGCACGCCATGGTGGGCCGCCAAAGCCTCTACCTGTGGGACCACGCCACCTACTACAACCTGCAGATCCGGCTGGAAGCCAACTTCGCCGACGGCGTGTTTTACGGCGTGGGGTCCACCATCTACAAGACCTGGTTCAACGACTATGCGCCGCTGGTCATCAACACGCTGCTGGAACCACTCTTCATGTTCACCGACCGCACGGCCAACACCTTCGCGCTGCTCAGCGCGCTGGCGTTCCCGTCGCTGGTCTACCTCGGCGCGCTGGTGCTGCTGGCTGTTTTGCGCCGCCAGCTCGCGCCGCGCGCACCGCGGCTGTTCACGGCGCTGGGCCTGGCGTTCACGCTGCTGCTGCCGCTGCTGCATGTGGCGCTCTACCGCGGCATGCCGGACGTTCTGGGCGTCGCCTTTGCGCTGATGCTGCTGGCGCTCGTCGCCGGGTATGATTTTTCGGCCCCCGCCCCGGCGCGCCTTACCTGTTTGGCGGCGTTCACCGGGCTGCTCATCGTCACGCGGCGCAGCTATATGTTCACCGTCGTCACGCTGTTCCTGTTCTACGGCGTGTGGGTGCTGGCGCGCGCGGCGCGCCGCCGCCAAACGGGGGCGGCCGTCCGTTTTGCCCAATTTGCCGCGGCGTCGCTCGCCTGCGTCGGGCTGCCGCTGGCGCCGATGTTCTGGCGCATCCTGCGCGCCAACTACGCCGACCGCTACGCCACCTACCAGACCGGCGGCTTTTGGGCGGAACTGGCCAACCAGCGCGTCTACCTGGGCTGGTTTTTGCTGGGCGTGCTGGCGCTGGGTGTTTTATACGGTTTGTATAAAAACAACGCAAGATTCCTGGCTGTACTATCGGCCGGCGGCGCGGTCACGGCCGTGCTGCTGCTGACCCGTGTGCAGAACCTTGACGACCACCAGTCGCTGGCCGTGGCGCCGTTTTACCTGCTGGGCTTTTACCTGCTGGCATGGGCTGTGGCCAGCCTGCCGTGGCCGCCGCTGCGCGGCGTCGTTTCGGCGGCACTGGCGGGGGTGTGCGCGCTCAACTTCGGCGCGTGCAGCCAGCTGCTGCCGGTGCTGTTCTTCCCGCCGGAAGTGTACAGCGGGCTCTACTTTTTCGTCGACCAGCAGCGCGGCGACATGGCGCAGATCGCCCAGGTCAACGACTGGCTGCGGCAGAATTGCAGCGGCGAAAATTCCGCCTACATGATCTGCCACGGCGTCGTCTACAGCGCCGATGTCTTCCGCGCCGCGGCCCTGCCGGACGAGAGCATCCGCACGCTGCTGGCCTACGGCGCGGTCAACCCCGGCAACGACGCCTTCCCGCGCGAACTCTTCACGGCGCAGGCCGTGCTGACCTGCACGCCGTTTGACCCCAGCAACCACACCGGAAAGATCAACGACGCCTTTTTGGAGAACCAGCGCCTCTACCACCCGTTTGAGGAGGCCGCCGTCTTCGACATGGGCAACGGCTACACCATCACGGCCTACCGCCGCGTCAAAGCCCCCACCGTGGCCGAGCTGGACACCTACCGCGCCTACCTGGCCGAGGAGGACGCCCAGTTCCCCTACAATTTCAGCGCCGTGTGGGACCAGCTCGAAGCCGAATTTGCCGCAAACGGGTGAAAACCTTGCAACGCCGCGGCGCGGCGCGTATAATAGGACTAGAAAATCCATGCACAACGCATGCGGAAAGGATCGTACCCCTATGCAGATCTTCAACACCATGACCCGCCAAAAAGAGGAGTTTACCCCCCAGACCCCCGGCGAGTACCGCATCTATGTCTGCGGCCCGACGGTCTATAACTATATCCACATCGGCAACGCGCGCCCCATGGTCGTCTTCGACACGCTGCGCCGCTATCTGGAGTATTGCGGCAACAAGGTGACCTACGTCTCCAACATCACCGACATCGACGACAAGCTCATCCAAAAAGGCAGGGAAGAGGGCGTCTCGATGCAGGAGGTCGCCCGCAAGTTCGAGGCCGAGTATATCAAGGACTCCGACGGCCTCAACGTCAAAGCGCCCACCGTGCGCCCGCGCGCGACCGAGCATATCGGCGAGATCATCCACATCGTCAAAGACCTTGTGGACAGCGGCCACGCCTATGTGGCGCGCAACGGCGATGTCTATTTCCGCGTCAAGTCCGACCCCGGCTACGGCAAGCTCAGCCACCTCAACCTCGACGACCTCGAGAGCGGCAACCGCACGCTGCGCAGCCAGATGGAGGATGACCTCAAGGAGGACCCGGCCGACTTCGCGGTCTGGAAAGCCGCCAAGCCCGGCGAACCCTACTGGGAAAGCCCCTGGGGCCACGGCCGCCCCGGCTGGCATATCGAGTGCAGCGCCATGGCCCGCAAACACCTGGGCGCCACCATCGACCTGCACGCCGGCGGGCAGGACCTGATCTTCCCCCACCATGAGAACGAGATCGCTCAGAGCGAGTGCGCCAACGGCTGCACCTTCAGCCGCTACTGGATGCACAACGGCTTTTTGAACATCAACAACGAAAAAATGTCCAAGAGCGCTGGCAACTTCTTCACTGTGCGCGAGATCGCCGAGAAATACGGCTATGAGCCCATCCGTTACTTCATGCTCACGGCCGGCTACCGCATGCCGTTGAACTATACCGTTGAACTGATCGAGAGCTGCAAGAACAGCCTCGAGCGCCTGTACACCTGCCGCGACAACCTCGACTTTGCCATCGCGCATGCCCACGGCAGCAAGACCGCCCTGGCCGAAAAGTGCGAGGACGCGCGCAAAAAGTTCAAAACCGCCATGGACGACGACCTCAACACGCCCGACGCCCTGGCCGCCGTGTTTGACTTTGTCAAAGAGATCAACACGCTGTCCGACGCCGCCGACAAGGCCACGCTGGAAAAAGCGGCCGCCGTGTTCGACGAGTTGACCGGCGTGCTGGGCCTTTTGTACAACCGCAAAAAGGCCGGCGACGTCCCGCCCGAGGTGACGGTCCTCGTCGAGGAGCGCGCCGCCGCCAAAAAGGCCAAAGACTGGCCCCGTGCCGACGCCATCCGCGCGCAGCTGACCGAGATGGGCTGGAGCGTGACCGACACCGCCCAGGGCCCCAAACTTTCCAAACTCTGATCTACCCAGGGGTCTGCCCGCAGACCCGCCCGCATCCGGCGGACGGAAGCGGGCAGGCCCCGCCGTTTTTCGCCTATGGAACGAAACCGCCTGAAAACCGAACCCCGCACCCCCTGGCTGCTGCTGGGCTGCGCGCTGGCTTTGCGGCTGGCGCTGGCGCTGCTTACCGAGGCCTACCCCTACGACCGCAGCTGCTTTGTCGCCTGGGGCGACAAGCTGCTGGCCGAAGGCCCGGCCAACTTTTACAGCGCGGGCTATTTTGCCGACTACCCGCCCGGCTACCTGCCGGTGCTGGCGCTGGTCAGCGCTGTGCGTGCGCTGCTGGGCATCCCGGCTGCGTCGCCGCTCACCGACCTGCTGCTGGCGGTCGTGCCCGCGCTGTGCGACGTGGCGGCGGCCTGGCTGGTGTGGCGGGTCGCGCTGCGCGCCATGCCCGCGGGCAGCCGCGGGCCGCTGCTGCTGGCGGCGTTCACGGCGTTTGACCCGCTGACGCTGTTTGATACCGGCATCTGGAAGCAGATCGACGGCGCGTTCGCGCTGCCGCTGCTGCTGTGCTTTTGGCTGCTGGAACAGCGCCGCTACCTGCCGGCGGCCGTGCTGTACGGCGTGGCGCTGGCCATCAAACCGCAGGCGCTGCTGTTCGGCCCGGTGCTGGCGGCGTGCTTTTTGGCGGCCATCGTGCAGGAGCAGGACCGCCTGCGCGCGTTTGGGCGCTGCTTTGGCGGCGCGGCGCTGGCCCTGGCCCCGCCGCTGCTGGCCGGGCTGCCGTTTTACGGGCTGGCCGGGCTGGTGCCCGGGCTGCTGCAAAAGTATGCGGGCACCATGTCGGGGTACCCGTATGCCTCCATCAACGCCTTTAACTGGATGGCCGCGCTGGGCGGCAACTGGCAGGACCTGCAAAGCGCGTCGCTGTTCGGCATCAGCTGGTACGCGCTGGGCTGGGGCATGATCTTGCTGTGCACCGGCGCCCTGGTGTTTTTTGCGGTGCGCAGTGTGCGCGGCGGGTATTTTTCGCCGCTGCTGCTGGCCGCCTACTATGGGCTGGCGGTGTTTACGCTGGGCCACTGCATGCACGAGCGGTATATGCTGCCCGGCGTGTTGCTGGCGCTGCTGGCAGCCGCCCGCTGGGACGACATCCGCCTGTATGCCGCCGGGTTTGGCCTGTCGCTGACCGGCTTCCTCAACCTGGCGGCCGTCTACTCGCTGGCCGGCACCGAGGATGAATGGCTCACCAGCGCCACCAGCGCCACCTTCGCCGCGCTCGTCGGCCTGGCCGAGACGATCTGCTTTGTAATGCTGCTGTTCGCCGTGTGGGACATTGCGCTGCACGGCCATGCGCTGCCGCTGCCGGGCTGCATGTCGCCCGCCGCCGCAGAGACCGTACCCGCGCCCGCCGGCCAGCCCGCCTGGCGCCGGCGCGAAGTGCTGGCCCTGCTGGGCCTGACGCTGGCCACCGCGGCGCTGAGCTTTGCGTACCTGGGCGACACCGACGCCCCGCAAAACCCGCTGGACGCCACCAATACCGTGCTGCAGCAGACGATCACCCCCGGCGGCGACGCTGTGACGCTGTGGGTCTACCCCGGCGTATCCTTCGGCGGGCGGCTGACGGTGACGGACGCCGCCGGCAATACGCTGCTGGCGCAGGAGCTCGGCTACAGCACCTGCTTCAGCTGGAGCGAGACCCGCCTGGCCGTGCCGGCCGGCGAAGCGCTGACCGTCACGGTGGAAAATGCCCAGGTGTTTGAGCTGGCGCTGCGCGACGGCGACGGCAGCCTGCTGCCGGTCGAGGGCGGCGGCGCGCTGACCGACGAGCAGGCGGCGGTGCCGCAGGCCATCAGCCAGCTGAACAGCATGTATTTCGACGAGATCTACCACGGCCGCACCGCCTACGAGCAGCTGCACGAAATGCCGGTGTACGAGACGACGCACCCGCCCCTGGGCAAGGACCTTATCATGGCGGGCATCGCGCTGTTTGGCATGACGGGTTTCGGGTGGCGGTTTTCCGGCACGCTGTTCGGCGTGCTGCTGGTGCCGCTGGCCTGGTGCTTTGCCCGCCGGCTGACCCGCAAGCCCTGGGTCGGCGCGGCGGCCGGCGCGCTGCTGGCGCTGGACCTTATGCGCTTTGCGCAAAGCCGCATCGCCACCATCGACGTGTTCGCCACCTTCTTTATCCTGCTGGGGGCGTACTGCATGCTGTGGTACTGCCAAAGCGTGCTGCAAAAGGGCGTGCTGGCCTCGCTGTGGCCCATGGCGCTGGGCGGCGTGGCGTTCGGTTTGGGCTGCGCCGCCAAATGGACCGGTATCTACGCCGGCATGGGCCTGGCGGCGCTGTACTTTGGCGTGCTGTATGCGCGCTGGCGGCAGCGGCAGCCGGGCTTTGGGCAGGAGTTTGCCGCGGCAGCCGCCGGGGGCGTGCTGTTTTACATTGCGGTGCCGCTGTGCCTGTACATCCTTTCCTACCTGCCGTACTGGTGGCGGGACCCCGGCTTTACGCTCGGCGATTGGTGGCAGTGCCAGCTCTCGATGTTCCAGTACCACGCCGGGCTGCAAGCCACCCACCCGTTTGAAAGCCGCTGGTACACCTGGCTGCTGGGCCTGCGCCCGGTGTGGTACTACCAGAACACCCACCTGGCGGCGGGGCTCAAGGGCAGCATCGCCGGGCTGGGCGGGCCGGTCGTCTGGCTGGTGGGGCTCGCCAGCCTGCTGGCATTGCTGTGGCACCAGGTCAGCGGGCGCGGCAGCCGCGCCGGGGCCGCGGTGCTGATCCTCTACGCCGCGCAGCTCGCGCCGTGGATGCTGGTGCCGCGCTGCACCTTTTTGTACCATTATTTCCCCAGCTCGCTGTTCTGCCTGGCAGGCATCGCGCTGGTGCTCTCCCACATTCACAGCGCGCGCACGGCCCGGCGCGTCGCGCTGGCACTGTGCGCCGCGTCGGCGGTGGTGTTTGTGCTGTACTACCCGGCGGTGTCCGGCCTGCCCATCCCCGCTAGCTGGGCCGACGCTTTGCAGGCCCTGCCCAGTTTCGGCTTCTATTAAATGGTAAACGGAAAAACAGCCCCGGGGGCCGCGCATCTGCGCGGCCCCCGGGGCTGTGGCTTGGGAGGGATCACGTATTCAGGCTTCCGGCAGGTAGATATGGTGCGGCAGCCCTTCCACGTAGATCGGCGTCAGTTCGGCCTGGATCAGCGGCATCGCGTAGGCGATGAACTCCCGCGTCATGCCGGTGTGGTCTTCGTTGACCCATTCCAGCGGCACTTTCTTCTCCAGGTTGGCCACTTCGCGGATGGGGTGCAGGCTGGTGCCGCACTGGTACGGCGCGTTGGAAATGCGGTCCAGCGCCACCATCTCGCCGGTGTGGCCCTCAAAGGCGGCCTTGGCCGCCGCGCCGCCCACCTGGTAAGCCTCGGTGATGTCGGTGCGGCTGGTCAGGTGCCCGGCACAGCGCTGCAGCGTCGAAAGCTCGATGCAGCGGGTCTTGGTGTCGAGGCGGCGGGCCACCGTGTTGGCCAAAAAGCGCGCGGTGCCGGTCAGCGCCTTGTGGCCAAAGGCGTCCACGGCGTGCACGTCGTCAGACAGTTCGCAGACATAGCGCCCGTCCTCGAGCTTGACGCCCTCCGATACGGCGATGACGATGGAGGGTTTCTGCGCCTGCATGCGGCGCACTTTCTCGACAAAGCGGTCGACGTTGAAGGGGATCTCGGGCAGGCAGATCATATCCACGCCCTCGCAGTCCTCAGCCTTGGCCAGGGCGGCGGCCGCCGTCAGCCAGCCGGCGTTGCGGCCCATGATCTCGACGATGGTCACATAGTGCGTGCCGTACACCGTCGCGTCGCGGATGATCTCCTTCATCACGACACCGATGTATTTCGCCGCGCTGCCGTAGCCGGGGGTGTGGTCGGTGACCATCAGGTCGTTGTCGATGGTCTTGGGCACGCCCATAAAGCGGATCTCGCTGCCGGTATGCTGGCCGTAGTCGGCCAGCTTGCCGATGGTATCCATCGAATCGTTGCCGCCGATGTAGAAGAAATAGCCGATGTCCAGCTCTTGCAAAATCTCAAACAGCTGCCGGTAGACGGCTTCGCCCTCCGGCGTGTGCCAGTCGGGCAGTTTGTAGCGGCAGCTGCCCAGGTAGCTCGACGGCGTGCGCTTGAGCAGCTCAATGTCCAGCGCGCTTTGCAGCTTTTCGTCCAGCACGCAGGTGCGGCGCTCCAGCAGGCCGGCCACGCCGTGCAGCATGCCGTACACCTTGCCCGCGCCGCGGCGCTTGCAGCTCTCATACACGCCGGCCAGGCTGGCGTTGATGACCGACGTCGGGCCGCCGGACTGGCCGACGATCGCATTTTTTGCCATAGGTCTCCTCCTTGTTTTTGGGGTGTGTGTTGGTACCGCGCACACAAAAAAACACGGTACACCGGGTTTTGTCATACCCAGTGTACCATGTGTAAAGGCCGTTTGGCTATTGTAGAATTTGCGCGAAAATACGCGGTCGGCCGTCAGGTTTGCGTTCCATGCAGCGGAACGCCCGGCAGCGCGTCGGCCGGCGCGATGGGGGAGGCGGTTCCGTATTACGGAACGCCGGCGGGCGCCCTGGCCGTCCGGCGCGGCTGTGCCTTGCAAAAATTGCGGCGCGCGTGGCAGCTTGCCCAAAAAAGATCAGCCCAGGTGGATGTGCCGCGGCACGCCGTTGATGTAGATCGGCGTCAGTTCGGCCTGGATCAGCGGGCGGGCGTAGCGCTCAAACTGTTCGTTGACGTGCATGCCGTCGGCGGTGATCCAGGCGTCGGGCACGGTCTTTTCGTAGTTGGCCACCTGCGCCACGTCCACCATCTCGGTCTCGATGCGGTAGGGCTGGTCGCTCAGGCGGCGGATGGCGCACATTTTGGCGGTCTCGCCGCGCACGGCGGCCTCCACGGCCGCGCCGCCCACCTGGTAGGCTTCGGTCACGTCGGTGCGGCTGGCCAGGTGGCTGGCGCAGCGCTGCAGCGTCGAAAACTCGATGGCGCGGGTCTTGCAGCCCAGCCGCACGCGGATCAGGTCGGCCAGGTAGCGGCTCGTGCCGGAAAGGATCGCCTTGTGCCCAAAGGCGTCCAGCTGCCCGGCGGTCGAGACTAAGTCGCACAAAAAGACGCCCTCGGTATTCTTGACGCCCTCGCTGACGGCGATGATGACGTTGCGGCGCTCTTTTTCCAGCTCCGCCACGCGCGCCAAAAACGCGTCCTCGTCAAAGGGGCGCTCGGGCAGCAAGATCAGGTCCGGCCCGCTGCAATCCGGCCCGGCGGCCAGGCTGGCGGCGGCGGCCAGCCAGCCGGTGTGGCGGCCCATGATCTCGGCCACCGTCACGCTGCGCAGGTCGTACACGCTGGAATCGCAGATGACCTCTTTTAAAATGGTGGCAATGTACTTGGCCGCGCTGCCGTAGCCGGGGGTGTGGTCGGTCAGCATCAGGTCGTTGTCGATGGTCTTGGGCACGCCGATAAAGCGGATGCCGCTGCCGCAGGCCTGCCCGTAGGCCGACAGCTTGGCGATGGTATCCATGCTGTCGTTGCCGCCGATGTAGAACACCGCGCCGATGTCGTATTCGGCAAACAGATCGAACAGCTGCCGGTAGGGGCGCTCGTCGACGGCGGGGTCGGGCAGCTTGTGGCGGCAGCTGCCCAAAAAGCTGGACGGCGTGCGCTTGAGCAGCTCGATGTCCAGCTTGTCGGCCAGGACGGTATCCAGGTCGACGATCTTGCCTTCCAGCACGCCCTCGATGCCGTACTGCATGCCGTACACATGCGGCGCGCCGCAGGCTTTGGCGGTCTCGTAGACGCCGGCCAGGCTGGAGTTGATGACGGCGGTCGGCCCGCCGGATTGCCCTACCAAGACATTTTTCATTGCGTATACCCCTTGTATTGTTTATTTGCCAAGATAATACAATTTGTATTTTCGGCGGCCGAGCCGTGCGGCGTTACAAAACGCCCAGCACATACCGTTCGATCGCCTGCGCCACGCCGTCGTGTTCGTTGTCGGCGGTCACGGCGTCGGCGGCCTGCTTCACTTCGTCGGTGGCGTTGCCCATGGCCACGCCCAGGCCTGCCAGCTCGATCATCGTGCGGTCATTGCCGGAGTCGCCGACCGCCATCACCTCGCGGCGGTCCAGCCCCAGCGCGTTGGCCAGCGCCATCAGCCCGGGCCCTTTGCTGACGCCGGGGGCGTTGAGCTCCATGTTGCGCTCCAGGCTGGAGGTGATCTCCACCGCGGGGCAGGCGGCGGCCACCGCCTGCCAGGCGGCGGTGCGCACCGCTTCGTCCGGGTACAGGATGCTGAATTTTTCGATCTCGTGCGCATGCTCGTGCAGGGTCTGGCGCATGTCGGCCACCTCGATGCGCGTATCGCGGAAATAGCGCCGCAGGTTGGGCGGCACCAGGGCCATGTTTTCGGCGGCGTTTTGCTGCGTGGTGTAGCTTTTGCCGCCGATAAAGATGCTCAGCGCGCCGCCAAACGGTTCGATCACGTCGTAGACGCGCAGCGCCAGCGCGGCGTCAAACGGCAGGTCCACCAGCTTTTGGCCGGTCTGCAGGTCCACGACGGCCGCCCCGTTGGAGGTCAGCGCATAGCGCACGCCGGGGATGGCGGTGATTTGTTCCGGCACGCCGCACACGGCGCGGCCGGTGGCCGGCACCACCGCCACGCCCTGCTGCAATGCGGCTTCTATGGCCGCGCGCGTGCGCGGGGTGATCTGTTTTTGGTCGTTGAACAGCGTCCCGTCCAGGTCCAGCGCGACCAGTTTGATCTGCGGCATGGCAGCCTCGCCCCTCTCTGTGTGCTTGGATAGATTGTACCGCAAAACCGCGGGGTTTGCAACCGGGGGCGCGGTGTGCTACAATAAAAACCGCAAGATCGGCAAGAAGGGGGGGATGCCTGTGGCGGCAAAACGGCTGTGGCTGCTGGATGCGCTGCGCGGGGCGGCGCTGGTCAACATGCTGGCGTACCACGCGCTGTACGACTGGGTCTATGTGTTCGGCCATACCGGCGGCTGGTATGACATCAGCGCCCCGGGGTGCCATATCTGGCAGCAGTATATCTGCTGGAGCTTTCTGCTGCTTTCGGGCTACAGCGCCACGCTGGCGCGCCGCCCGCTCAAAAACGGGCTGGTGGTGGCGGGGTGCGCGGCGGTGCTCACGGTGGCCACGGCGGTGTGCATGCCGTCGCAGGCCATCTGGTTCGGTGTGCTGCACCTCAACGCCGCCGCCATGCTGCTGACCTGCCTGCTGCGCCCGCTGCTGCAGGCCTGCCCGGCGGGGCCGGGGCTGGCCGTCTGCGCGGCGCTGTTTGCGCTGACCAACCAGCTGCCCTACGGGTACCTGGGGTTTGAGGGGCTGCGCCTTGTGCGCATGCCGGCAAGTTTGTACCAGGCCAACCTGTTCTGGCTGGGCCTGCCGGACCTGACGAAGTTTTCCTCAGCCGATTATTTCCCGCTGCTGCCGTGGCTGTTTTTGTTCTGGTGCGGGTGGTTTTTGGCGCGGCTGTGGCGGCCGCGCACGGGGCAGGCCCCGGCGGCGCTGCGCCCGCTGGCGTTTGCGGGGCGGCATACCCTGGCGGTGTACATGGCGCACCAGCCGGTGCTGTACGGCGCGCTGTGGCTGTGGCATGCGCTGTGCCGGTGACAAAATGTTAAAAAAATAAAAATTTACCGGCCGGCGCCTGCTTTTTGGTTGACACGGGCGGGGGCGGTATAGTATAATCTTGTTTACTGGTTAATTGTTTTTTGACCGGCAAACTCCTGTCTCAGGTCAAGGGAGGGAAAAAGATGTCGGAGATCCGTGTCAAAGAGGGCGAGTCCCTCGAGAGCGCTCTGCGCCGTTTCAAGCGCAGCACTGCCCGCAGCGGCGTGTTGGCCGAGGTTCGCAAGCGTGAGGCTTACGAGAAGCCGTCTGTGCGCCGCAAGAAAAAGTCCGAGGCTGCCCGCAAGCGCAAGTTTAAGTAAGCTCGCTTACAAAGAACGATTGTGCAGGCCCGCGTTTTGCGCGGGCCTGCACTTTTGCTTTTCAAGGAGAATGCCATGATCCTTACCCCGGAGTATATCTTCCGCAACGTCGAGGCCATCCGCCCGGAATTTCTCGCGCGGCTGGGCGTCAAGGCGCTGGTGCTCGACGTCGACAACACGCTGACCGGCGACGGCAGCCAGCAGCTGGACGCCAGCGTGCAGGCCTGGCTGGACGCCATGCGGGCGGCGGGCGTCAGCTTGACGATCGTCTCCAACAACACGGCGCGGCGCGTGCGCCCCTTTGCCGGGCGCATCGGGCTGGATTTTGTGCCGCTGGCCTGCAAGCCGCTGCCGCTGGGGCTTATGGCGGCGCGCCGCCGCCTGGGCGTGGCCCGGCGCGAGATGGCCATGGTCGGCGACCAGATCTACACCGATCGTCTGGCCGCCGGGCTGTACGGCATCCGCTGCCTGTACGTGCTGCCCCGTACCCCGCACGAGCATAACCGCGGCGTGCGCCTCAAGCGCAAGCTGGAACCCTTCTGGGTCGACCGCTATTTCCAAAAAGGGGGCAAAGTGTATGAGTGACGCGCCGCGTTTCGGCACGGCCGGCCTGTCGGACAGCTACCCCGGCAAGACGTTCGACCCCGAAAAGATCGCCGCCTACACAGCCGGGTTTGGCCTGACGGCGTTTGAGTACCAGTGCGGCCGCGGCGTGCGCCTGGCGCACGACAAAGCCGCGGCGCTGGGCGCGGCCTGCGCGGCCAAAGGCATCGCGCTCTCGGTCCACGCGCCGTACTACATCAGCATGTCCAGCCTCGAGGAGGACAAGCGCCTGCACAGCATCGACTACCTGCTGCAAAGCTGCGCGCTCGTCAAGGCGCTGGGCGGCCGGCGGGTGGTCTTCCATTCGGGTTCCTGCGGCAAGCAAAGCCGCGAAGCCGCGCTGGAAAAGGCGCTGGATACCATGCGCCGCGCCGTGGCGGCCGTGGACGCCGCCGGCTACGGCGACTGCATCCTCTGCCCCGAGACGATGGGCAAGGTCAACCAGCTCGGCACGCTGGACGAGGTGCTGGCGCTGTGCAGCGTCGACGAACGCATCACGCCCTGCATCGACTTCGGCCACCTCTACGCGCGCAGCCAGGGCACAGAATTTGCCGGCGACCATGCCGCCGCCGACTACGCCGCCCTGCTGGACAAGTTACAGGTGCTGGGGCCTGCGCGCGCCGCGCAGTTCCACGCGCATTTCTCGCGCATTGCCTACACCAAAGGCGGCGAAAAATGCCACCTGACACTGGGGGATACCGCATACGGCCCCCCGCACGCGCCGCTGCTGGCGCTGCTGAAAGCGCGCGGCCTGGCCCCCACCATCATCTGCGAGTCCGACGGCACCCAGGCCGAGGATGCGCGCACGCTGGCGCAGGCGTATGCGGCATCGTAACTTTCAAAGGGGGAAACAGGCCCGCACAGCAAAAAAGAGCCAAAAATAGCGCGCCGGGGCTTGCAAAAAAGCCCGGCATCCTGTAAAATAAATATAGCTATGGATTACCCTATTATTATTGGAGGAATTTTTATATGATTTCTGCAGGCGAATTCCGCAACGGCGTCACCTTCGAACAGGACGGCCAGGTCCTTCAGGTCGTTGAGTTCCAGCACGTCAAGCCCGGCAAGGGCGCCGCGTTCGTGCGCACCAAGACCAAGAACGTCATCACCGGTTCTGTGGTCGAGACCAGCTACAACCCCACCGCCAAGTTCCCGCAGGCGTATATCGAGCGCAAAGAGGTCACCTACTCCTACGAGGACGGCGGCCTGTACCACTTCATGGACATCGAGACCTATGACGACATCCCCGTCAGCGCCGCCGATGTGCCCGAGAACTTCAAGTTCTGCAAAGAGAACGACACCTGCAAGCTGCTGAGCTACAAGGGCAAGGTCTTCAGCGTCGAGATCCCCAACTTTGTCGAGCTGGAGATCACCGCCACCGAGCCCGGCATCAAGGGCAACACCGCCACCAACACCCTGAAACCCGCCACCGTCGAGACCGGCGCCGAGATCCGCGTACCGCTGTTCATCAACGAGGGCGACAAGGTCCGCATCGATACCCGCACCGGCGAGTATATGGAGCGCGTCAACTGAGTTTTTCCCCGCCGGGCAGGCCAGCCGCCGCGCCCGGCCCTTTTTACTGCAACCGATAACGGAGGGAACGTATTATGGCTATGGACCTCAACGCAAAAGCCGCCTACATCCGCGGCCTGATGACCGGGATGGAGTTTGACCCCGCTTCCAAAAACGGCAAAGTCATCGCCGCGATGATGGACCTGCTGGAAGAGATGGCCGCCACCGTCACCGAGCATGACAACGCTTTGTCCCAGGCGTATGACGAGCTCGAGACGCTGGACCAGGACCTCGACGATCTCGTGGCCGACCTGTACGGCGACGATGAGGAGGATGAGGACGACGAGGACGCCCTGTACGAGGTGACCTGCCCCAACTGCGGCGCGGTGACCACCATCGACGAGGAAGCGCTGCTCAGTGCCGACCAGGAACTGGTCTGCCCCAACTGCGGCGCGGCGTTTGACATCGAGCTGGAAAGCGACGAGGACGAGGAGCCCCGCCCCGAATCCGGCCCCGAGAAAGCGTAACAGACCCTATACAGCAAAAGCTCCCGGACGGACCGTCCGGGAGCTTTTTTTGCGTCTGCCGCGCCTTAGGCGGTTTGCAGCATGTAGACCGCGCCGTACAGGTTAAACAACATCGCCATCCCGCACAGCGTCCAGGCGCCGGCGCGCGGCTGCCAGGCCGGGCGCGCGCAAAACCACAGGATCACCCAGGGGAACAAGTCCACCAGGTAGCGCGCGCCAAACTGCCACCCACCCATCGTGCGGTGGGCGCAGGTCGCCAGCGTCACCAGCAGGCAGGCGGCAGCGATCCAAACCCCGCGGGCCGGCAGAGCCAGCGGCGTTTGCGGTTCGCGGCGGCGCAGCACGGCGGCGGCACGCAGCCCGCACAGCAAAAACAGCGGGTTTGCCACAAAAAACAAAAAGCCGTTAAACAGCGGGAAATGCAGCTGCCCGGCAGCGTCCAGCGTGACGGGCCGCAGAAGGTTGAGCAGGTTGCCCGGCAGGTACCCCAGCGAAAACTGCCCCAGGGCTGCCTGCTGGAACTCCGGCAGGTAGTTGTGGCCAAACTCCAGCGGGTCGCCAAACCGGGCCAGATTGTAGGCCATCAGGGCCAGGGCCACCGCGGCGGCAGGCAGCAGCGCCGGCAAAATATGCCGCGCACCCCCGCCGCGCCTGACGTGGCTTAGGAACCAAAACGCCAGCAGCACGGCATAAAACGGGCGGCAGCCCACAGCCAGCGCCATACACAGCGAAGCCCCCGCCGTCGCAGCCGGGGTGGGGCGCAGCGCCAAAAACAGCCCCCACAGCGCAAGGCAAAGGCCCAGCATCTGGGCCAAAAACCATACGCCGCCGCTGGTAGAAAGCCAGAACGCATTGGACCCCACGCTGACAAACAGCGTCAGGCAGGCGGCCGCAGCCGGGGTCAGCCCGGCGCGGGCGCAGCAGGCATAACAGCCGGCGGCGCATACCAGTGCCACCAGTGTAGCCACCAGGTTGGCGGGCACGCCGGCAGCGCTGCCGCACAGTGCCACCCAGGGCAGCATCAGCAACGCCGGTACCGGCGGGAAAGACTGGTAATACCGCCCCTGGTAGATCGCCAGCTCCAGCCAGGTGTATTGTTCGCCGTTTGCAATATAGTTGCGTCCTGCCAGCCAGTTTTCGGCTTGCAGAGAGTAACTGTCGTAATAGTTGTAGGCAAACAAAGTGCCGCCCGCCAGGGCATGGTACAGCAGCAGCGCCAGCGCCAGGCAGGCAAGGACGCCGCCCAGCGCCGCGGCGTGGTCACGTTCGCGCATACAGGCCCCCTTTTTTGTACGGCCGCAAAAATACCCGGTACGCGGCGCGTACCGGGGCAACAGCGTCTTTACTTTTTCTGCTGCAGCGCGCCCTGCAGCATGATGTCGCCAAACGACAGGGCGTTGAACAGCCCTACGCGGTTGGCCTGGCGCACGATGCGCTCGGGCAGGGGCTTGCTCTCGTCGGTGGAAAGCAGCACCAGGTGGACTTTGTCGGCCACCTCCACACCGTTCTCGGTGCGGTTGCTCAGCACCTGCAGGTAGACGATGTAGTCGTCGTCCATCGAACCATAGTAGATATCGTTGCCGCAGCGCACCAGCGGGCGGCCCTTGTAGGTCAGTTTGGGCGTATAGGCCATAGCGGAAACCTTCTTTCGCTCGTAGTTTTCTTAAAGTAACAGTATACCATACTTTGGCGGGGATTACAAATCCAATTTCTCGCGCTCCACTTTCTCCTGGTTCAGCGCCACCTGCTCAGTCAGCATGCGCACCTTGCTGTCCAGCTGGCTGAGGCGGATGGACATGAAAAACTGCTTGACCAGCAGCAGAAAGATGATGACGATGTAGACAAAGTTGATAGGGCTGATGAACCCCAGCAAATTGGCCGCCCAGTAGGCGATGCCGGGGAAGACCGCCAGCACCAGCAGCGCGGCGCTGAACACCAGCCAAAAGATCGTATCCTCGATCTGCACTTTGGCCAGCCGCACGCGCCGCAAAACAAACCCCGCCGTGAGCAGGCTGCCCACGATCAAACACACGCGGATCAGCGTTTGGTCCAACATATCACAGGCTCCTTTCGGCGTAGGGGGTCTCGGTGTCGCGCTTGCGGAACCACTGGATCAGCAGGATCGAAACCGCCATCTTGACCATATACTGGATGCTGTTCCAAAAATTCAGGTAGCTTTGCCCGGCCGTGCGCTCGCCCATCTCGACCTGCACCTCTTTGACGCGCGCGCCGTTTTTGATCAGGTAGCTGATGGTGTCCGGCTCGGGGCCGTAGTTGAGGTTCTGGGCAAACTCCTCGACCATGGCGCGGTTGAACATCCGCATGCCGGAGGTCGGGTCACAGATGGCGCGCCCCGTCGTCAGCCGGATGGACCAGCTGATGATATAGCTGCCCAGCATGCGCAGCGTCTTGGGCTTTTTCACCGTCAAAAAGCGGCTGCCGATGACGATGTCGTTGCCCTCCTCCAGCGCTTGGAGCATGGGGGCGATGTATTCCGGCTTGTGCTGGCCGTCGGCGTCCATCTGCATGGCGCAGTCGTAGCCGTTTTCGGCCGCGTAGCGCAGCCCGGTCTGGAACGCGCCCGCCAGCCCCAGGTTGATGGGCAGGTCGATGAGCCGGTAGCCGTGCGCGCGGCAGAGGGCCGCGGTCTTGTCGCGGCTGCCGTCGTTGACGACGATGTAGTCATACTCGGGGTAATGGCGGGTCAGGTTTTCCACCACCGGGACGATATTCTCTTCCTCGTTGTGCGCGGGGATGACGATGAGCAGTTTCGACATCTTGCCTCCTTTTAGCGCCCCGCCCGGGCGGTCCGGGCGATCTCCTTCATTGTAGCAAAGACGGCCTGCCATGTAAAGTGGGCATCGAGGTTGGCGCGCGCTTTTTCGGCGCGGGCGCGGGCGGCGTCCGGGTCGTTTTGCACCGCCTGCAGCGCGGCGGCCAGCGTCTCGGGGGCGGTGTCGTCCACAAACAGCGCGCAGTCATCGCCGGGCAGCAGCTCGCCGGTGCCGGCCGTGTGCGTGCACACGATGGGGCAGCCGCAGGCGGCGGCTTCCAGCAATGTGGTGGGGAAGCCCTCGGCATACTCGGTGGGCAGGCAGTAGCAGTCGGCCTGGGCCAGCAGCTGCACCACCTGCGGGTGGGGCAGCGCCCCCAGCGGGCAGACGGGCGCGCCCAGCGCGCGCAGGGCAGCTTCCTCGGGGCCGGTGCCGGCCGCCGCCAGCACGCAGCCGGGGGTGCGGCGCACGGCCTCAGCCAGGCGCAGCGCGCCTTTTTCGGGGATCAGGCGGCCCACAAACGCCACCAGAAACCCGCCCGGCGGCACCTGCAGTTTCTGCCGCCAGTCGGTGCGGGGTTCGGCGCCGGCCAGCGCGGCCAGCTCGGCAGGGTCCACGGCGTTGGGCAGCGTGCCGGCCGCCGTGACGCCGAACGTCTGCAGCCAGCGGCATACATCGCCCGAAACGCCGTAAAACGGGAAGGCGCACCGGCGGATGACGCCGCAGGCCGCGTGCTCATACCAGCGGCCCAGCACGCCACCCAGCCCGCCGTGCATCATATAGCCGGTGGAATGGTCGACGACGATGGCCGGGATGCCGCGCCGCTTGCACTGCCGCGCCGCCCAGACGCTCTGGGTGTACATCCGCGTCTGGATGACGGCAAAGTCGATGCCCTGCGCCCACAAATCGGCCGCCGGGGCAAACGGGCGCAGCACCGGGAACCGCCCGTGCATGACGGGCAGCGCCGGCAGCCGCCAGATCTCCAGCCCGTCGGCGTCGCGCTCACGCGCAGGCAGGCCCGGCAGCGCGCTGGTCACGATCAGCGCGCGGTGGCCGTCGGCCACGCAGCGCCGCGCCAGGTTCCAGGTATAGCGCTCGACCCCGCCCGGCGTGGGCAGGTACTGCGCGGTAAAAAAGCAGAATGTCATACAGGCAGCCTTTCAGCATATGCGGCGGCCGGGGCCGCCTTTGGCGCAGGCGGGCGTTTGCGGCCGCGGTGTGGGGCGTTACCGTGCGATGACCGCCAGCATCGCGTTCATCAACACGCCAAACTGTACCAGCGCCAACGCGGCCAGCAGCCGGGCGGCGGCGGTATCCTCGCTGTCCACACCGGCCAGCCGCCGCGGCCAGCAGGTCAGCAGCAACAGCGGCAGCACGGGCAGGAAATACCGTCCCTGCAAGCCGTACAGCGTCTCGTACTGCACGGGGGTCCACAGCAGGCAGCCGGCCACCGCCAGCAGGCAGCACAGCACGGCGGCCAGCGCACAGCCTGCGCGCAGGGCCCCGGCGGGGGCCGGGGCGGCGTCCCGCGCGGGCAGCGCGGCAAACGCCAGCAGCAGGTACAACGCCGCCACCCAGCCCCAGGCCAGGTCCAGCGTGTAATAGCTCAAGCTGCCGCCCACCAGCGTGCGCAGGTAGTGGTCGCCGTTTTGCACGGCGCTGCGCACCAGCAGCAGCGCCGTGCCGGGCAGGTGCTGCAGGATATACCCCGGCGTGTAGGTCGCGCGGTCGGCCTCGTCGGTCACGCTCTGGGTGGCGCGGGTGGCCTGGGCGGCCTGCACTTCGGCGGCCAGCGTGGCGCGGTCCAGCGGCAGGCGGTCGTCCATCACGCCGGGTTCCAGCCCCAGCGCGGCCATCGCGTCGGCAAACGGTTCCAGCGCGTAGACGATCTTATACACCAGCGCCGGGCCGCCCTCGTCGTAATAGGCGGCCAGGTCGGGGTTGGTGGCGGTCAGGTCCTGGCCCAGCAGCGCCAGCGATGCGCGGGACAAAATATCCATGCCGCCGGCATAGCTGTTCAGGCGCTGCGTGTTAAAGAAAAACGTCTGCCCCAGCGTCACGGGGGAGACATCCCCCTCGGCAAGAGCCTGCACCCAGAACTCGACCTCGCTCTGCGCGGGGTCGCGGGTATCCTCGGCATAGTAATACAGGCGGCGCACATAGTTTTCCAGCGTGTTCTCACCGCAGATCAGCGCCTCGTAGGCCTCGTCGGGTGCGGCGGGGCGGGTCTTGGCGCCGCGCGCAGCGTCATCCGCCTGCACGGCGGCGGTTTGCGCGGCGTCGGTCTGCACAGCAGCGGGGTCCTGCGCGCCCAGCCCGGCCAGCAGTCCGGTGTTCAGCGCCAGGGCCAGCGCCAGGCAGGCGGCCAGGTAGCCGAGTTTCAGCACCTTGGCGTGGCGGCCCAGCCGCACGGCGGGCACGGCCAGCACCAGCGCCGCCAGCGGCAGGTAGACGAGCTTGCCGGGGGCCAGCAGCGCGCCGCACGCCAGCAGCGCCGCCAGGCGGCCCGGTTGCAGCGGGCGGGCCGGGTCGGGGCCGCACAGGGCGTCCAGCGCCAGCGCCGTAAACACAAAGCACAACCCCAGCAGCGGCGCGTCGCGGCTGAAACTGGCCGCCAGGTGCAGCGTCATCGGCAGCAGGGCCGCCGCGGCAAAGATGCGCCGCCCCACCGGCGTGATGCGCACCGCCGCCCCCGCCAGCGCGGCAAACAGCACAAGGTTTGCCAGCCGCCCCAGCGCCAGCGCCGGGGCAAAGCCCAGCTGCAGCACGTAGGCCAAAAACACGGCCGCCGCGCTGGCAATATACAAGGTCGGGTTCTGGTCGGTCTGCAGCTCGGCGTATTCCTGGTGGCTGTCAAACGGCGCGTCGGTCGTCGTCAGCAGCGTATCGGTAAACTGCTGCCAGGTAAACACCGTCGTGTCCTCGTCCTGCAGCAGCGGGTCGGCGTCGGTCTCGCGCCGGAAACTCATCGTCGTCGGCACGTGGCCCATGCGCCATTCGTCGTCCGAAAATACGTTCGCCCAGCGGCAGGCCAGCGTAAAGCTCTGGTTGATGTGGTATTTTTCGTCGGGCGCGGCGTAGGGCGGCAGCACAAAGCTGTACAAAAGGCCCAGGCCCAGCGCCAGCACAAACACCAGCCGCGGCAGCGCCACCTTGCGGCTGAATACCGCCCACACCGTAAAGGCGGCCAGCAGCGCGGCAAAACCGCAGACCAACAAAAAGAACCGCGTCAAAAAGCCGCCGATGCGCTGGCAGGTGACCTGCAAGGCCATCGTGCCGTCCACCTCGGCGCCGTCCACCGCCATGCGCTGCTGCCACAACGCCACGCCGTCGCTGTGGCCGATGGCCAGCACGGCGTCGCCGGTATAGTGCGGCGTCAGCGAGAGGGTGTAGCGTTTGCCCTCGCCGCCCTCCACCGCGCGGTCCAGCCCCAGCACGGTGTACTGGTCGGGGAGGATGTATTCCATCGCGCCGGTCGAGCGTGCCAGCTCCGCGCCGGTGTCGGCGTCGGCCAGCACCAGCTCCAGCTCGCCCGCGGGCTGGTCGCCCGGCAGGTAAAACTCCACGCCGACGGCCAGCAGGTCCTCGTCAAAGGTAAAGGTCTGGCTGGCGGTCTGGCCGTTTTGCAAAATGGCCGAGGCGTTGAAATCGTCGCTGACGCTCAGCGTGCGACCTTTGCCCAGCTGCGGGCGCACCGCCGCCAGCCACACCAGCAGCGATACCGCCAGCAGCACGGCCAGCGTGGCCAGCGCCGCCAGCAGCGGCCGTCCCGGCTTTGGGATCTTGCGCGTTTGTGCCATCGTGCGCCCTCCGTCTTTCTTCAGTCGATCACTACGCCGAACGCTTTTTGCACGGCGTCGGCCCAGCGGCCGTCGCGCTCCAAAATATACTGCACGGCCCCGCGCACAGCGCCCTCGCCCCCGCGCTGCGGGCAGATATGGTCCGCCCGCGCCAGAATGGGGCCCGTCGCGTCGGACGGGCAGGCGACGAACCCGCACAGGGCCATCGCGCCCAGGTCGTTGACGTCGTCGCCGCAGTAGGCCACTTCCTCTTTGGCGTAGCCGTTTTCCTGCATAAAGCGGGCCAGAAACTCCGCCTTGCGCCCGACGTTCTGGTACACGTCGCTGATCTTAAGGTCGGCGGCGCGGCGGCGCACGGCCTCGCACTCGCGCCCGGTGCAGATCATCACGCGGATGCCCGCCGCATGGGCGATCAGCAGCCCGGCGCCGTCCTTGGCGGCAAACTTTTTCAGCTCGTTGCCGGTGGCGTCATAGTAGATACCGCCGTCGGTCAGCGTGCCGTCGACATCCAAAACCAGTAAACGGATCATGCGTCAAACCCTTTCGTATTCGCTCGGCGTCACAAAGGTCACCGGCACCCCGCAGGCGCGGATCGCCTCGGCCATGGCGGTGTGGAACGCCGCCCCGCGCCCGGTGTGGGCGTGCAGGCTGGCGTCGGCGTAGGCCGGCTTGCCCGGCGCGTAGCCGTCGGCCCCGGCCAGCAGCACGGCCCTGGCGCCGCACAGCGCCAGCAGCCGCAGCAGCATCACAACGCTGTTGCCGCCCTGGGCAAACGCCCCGGCCACGCGGTCGTAGCCCACCACGCAGCACTGCCCCGGCTGCACCTGCGGGCGCAGGTTGCTGGTCAAGATGGCCGGGCAGGGGAAAGCCCCCATCTTGTCCAGCCGTTTGCTGTTGGTAAAAAAGGCGTAGTCCGGCGTCAAAAACTCCGGCACAAAATTGGCCGAGACCGCCACATCCGCCCCGTTTTCCGCGCCGCGCAGCGCGGCCACGCGCTCCTGCGCGGCCGGGTCGGCCAGCGTGGCGCCGGGGGCCAGCACCAGCACCCGCTTGCCGCCAAACGCGGTTTTCAGCGCGTTCAGCGCCGCGGCATCGTCCACCCGGCGGCCCTGGTACTCGGCGTACAGGCGGTCGGCGTAAGTCTTGTCAAAGGCGGTCTTTTTGCCGTCGTCGATGCCGGCCAGAATATGGTTGATGTCGCGGTTGGTCAGATCGCCTTTGGCAAGGTAATGCTCGGCATAGTTGCGGTGCAGGTTGTACCGGGCCGAGAGGAAGTACGCCGGGGTATAGCCCCACTGCGTCTCGCCCTTGATGGGGGCGATGTGGTCCTGGATGGCGTCCATCAATTCGTCGATGTCGTAGTGCGCGCCCAGGGTATCGTTCATATAATCGGCCACCAGCTCAATGGGCAGGTTGCCGGGGATGCGCCCCATGCCCATCAGGCTGGCGTCGACGGTGGTGCCGCGCCGCAGGCGCTTGTCGAGGAATTCCTGCGCCAGGCAGAAGCTCAGAGCCATGTTCTCGTGCAGGTGCAGCCCCACGCGGATGGAAGGGTCGAGGTTGTGGTCGACGAGGCTGACGATGCGCTCAAGGTCGCGCCGCCGCATGCTGCCGAAGGTATCGACGATGGAGAACTGGTACGGCTGGATGGCGTTGACCTGGTCCAGGATCCACAAAATGTCCTTGTCGGCGTAGCCCATGATGTTGATGGGGTTGATGGACAGCTTGTAGCCGCGGGCCTTGACTTCGCGCGCAAAATCCATGCCTTCGCGGATGTCGTAGTCGTGCGCCGTGATGCGGATCATCTCGATGCCGTGGCCGTCGTATGCGCTGAGCTTGGCGATGTCGTAGTTGGAGCGCATCGCCATGCCGGAGTACATCGTCTGCCGTGTATCGTCGGGCAGCAGGCGGTTGAGCTCCTCAATGGTGTTGCACACCGTCACGTCGGGGTCGTACTCGCCCACATTGCGCAGGAACCCCACCTCCACGATGTCGGCGCCGGCGCGCGTCAGCGTGCGGATGATCTGCCGCGCCGGGGCGAACCCCCAGCGCCAGTCGTTGACATAGCCGCCGTCGCGCAGCGTGCAGTCCAGCAGTTTGATATCAGGCATGGTGTTTCTCCTTCAAAATGGCGTTGACGAGCGCCAGGTCCTTGGGCGTGTCGACGCTGACCGTCTTGTAGGGGCTGACGATGGCGTGCACGGTGTGGCCGTTCTCGATAAAGCGCATCATGTCGTTTTCCTCGGCCTTTTCCAGCAGGGATTTCGGCGTGTCGTGGTAGAACGCCAGCGCCTGCTTGCTGTACAGCTGGATGCCGGTGACTTTCTCGTACTCAAAATCCAGCGTGCCTTTGGGGTAGGGGATGGGGCTGCGCGAGATCAGCAGGATCTCCCGTTTGGCGTTGGTCACGACCTTCTGGTTGGAAAAGTCGATGACGTCGGCCGGGTGGTCCATGACGTTGGTCAGCACGGCCACATAGTAGGGGTCGCCGGGCAGCGCGTCGGGCAAAATCAGGTCGAACGCTGCCGGGTCCACCAGCGGTTCGTCGCCCATCAGCTGCAGGTACAGGTCGGCGTCCACCCGGGTGCTGACCTCCCAGATGCGGCCGGTGGGGGTGTCGTGGTCGGGGCTGGTCATCAGGTACTGCATGCCGTAGCGCTCACACGCTTCGGCAATGCGCGCGTCGTCGGTGGCAATGCATACGTCGTCCAGCTTGGGGCAGGCTTTGGCAGCCTGGTACACCCACCAGATCATCGGCTTGCCCAGCACGTCGGCCAGCGGCTTGCCGGGCATACGGGTACTGGCGTACCGCGCGGGGATCACAGCGATCGTTTTCATACAAAAACCTCCTGGGTGCAGGCGGCCCGCGGGCCGCATAAGGCAATTCAAAAGGCAAAATCCGTCGCCCTCGGCGGACATGTGCCGACGATGGCGACCATACAGGGAAATTTTGCCCAAAATTGTGTGCGAGGCCATCGGCCGAGTGCGCGGTTTTGGGTAAAATTTTGTCGAAGGGGATTCCAAAGAGGGCTGCGGAGCTGAGTGCCGCCTGCGGCGGATGCAGCGAGGCGGAGCAGGGGCCGCGGTCGCAGAGTGCAAGCGCGCCTCAAAGCACGCGCCGCACGATGCGGGCACCGCAACCCGTTAAACGCGAGCGTTAGGCGTCAGCCGTGCGCGAGTGTTGCCCCTTTTGACGGCGGAAGCAGCGCCAGCGCTTCGTCCAGCGTCAGCAAAATTTTTTCGTCGGCGGCCGTAAACCCGCGCAGCACAAAACTCTGCACCGTCACCGCCCGGCGGAAAGTGAACGGCAGGCAGAAGTTCAGCACCTCGCTGGGCATCGTGCGCTGCAACACGGTCGCGCCGGGGAACAGCGCCGCATAGTCGGTGGCGTCGCGCGGGTGGGTCTTGATGAACAGCGGCCCCACGGCGTAGCGGGCCGCCACCGCGCGGAACATCGCGTCCTGCCGTTCCTGCGTCAGCAGGCCGTCCGCCACAAAGCTGCGGGGCAGCAGCAGCGTCGCGCCGTCGGCGGTCTCGGGCAGCGGCTGGGTCAAAAAGACCGCCCGCACCAGGGCTTTCTCGGCGTCGGTCAGGCTGCGCAGCAGCGCGCCCTTGCTGTCGTGCAGCAGGCGTTCGGGGGCAAACAGCGTGCAGCGGGCGGCGTCCTCGGTCTCCACGGCTTTGCACCAGGGGCTGTCGCCCCAGTACAGGTAGCCCTTGCCGCTTTGCTGCTTTTGGGCAAAATCCGGCGCGGCGCGCTGGTCGGTGACCAGGTGTTGGTCGGGGCCCAGCGTGCTGGCAAAGGTGTCCTCGCACAAAATATACCCGGCGCGGCAGTCCTGCAGATAGCGGCCCAGCACGCTCCAGTCGTTGTGGATGTAGACGTCCTGGTACTGCGCGCGGTCCAGCTTCCAGCCGCACAGGCGCTCAAACGCGCGGCGGCTGCGCCAGGCGGCCAGCGGCCCCGTCACAGCGCCGGGCCAGCGGCTCTCGTCCACCAGCACGGTGCGCACGGCGCCGGTTTTGTCCAGCCGGGCGGCCAGCGCCGGGGCGTCGGCCACTTCGGTGGAAAGCACCATCGTGTGCGGCGCGCCCGGCGTGCGGGACGCGCGCAGCAGGTCTACCAGCACCTGGTACGCCGTGTGGCAGATATAAAGGTTCGGTTTCATGCCCCGCCCTCCAGCAGTTTGACGGGCGGGAAGTGGATGCGCCCCCAGCCGGCGGCCCATTCGGGCATCGTCAGGTCGCTGTTCGTCACCTCAAAGGCGAACTCCGTCACCGGCTTGTCCAGGCAGACGGCCTGCGCCAGCGACCCGTCAAAAATATCCAGGTAGAAGTAGTACTGCCCCTCGCCCAGCAGGCTCGGGTCAAAGGCAAACACCGTCGTGTACAGCTGCCCGGGCTGCGCCGCGCCCAGGTCCACCGGGTGGGTGATGCCCACGGGCGTCGAGTCCCGCGCGTGCAGGTTCATCTTCATGTGGATGCCGGCAAACGGCTCCGACACGCGCCAGGTGATCTTGACGCGCATCTCCTCGGTATCGGCAAAGACGCTCGATTCCTTGCCCACAAAGTCAAGGCTTTCCAGCCGTAGGCGCTTGCCGGCGCTGCCGGTCATGCGCGCGACGTCCTTCAGGTCGTAGTGCACGACGTTGACGTCGGTGGTGTCCATATAGATGGCGATGGCCTGCTCGACGTCGCCGTCAAACAGCACGCGGCCTTTGTCCAGCACGATGCAGCGGCTGCACAGCTGGCGGATGGTGCTCATGTTATGGCTGACATACAAAACGGTGCGGCCGTCCTGGTTGGCGACGTCGCTCATCTTGCCCAGGCATTTCTGCTGGAACTTCATATCGCCGACGGCCAGCACCTCGTCCATGACCATGATCTCGCTGTCCAGGTGGGCGGCCACGGCAAACGCCAGCTTGACGAACATGCCGCTGGAATACCGCTTGACCGGCGTGTCGATGAAGTCCCCGCACTCGGAAAATTCAATGATCTGCGGCAGCTTGGCGTCGATCTCAGCGCGGGTCATGCCCAAAATGGCGCCGTTCATATAGATGTTCTCGCGCCCGGTCATCTCGTTGTTGAACCCGGTGCCCACCTCCAGCATCGAGGCCACCCGCCCGCGGATGCGGATCTCGCCCTCGGTGGGGGCGGTGATGCGGGACAGCAGCTTCAGCAGCGTGCTTTTGCCCGCGCCGTTGCGGCCGATGATGCCCAGCGCCTCGCCCTGGTACACCGTCAGATCCACGCCGTTGAGCGCCATGAACGTCTGGCCGAACAGCCGCTGGTCGGTGCCGATGATGGTGTTGGGGTCCTCTTTGCCGCGCACGCGGGCCCACCAGCTCTGCAGGTCGTGCGTCAGCGTGCCGCCGCCGATCTGCCCCAGCTTGTACTGCTTTTTCAGCCCGGTGACCTCAATGACGGGGCGTTTTTCGTTGTTTTGCATCTGCGCCCCTCCTTACACAGTGTCCATAAAAGTCTTTTCAATACGGCTGAACAGTACGACGCCCAAAACGAGCGCCGCCGCCGTGAAAACCAGGCTGTACACGATGCCGCCCGCCGACACGCTGCCGGTGCCCAGCGTCGCCATGCGGAACACCTCGATGGGCGCCGTCATGGGGTTGAGCTCGACCAGCACTTTCAGGCGCGGGCTCTCGCCCAGCATCGACAGCGGGTACACAACGGGGGAGGCGTACATCCACAGCTGCACGCCAAAGCCGACGGCGATGGCCAGGTCGCGGTATTTTGTCGTCAGCGACGATACGATGATGCCCACGCCCAGCCCCAGCAGCATGACCTGCAGCATGACCAGCGGCACGGCCAGCGCCCACAGCGTAAAGCCCACCTGCGCGCCGGTGGCCCAGAAATACAGCCAGAACGCCAGGTACATCGCCGCCTGGATGATAAAGTTGATCAGGCTCGTCAGCACCTGGCTCACCGGCATCGTCAGGCGGGGAAAGTACACCTTGCCGAACACCTGGGAGTTCGTCACAAAGGTGTTGGCGGTGTTGTTGACGCAGTTGGCAAAAAACGTCCACACGGTGTTGCCGGCCATGTAGAACAAAAAGCCCGGTACGCCGTCGGTGGGCATGCCCGCCATCGTGCCGAACACGACGTTGAAGATCAGCGTCGTGATCAGCGGGTTGAGCAGGATCCACGCCGGGCCCAGGATCGTCTGCTTGTACAGCACGGTAAAATTGCGCTTGACGAACATCACCGTCAAATCGCGGTACTGCCACAGTTCTTTCAGGTCAATGTCAAACCAGCCGCTGCGCGGGCGGATGACGGTGGTCCAGCCTTCGTCGGCGGCGCGCGGCAGCGAAGTATTTTCAGCCATAGGGCACCTTTTCCTTTATACTATCACAAGATAACGTAGCGATACAATTGCATACCAATAGATACTACATTTTACCACAAGCCCCGCAAAAATACAACACGGCGGGCCGGGGCGCGGCGGCACACAAAAAAGGCGGGGCCGAAGCCCCGCCGCAGCGTGTCGAGAAACCACCCGTTTCACCTTCGGCTATCGTTTCCGGTTACCCTGTAGGGCGGGCGATTTCGCCCGCCGCACCTCAACAAATTCAAAAAGAATATTCCGATGGCCATTTTTTAAAAATCAGCGGTGCGGCGGGGTCAAGACCCCGCCCTACAATGCAAGGCAAAAGCTCTGCAGATGGGAAACAGATGCCTTTTCGCCAGTCTGCGGCGGGGCCGAAGCCCCGCCGCAGCGTGTTTGGAGAGGAAGGCTGCCTGCCGCTGTGCGCGGCGGTTGCCCCTTTGGACCGTTCGTCACGCCGCCTGGCGGCGGCGCATGCGCGACCAGTTGTAAAAGCCGTAAATATCGTTGGCAAAAAACATCACAAAGCAGACCACGACCGAAAGGTAGGAAAAATCCTCCCGTGCGGCCAAACTCCACAGCACGATCAGCACCAGGTCGTTGGCCGCATACGCCACCGCAAACAGCGGGCTGCGCCGCGCCGTCAGGTAGACGGCCAGAAAACTCGTCGTCACTGAGATCGTGCTGGGCAGCAGATTGGCCGTGTGGAACGCACGCAAAATGAAAAAGAACACAAAGGTCACCGCCAGGCTCAGCGCCACGGCGAACGCCCCCTCCCGGCGGGAGATGCGGTTCACCCGCACCTCGGCCTTGCCGGCCGCATACGGGTGGCGCAGCCAGCTGACGAGGGCGAACACCGACATCGGGGCCGTCATGCCCAGGTAGGTGATCATCTCGCCGTAGTACGCGCAGGTCAGCGAGATGTATCCGTACAGCAGGCTGAACGCGATGGTCAGCGCCTGGCCGGCGGGGTTGCCCTTGGCGTTGAGCATCAGCGACGTCGCGCCGATCAGCGACGCGGTCAGCGTCAGGTAGTCGTTTTGGTGGAACAGCACGAACGACCCCACGATCAGCAGCACCGAAGCGCCCCACAACGTCCATTCTGCGCGGGTGAAATACCGGAGTTTTGCGGTCATAGCCATCCTCTTTTCTGCAAAAAAATGCACCCGTGGGTGCATCTTCCAAGACCTAACGATGCACAGACGGATGCGTTACGCATACCCCTACCCGGTGGCAGGCTGTTTGTTTTTGTGTGTACCGGCACAGCATAGCACAGGCCGCAGCGCTTGTCAAGGCGGTACGGCAAAAGAAAAAGGCAGGCTGCTGGGCAGCCTGCCTTGTGCCGTGCCGGGAAACCACCTGTTCCGCTTTGCCGGCCGTTTATGGCTCTGTACTGTAGGGCGGGCGTTCACGCCCGCCGAACGGCTCTGCAGGCGGGGGAATTACGCCGTTTATTCGGTGTCCTGCCCCGGGTGGGTTTACACGTTGTAGGTGCGGTCGGCGATCTCGGCCTTGACTTTGGCCAAAAACGCATCCAGGTCCATGGCGGTCGTGTCGCCCTTGCGGTCGCGCACGCTGATGTTGCCGGCCTCAACTTCCTTTGCACCCAGCACCAGCATATAGGGGGCGCGGTCCTCCTGCTGGGCCAGACGGATCTTGTAGCCGATCTTCTCGTTGCTTTCATCCAGCACGACGCGCAGCCCGGCGGCCTGCAATTTTTCGGTCACGGCGCGCGCGTAGTCCAGCGTCTTTTCGCTCACAGGCAGCACCTTGACCTGCGTCGGGGCCAGCCAGGTGGGGAAACGGCCCTTCGTCTCCTCGATCAGGTAGGCCATAAAGCGGTCCAGCGAACCCAAAATGGCGCGGTGCAGCACCACAGGGGTCTTTTCGGCGCCGTCCTTGTCCACATAGGTCAGGTGGAACTTCGCCGGCAGGCAGAAATCCAGCTGGCAGGTGGACAGCGTGTACTCGGCGCCGACGGCGGGGCGCACGTTGACGTCCAGCTTGGGGCCGTAGAACGCCGCTTCGCCGATCTCCTCGGTAAAATTAATGCCCAGGTCGGTCAGCACCTCGCGCAGCGCCTGCTCGGCATGGTCCCACATGGCGTCGTCGTCGTGGTACTTTTTCTTGTCGGCGGGGTCGCGCAGCGAGAGCACGCAGCGGTAGTCGGTGATGTGGAAGTCCTTGTACACATCAAAGATCAGCGCGCAGACATCGGCGACTTCCTGCTTGATCTGCTCCGGCGTCACAAACAGGTGGGCGTCGTTCTGGCAGAAATGCCGCCCGCGCTCGATGCCTTTCAGCGTGCCGCTGGACTCATAGCGGAAATCGTGCGCGATCTCGCCGATGCGGATGGGCAGCTGGCGGTAGCTGTGCGGCTGGTTGGCGTAGATCATCATGTGGTGCGGGCAGTTCATCGGCCGCAGCACGTAGCTCTCGCCCTCCATCTCCATGGCGGGGAACATGTTCTCGCGGTAGTGGTCCCAATGGCCGGAGGTCTTGTACAGGTTCACGGTGCCAATGCAGGGCGTCATGACGTGCAGGTAGCCGCGGTCGCGCTCTTTCTGCTTGATATACTCCTCCAGCTGCTGCCACACGGTGTAGCCGTTGGGCAGGAACATCGGCAGGCCGCGGCCCACAAGGTCGTCGGTCATAAACAGGTGCATCTCTTTGCCGATCTTGCGGTGGTCGCGCTCGCGGGCTTCCTGCTGCTGCTTTTCCCAGGCGTCGAGCTCCTCCTGGTTGCGGAAGGCCACGCCGTTGATGCGGGTCAGCATCTTGTTCTCTTTGTCGTTTTTCCAGTACGCGCCGCTCTGCTGGGTGATCTTGAACGCCTTCAGCGCCTTGGTGTAGGTCAGGTGGGGGCCGATGCACATATCGACATACTCGCCCTGCTGGTAGAAGCTGAACTCGGTCTCGTCGGCCAAATCGGCCATGTGCTCGATCTTGTAATGCTCCTGGCGGTCCTCCATCAGCTTGACGGCCTCGTCGCGCGGCAGCACAAACGGCTTGACCGGCAGGTTCTCTTTGCAGATCTTGCGCATCTCTTTTTCAATGGCGGCCAGGTCCTCGTCGCCCAGCTTGGTGTCGCCCAGGTCAACGTCGTAGTAAAAGCCGTTCTCGGTGGCGGGGCCAAAGGCAAAGTCCGCCTGCGGGTACAGCCGCTTGATGGCCTGCGCCATAATGTGCGCGGCCGTGTGGCGCAAAACGTGCAGTTCCTCTTCCTGCGGGCATTCCGCCACCGTGCCGTCTTTGTAGATGATCTTCATGCTGGCAACCTCCCATATCCATATCCATAAAAAATTGCTCCATCCCGGTCTTTCCAACAGGGATGAAGCAATGCGCTCCACGGTTCCACCCAAATTGCGCCGCGCACCTTTTACGAAAGGGGCGTGCGGCGCCGCTCATACCGGCGGTAACGGGCCGTACCCGGCGGGGGTTCGCCCCCGCGCTCGGCGGTGGTAAAGGCGCGGCGGGCGTGCAGGCCGCTTGCAGCGCGCGGGGTATCCCGCGGCGGCCCTCTCTGGGTACGCTGTCCGCACCCCGTTTGTCCGCCTCACAGCTTTAAGCAGGATGAAGATACCCTATATATACCACGCCCCGGCGGCGAAGTCAAGGGGCAGTTTTTGCCGCAATGCGTCAAAAAATGCAGCGCCGTATGCGCTCTATACGCTGCCTGCCTGCGGCAGAGCCCTGCGCCGGACGCCCGCCGCCCTGCTGTTTTGCACAAAAAACACCCGCCGCCCCGCCCGCAGGGGCGCAAAACGCCAAACTTTGGTTTTATGCATTGACTTTACATATTTATGCAATTATACTGTCCCCATAGCCGGGTGAGGGCCCGGCCTTTCCCCGTTTGGGATTTTTATGAAGAACACAACAAAAGAGGGACTCTACTATGAAAAAGCTCACTGCATTGCTGCTTGGCGCCGCCATGGCGCTGAGCCTGGCCGCCTGCGGCTCTACCGCTGCCGTGGAGGAGACCGCTTCCACTGAGGGGGCCGCCGGCGAGGCCGCGGCCGTCACCACCGTCACCGAGGGTGTGCTGACGATGTCCACCAACGCCGCCTTCCCCCCGTATGAGATGACCGCCGACGACGGCAGCTTTGAGGGTATCGACATCGAGGTCGCCGCCGCCATCGCCGACAAGCTCGGCCTGAAACTGCAGGTCGACGACATGGACTTTGACGCCGCCCTGCTGGCCGCCCAGACCGGCAAGAGCGATATGGTCATGGCCGGCGTCACCGTCACCGAGGACCGCCAGACTGTCATGGACTTCAGCGACACCTACGCCAACGGCATCCAGGTCGTCATCGTGCCCGGGGATTCCGCCATCGCCACCATCGACGACCTGCAGGGCAAGATGATCGGCGTGCAGCGCGGCACCACCGGCGACCTGTACTGCTCCGACACGGTGGAGAACGGCGGCTTCGGCGAGGAGAACGTCACCCCGTACGATAACGGCCTGACCGCCGTGCAGGCGCTGATGAACGGCCAGGTGGACGCAGTCGTCATCGACAATGCCCCCGCGCAGGAGTTCGTCGAGGCCAACCCCGGCCTGAAGATCCTCGACACCGAGTACGCCAATGAGGAGTACGCCATCGGCGTCGCCAAGGGCAACACCCAGCTGCTGGACGCCATCAACGGCGCGCTGGCCGAGCTGACCGAGGACGGCACCATCCAGTCCATCGTCAACAAGTACATCACGGCCGAATAACAAAACCATTTCCCTGATCCACCGACAAGGCACGCCGTATGACCGGCGCGCCTTGTCTTTGTCCGGCAAGAAAGGTGTGTAGCGGATGCAAGCACAGTTTGAAGCGCTCTCCGAGCTGGCCCGCAACGGCGGGACGCTGAGCTTTGGGCAGGACTTCTTTGTAAAATTTTACCAGGCGTTTTTGTACAGCGACCGCTGGCTGCAGTATATCGAGGGCGTCGGTACCACGCTGCTGGTCACGGCCATCGCGCTGGCGCTGGGCGTCGTGCTGGGGTCGGTGGTGGCGCTGGTGCGCGTCGCGCACGACCAGCAGCGCCCCCACCACCGCAACCCGGTGCTGGGCTTTTTCAACGTCGTGTGCCAGGTGTACGCCACGGTCATCCGCGGCACGCCCATGATGGTGCAGCTGCTCATCATGAGCATGGTCATCTTTGCGTCCAGCCGCAACTTTACCATGGTCGGCGCGCTGGCGCTGGGCATCAACTCCGGCGCCTATGTGTCCGAGATCATCCGCGGCGGCCTGAT